>JGI994J12354_10003902_pt1 | contig 13678 bp, 10 predicted proteins | sample IntmicLarv3ML3BL_FD_12354 | JGI IMG/M metagenome (IMG submission 12354)
GCTTCGCCTTTTTCATCAGCGCCTCGGTGTTCGAGCCGACCAGACCGGCGGAAAAGTAGCCGTGCCTGTCCATCGGGGAGACCGCTGCGATGTGTACGTCAAGATCCAAATACTGCTCGATGATGACGGGCATGTCGCGGTAGTACGACGGCATCACGTCGGCATAGCCGTTGTTCACGGCATTGCGCGCCGCTGCGCCGGAGAACCATGACTGGCCGGTAATTTTGCCGAGCATGGAGGAGTCTTGATAGCACAGGCGGGGGTGGAGCTCCAGGCAGGTACACTGCGTGATGCCCTCCAGCTCCCCGTTGCGCACCCGCTCGTCGATGGCGGCCATGATTGCGGGGGGCTGCGCAAGTGAGCTGTCGTTCATAAAGGTGTAGCCGGATTGAAACTGTGCGGCAATCTGTTGCGGCTGCATCAGTTTGGATTGGTATTGTGCGGCAAAGTCTGTCATGCGTGTTTCCTCCTTGTCATACATGCTGTGGAATGTGGGCTTTTGCGGGGTGCGGAGCAAGGCCGCACGCTTTGCTAAATTGCCCGCGCCACCTCGTTCGCTGTCCAGATTGCGTCCATCGCCTTGGAGGGCTTTCCGGCATCGCCAACGATGTGGTAAGCAATACCGAGCGCCTTGACGGTATCCTCAATGGCGCTGTTGCTTCTGGCTCCGGTGGCGACCACAACGGCATCACAGGGAATTTGAGTGGTTTGCCCGTCTTTTTCGATTGCGACATGGCTTGCCCCGATTTCGACGCAGCGGGCGTCGGTGTGGATTTGAATGTTGTGCTCCTTGAGGAAGTCCATGAAGTAGGGGATGACGAACATGTCCATGTCCTTGCCGACTTTGTTTTGCATCTCCACGACCGTGACGGTTTTGCCCTGACAGGTGAGAATTTCCATCGCCTCTAAGCCGACAAGGCCACCGCCGATGACAACCACGTTCTCCTGCGTGACATAGTGGTTGGAGCCCATGATGCTGCGCGCCTCGTAGACCTGCGCACCATCAATGCCGGGGATGGGCGGGATGAGCGGGTTGGAGCCGGTGGCGATGATGATTTCGTCGGGGTTGAGCGCCTTGATGTTATCCGCCGTCGCCTCGGTGTAAACCCGGATATCGACACCGGCCTTTTGCGCACGGTACGCCAGATGGCGCGCCGCTTCGGTGAAGGGCTCTTTGTGCGGCGCACAGCCGGCGATGATGAACTGACCGCCCAGCAGGGAGGTTTTTTCAAACAGGGTGACATGGTGCCCGCGCTCGGCGGCCACGCGTGCAGCCTCCAGCCCGGCGAGTCCGCCGCCGATGACAAGGATGTGTTTCTTCTTTGCGGCGGGGCGGATGACAACATCCGCCTCGTATCCCGTTGCGGGGTTGAACATGCAGGACACACCTGCGCCCGTGAAGGAGCGGCCGATGCAGCCCTGATCGCAGCCGATGCAACGGACAATTTCGTCGCTTCTGCCCGCAGCCGTTTTCGTCACAAAGTCGGGGTCAGCGAGCTGCACCCGTCCCATAGAGATGAAGTCGGCTTTTCCGGCTTGCAGGACTTCTTCCGCAAGCTCCGGCGTTGTGATGCGTCCGGCGACGATGACGGGGATTTTCACCCGTGCCTTCACTGCCTCCGCAAGCGGCACATTGACACCCAGCGGAAGGAAGTACGGCGGGACGGTGTCCGGCAGTGTGCAATAGCAGCCCTGCGAGACGTCGATGGCATCGATACCCGCGGCCTCGTAGGCCGCAGCAGCAGCGAGACCCTCTTCCAGCTCGAGGCCGTCCTCGACGTGTTGGACGATGGACATGCGCATGAGCACGGGGAAATCTGCGCCCACCTTTTTGCGGACGTTTTCAATGACTTCGAGGCCAAAGCGCAGGCGGTTTTCAAAGCTGCCGCCATAAGCATCGTCTCTCTGATTGGTCTGGCGGCTCAAAAAACCGCCGATGAGGTAGCCGTGAGCACCGTGAATCTCGACTGCGTCAAAGCCCGCCTTCTTCGCCCGCACAGCCCCGTCGCCGAAGGCTTCCACGATTTCGCGGATTTCTTCGATGGTCATGGCGTGGGGCGTTTTTCTGGTGAGGGGGCAGGGGAGCTCGGAGGGTGCCCAGGGTTGGGTGACGCCGTAGGCTTTGCTGTAAGTCTGCCGCCCGCCGTGCCAAAGCTGGAGGCAGGCTCTGCTTCCGGCGTTTTTGATTGCGGTGGCGAGCTTTGCAAGGCCGGGGATGAATTTATCATCCCAGATGCCGGGCGTACCCGGTGCGGCCGTGGTGATATGTACGCTCGTAATCTCCAAAATGTTCATGGCGCAGCCGCCCTGCGCACGGCGCACATGGTAGTTGATGGTTCTGTCGCCGATTTCGCTGTTTTTGGCGTAGGCTGTTCCCATCGGTGGGAAAATGCAGCGGTTTTTCAGCTCTAAAGTACCAATTTTTGCAGGCGACAGAAATTTCTCGTATGACATGAAGGTTGTTCCTTTCTACGGCGCAGACGGCTTCGGCCGACTGTGTGCCCCTAGATTGTGCGTGCGTTTTTTAGATGTCAAATTCCTTGAGGTTGTCCATGCTCATGGTGCGTGTGCCGGCTTCAATTTCCTTGACGATGCGCACGACTGTGTCGCAGAAGGGCGTGGCAACGCCGTACTTCTTGCCGGCATCGGAGACAACGCCGTTGATGCCGTCGATTTCGCACTTGCGGCCCTTGCGCAAATCTTGCAGCATGCTGGCTTCCAGCGCATAGTGCGGCGTGAGAAGCTCCGCCCACGTTGCGGCAGCAGCCTCTGCGGCCTCGGGGCTCTCAAAGTTAAACAGCTCATTGAAATCAGTGGCACCGAACGGAGCCATCTTCTCGCCGGAGGCGGCGCAGGCACGAATGCACTCGCGGCCGATGTAAGCGCCGACGACTCTGCCGACCGGGTGGGTCAGCACGTCGCCGAAGGTGGCGCCGCAGACGGTGGAAAGACCGCTGTTGACTGCGTTGAGCACCAGCTTGCACCAACGGATGCCCAGCAGGTTATCCGAGGGATGGACGGGGCACATATACTCCAGAATCTCCTGGATTTCCTTGAGCTGCGGGGTCATTTCACCTGTGGCTGCGCCGAGGGTAAAGTCGAGGGAGGTCACCTTCGAGGTGAGCTTGGACACGCCGGGGCCAATGAAGGTTGCGCCCCAGTTGACGGGCATGCCGTAGACCTGCTCCTTGGGTATATACTCGCAGATGGCGGGCTCGGGCAGACCGTTTTGTGCGGTGCAAATAATGCCGCCGGGCTTGAGATGCTTGATAATCTGCGGAAGAGCGGTGTGGTTTTGAGTCTGCTTTGTCATGTAAATGATGAGGTCATACTCTCCGGTGAGCTGGTCGGGGGTGATGGCGGTGACAGGGACGGTGAACTCTGCGTTGCCGACGACCTGCGCACCCTTTTCGTTGAGTGCATCAACATGCTCTTGATAGGCGTCAATCAAGTCGATTTGACGGTGTTTAGAAATGTACGCCCCCAGAATAGTGCCGAGAGAGCCGGCACCCATAATTGCGATGCGATCCATTGCCATAAAATTTTCCTCCTCAAAATTAGATTCATTTGCGGCCATGCGAACACAGAAATTGGCAGCATCGAGAAATAATATCGCAATTCCCGTGCCAAACGTCGCAGCACATGCAATCGGGGGTGATGTTTCGCCGGGCTGACCGCCCGCCAGCTCTTATGCCGCCGCCACCCGCTCGTTGCATGTATTTTCACATTTTTCTCTGCGGTATGACCAAACGTTCCCCTTTTAGATTGGGTCAAGCATGGCAAAAATGACTATACTATGTCAAATCTGACGATTTTTTAGTGTCAAATTTGACATAGCGCGAAATATGCCTGTGCGAAAAAACAGCAGCCGCCCCGACGGGGCGGCTGCTGTTTTTGGAATCTGCGGGGCTGCGGCGGCGCTTGCCACAAATGTAATGCCCCCACCAAGCACAGTGGGGGCGAAATGAAATCCGTGCGTTCGGATTTTATTTAGTAATCGAACTTCTTTTTGCGGCGCATGACGGACGACAAGCTGATGCCCAGCGCCTTTGCCACAAGGGAGGCGTTCCCGTAAGTCTCCAGCGCATGGCGCAGGTAGGCGGCCTCACACTGCTCCATATACTCGCGAAACGTCACGCCGTCCTCAAGCATCTCGTGGAAGTTGTGGTTTTCGATGACCGCATGCTCCTCGGCATCCAGATGCAAGGTTTTTGCGCCGCCGGTAATCGCCCGGACGTTCGGGATTTCGATGAATTCACCCATGCTCATGACAACCGAGCGCTCCACGAAGTTTTTGAGCTCGCGGACGTTGCCCGGCCAGTCGTAGTCCTGCATCGCAGCCAGGGTGTTGTCTGAGAGAATCTTGCTGATGTTGTGCTTTTCGCAGAAGAATTTCAAGTAATAGAACGTGAGGGGCAGGATGTCCTCCCGGCGCTCGCGCAGGGGCGGGATGTGCAGGGGGATGACGTTGAGGCGGTAATAGAGGTCGCTGCGAAAGCGCTGCTCGCGCACCATAGCCTGCAAGTCCTCGTTGGTAGTGGCAATCAGGCGGAAATTCACGGGGTGGGTTTTCGTAGAGCCGATGCGCTGGATGGATTTGGTCTCGATGGCGCGCAGAAGCTTTCCCTGCAATTCCAGCGGCAGAGAGTTTACTTCGTCCAGCAAAAGCGTGCCCCGGTCGGCCTCTTCGAACAGGCCGATTTTTCCCTTTACGGATGCGCCGGTGAAGGCGCCCTTGTCATAGCCGAACAGCTCCGTTTCCAGCAGGGCGGGGGGAAGCGAGGCGCAGTTAATCACGACTAGGGGCCGCTCGCCTCTGTCACCGGCGTTGTGGATGAACTGCGCAAGCACCTCCTTGCCGGTGCCCGACTCGCCGGTGAGCAGGACGGTTGAATCGACATTGGCGACGTTTTCGGAGGCTTTGAGCAGGCGGAGCATCTCCGGGCTCTCGGCGATGACGTCCTTGTTGATGGCCTGCGTGTCGACGCGGTAGGACACCCTCTCTTGCAGGATGGCCTGATGGTAATCATCATTCATGGAGCGGACGGGGCGCACCACGGCGATGATGTTGCAGACATCGCCCTGTTCATCAAAAATGGGGGAGGAAACCACAAGAGACTGCCGGATTTTGCGGTTCGGATTTTGTCGGTCGAACACATTTTGGAGCATCACGACACGGCGCTTTTCCTCGTACACAACGTCCGATATGCAAAAGTCAATCGTCTTTGTCGCCAAAAATTCATGGACATTGTACCCAATCAGTTCAGACTTTGACATGTTGGCAAGCCTTGCGTATGCGCTGTTGGCATAGATTGTGTTGCCCGCATTGTCGAGAACGTAAATGCCATCCGGGATGTTGTCAAGCAGAACATTAAAAAGATTCTGGTTCATAAGTTCGATGTCCTCCATTCCTCTTGATGATTGATTGCCGTTTTGCGCTCCTTTTTTGTACTTTATGCACTCTATAAGGACAGTATAGCATAGTTGTCAAGCAAAACAACAGAGAATTTCGCTCCTTTTTTCTGCGGCCATTGTATTGCGTGTGCCTGAGGACAGTGTAGCATAGATGACGTATTATTTCCAGTGGATTGTTGCAGTTTTTCGGCCAGCCTCTCCCCTGCGTGCGCACTGTGGCGCTGAGCGAAGCGCAATGCACTCTTTACAAGGTGCGGTTGATTGCGCTATACTAAGGCTGGAGCGTGCAGGCGAATAGGGTGGGGGTCTCCCCCGGTATGTGCGTTTGGATTCTCCGCATCCTTACGCAAGGCGAAAGGAATGATTAAAAATGAAGCCAAAGTCGGAAGCGAGCCCTCCAGACAACATCAAAGCTGCGGATAGTTTGACCTCGCAGACTGTGCCCCGCTACAAAGTGGGTGAGCTGGCGCGCACCTATGGCATCCACCCGCAGACGCTGCGCTACTTCGACCAGGAGGGGCTGATTCAGCCGTCCCGCAATCGGGAGACCGGACAGCGGTATTACTCCAATTTTGATATGCAGCGCATGACGCTGCGGATGCAGTATCGCAACCTCGGGTGCAGCGTGCAGGAGACGAACCGCATTTTTCAAGGCTGCGACCTGGCCGAGATGGGCGAGGTTTTGCAGCAGTGCGCGCAGCGGATGGAGGCGGAACACCGTTTGCTGGAAATCAAGGAGCGCGGGTTGCGGCGGCTGCGGGAGCGGATTGGAAAAATCAGCACGCATCAAGGGCGGTATTTTTATGAAAAGCGGCCGGCCATGTGGCAGCACATTCACATGGTGAACGGCTCACTGGTGAAAAGCGACGATGCCCGCGATGTGCGCAAGGTTCTTTTGGATACGATGCCGCTGAGCTTTTACAGCTTCGCTTTCGAGCCTGCGCCGCCTAAGGATGACCCGAATTCCTATCTGTGGAATATTGCGGCGGAGGAAAGCGACGCTGCGCTGCTCGGCTTTGACCGGATTCCCACGGCGCAGTATGTGCCTTCGGAGCATTGCGTGTATACGATTTTCAGCATCAAGGGCGAAGCGCCCGTGAGCCGCCGGAGCTTGGACGATGCGATGGATTTTCTTGCACACAACCATCTGACGGTCAACGGCACCATTTACGGCACGGCTATCATTGAGCTGGGCGGCACTGATTCGGAGAACACCCGGTATTTCGAGGTTTGGATTCCCGTGCGTGAGAGCTGACAGCCTACAGTTACTTTAACGTGATTTTCCGCTTTTTGAACGTATTTTTCACGAAGCAGCGCCGGTGCAGTTACCGGTGTTGCTTCCTTTTTGCTTTTTACCGCAGCAAATCGGCGTTTTTTTTCGCAGGAGGTGCGGATAAATATTTTTTTCACGCAGGTATTGACATTACAGTTACTGTAGGCTGTACAATGTATCTGTTGACCTGTATCAACAATTTTTTTTTTGAGAGGAGGGCATCCGTTGAAAGAAATGCAAGGGGTGAAAAAGCAACGCAACCGCTGGCTCGTTTTGCTCACGGGTTGTATTGTCAATTTCAGCATATCTGCGCCCAGTACCTTCAGTCTCTTTGTCAAGCCAATCATGGAGCTGACCGATTGGCCTATGGCCTCGATTGCGCTGTCCTTCACGATTTTTAGCGTGCTGCTCAGTGTTTCCGGCATTGCCGTGGGCACCTTTTCCCACCGTGTTAAGCCGTGGGCCATTATCTACTTCGGCTCCGTCCTGTTTTCGCTGGGTTGGATTCTCACCGGCTTTTCCACCAGCGTGACCATGATGCAGCTTTGTTTTGGTCTCATCAGCGGTCTTGGCAGCGGTGCCATGTATAATTTCACCGTCACCAATGCTCTGAAATGGTTCCCTGACCGCAAGGGCTTTGTCGCAGGGTTGCTGCTGGGCTGCTCCGCCGTGGGGCCGGTGTTCTTTGCGCCGATTGCGAGCACCATTATCAGAACGCTCGGCGTGATGTCCACCTTTACGATACTGGGCAGCTTCTTTGCGGTGCTGCTGCTGAGCACGAGCTGGCTCATTCAAGTACCGCCGCCGGACTACCGGCCGCCGAACTGGACACCCTCTCCCATCGCCGCCGCAGCGCTCAACGCCCGCGACTATACCTGGAAGGAAATGCTGCGCACCAGCACGTTTTATCTACTGTTTTTGATTTTTGTCCTTGCCTGCACCTCAAGCATGATTATGCTCAACCTCGGTGCGGTCATCGGGCAGGAGCGAGCCGGGATGTCGATGGGCATGGCGACACTGTCCGTGACGCTGCTGGCACTGTTTAATTTTACAGGGCGCTTTCTCTTTGGCGCACTCTCGGATCGGATTGGCCGCTATCTGACGCTGCTGATTGCCCTGTGCTTTAACTTTGTGGCCATGATGTTCCTCTCCACCATCACCACGGCGGTTCCGTTTCTGGCGATGATGTGTACGGTGGGAGCCTGCGGCGGTGCGCTGCTGGTAATGTTCCCGCCCATCGTCTCCGAGCGCTTTGGCGTGAAGAATTCCGCACTGAACTATTCCATCATGTTCACCGCCTACTCCACCGCTGCGCTGGTTGCGCCGCTGCTCGCCTCCTATTATCGCAATCAAGGCAACTACGGGCCTGTGTTTATCTGGGCTGCCGGGCTGACCGTGGTCGCCGGTGTGCTGCTGTTTATCATCATGCTGCAAAATAAAAAATTAGAGAGGGAGAAACAGACATGAAAAATTTTGACTTGTTTAGCTTAAAAGGGAAAGTAATTGTCACGACAGGCTCAACGGGAGGGCTCGGTGTCAGCTTCGTGAAGAATCTGGCGTGGGCCGGTGCGGATCTTGCGATTTTGGACATCGCCGCATGCAAGGAGAAGCTGGAGGTTTTGGCCAAGGAAGTTTCGGATGAGTACGGTGTGAACGCAAAGCCCTATACGATTGATATTTCCGACGAGGAAAACATCGTGGCGGTGCGCAATGCCATTTTGAAGGATTTCGGGCATATCGACGGCCTGCTCAACATGGTGGGCATCAATCAGCACGGGCCTGCCAGCGAGTACAGCGAAGAGGATTTGATGCGCCTTTTGAGCGTAAACGTGGCAGGGACGTTCGGCTGCTGCAAGCACTTTGGTGCGATGATGTGCGAGCAGGGCTCCGGCTCGATTGTCAACATTGCCTCGATTGCTGCATCGGTGATTTTGCGGGTGCCGCGCCCCATGTGCGGGTACAGCATTTCCAAGGCGGGCGTCGTGCAGATGTCGAAGGCTCTGGCGGCTGAGTTTGGCGAGCATAATGTGCGCGTCAATGCGGTTTCGCCCGGCTTTATGGAGACGCGCATGAGCGGCACGAAGGGCGCAGTGAGCGCTGACCCGGCCATGTTGCAGCGGTATGTGCTGGAGGATACGCCCATGCATAGATTCTGCCGGGCGGACGAGCTGACCGGAGCGGCGATTTATCTTTTGAGTGATGCCTCCAGCTTTACGAATGGCATTGATATGGTGATTGATGGCGGGTATTTGCTCTGGTAGGGGGTTTGTTTTTCGTTTTTTACGAGGGCTTTTGAATCAGTGCTTCTTCTATTTGCTGATTTTCCTATTTTTTCTTTTTGTTTCTTAGCACGCTCAAGCTGCGAGGGGTGTTTCTTTTTGAGGCATCAAAAAGAAACCAAAAAATACTTTCCATCAGCTTTGTTGCATGTGTGATGTTTTTCTGTTCGGCCTGTTGCCCTCTTGCGGCGGGAATTTAGAGCGGATTCTCGTTTTGCTGGAGCGGTACGCTGAGGGCAGCGTCCCCTACGGGGTAACACAAAGCAGGTGTCTGCGGGCGAACAAAGCTCGCCCCTACGGGAAGCGCAAGAGGGGTATGGAAGAGAAAGATTTTTCGCTGCGCTCAGAATGACAGATATAAGACACATGAGATTGCGGGTCAAGCCCGCAATGGCGTTGTTAGAACATGACATAGTTATGAGAATGAGAAAGGCCCCCGCCGGATGGCGGGGGCCTTTTTTTGTTTTTACTTGGTGCCGACGGCACGGTAGCGGGGTTGCTCGTGATAGTGGGTGTGGAGCAGCTCGTGCGCCTTGTGAGCGCCGGGCGTGCCGAGGTAGTCGTCGTAGAGCTTTTGCACGTAGGGGTTCTCGTGGCTCTTGCGGAGGGTTTTTGCCTCGTCCTCACTGTAGAGAGCGGCGGCGCGCAGACCCTTGACGTCAACGAAGTTGCGCACGTCGGAGGGCTGAATGGGCTGGCCGCCGCCGTTGACGCAGCCGCCGGGGCAGGCCATAATCTCGATGAAATCGTACGCAAGCTCACCGGACTTGATGCCGTTCATGAGGCGGTTTGCATTGGCAAGTCCGCTGGCCACGGCGACACGGACGGTTTTGCCGGGGAGGTCGAAGGCGGCTTCCTTGATGCCGTCGAAGCCGCGCACCTCGCGGAACTCGAGTTTGTCGAGCTCGCCCTTGGTGACGATGTGGACGACGGTGCGCAGCGCCGCTTCCATGACACCGCCGGTGACACCGAAGATGACGGCTGCGCCGGTGGCCTCGCCGAGCATCGGGTCAACCAGACCGTCGGGCAGCTCGTTGAAGAGGATGCCGGCCTGCTTAATCATGCGGGCAAGCTCACGGGTGGTGATGGACACGTCGATGGGCTTGATGCCGCCGGTGAGGTTCATCTCGGCACGATCTGCCTCGTATTTTTTGGCCGTGCAGGGCATGATGGAGACGACGTAGATGTCTTTGGGGTCGATGCCCGCCTGCTCGGCGTAGTAGCTCTTCGCCAGTGCGCCGAACATGCCCTGCGGGCTGCGGCAGGTGGAGAGATTGGGAATCATGTCGGGATGATGCTGCTCGACAAAGCGAATCCAGCCGGGGGAGCAGGAGGTCATGAGGGGGAGCGTGCCGCCGGTTTGCAGGCGAGTGAGGAACTCCGTGCCCTCCTCCATGATGGTGATGTCGGCGGCGTTGTTCACGTCGAACACCTTGTCGAAGCCCATGCGGCGCATGGCCTCAATCATTTTGCCCTCGACGTTCGTGCCAATCGGCATGCCGAAGGCCTCGCCCAGCTGCACGCGGACGGAGGGGGCTGCGCCGACGACGACGTGCTTGGTCGGGTCGTTGAGCGCCGCCCAGACGGCGGCGGTGTCGTCCTTTTCGTAGAGTGCGCCGGTGGGGCAGACGACAATGCACTGGCCGCAGGAAACGCAGTCAACCTCGTTGAGGTCGCGGTCGAACGCACAGCCAATATGGGTCTGGAAGCCGCGGTCGTTCGGGCCGATGACGCCGACTTCCTGCGTTTTACGGCAGGCGGCGACACAGCGGCGGCAGAGGATGCACTTGGAGTTGTCCCGCACCAGATGGCGGGCGGAATCCTCAATCTCGGGCGGCATGTCGTCGTTTTTGAAACGGACGGTGTCGATGCCGAATTCATCGGCGAGCTCGCGCAGCTCGCAGTGGCCGTTGCGGGGGCAGGTGAGGCAGGCCATGCGGTGGTTGGACAAAATCAGCTCCAGCGTCATGCGGCGGGATTTGAGGACCGCGGGCGTGTGCGTGAGCACCACCATGCCCTCGTTGACGGGATGGGCGCAGGAGGCAACCAGCGAACGAGCGCCCTTGACTTCAACCACACAGATGCGGCAGGCGGCGATTTCGTTCAAGTCCTTGAGATAGCACAGCGTGGGGATGCGGATACCGGCCTCGCGGGCGGCAAGCAAAACTGTGGTGCCCTCGGGCACGGAGACGGCAATGCCATCAATGGTTAGGTTGATCATTTTTTCACTCATGGTTGTCGCCTCCTTACTTCTTCACGATGGCGTTGAACTTACATATTTCCACGCAGACACCGCACTTGATGCACTTCTCGTTGTCAATGGTGTGGGGGGCTTTCAGCTCGCCGCTGATGCAGTTCACGGGGCACTTGCGGGCGCAGGCGGTGCAGCCGATGCACTTCTCTGCGACGACTTCGTACTTCATCAGATTTTTGCACACGCCGGCGGGGCAGCGTTTTTCCACCACGTGGGCGATGTATTCATCTCGGAAGTGGGTGAGCGTGGAGAGCACCGGGTTGGGTGCAGACTGGCCGAGGGCGCAGAGGGAGCTGGTTTTCAAGTGCTGGCACAGCTCTTCAATGGTGTCGAGGTCTGCCATCTCGCCGTTGCCGTCGGCAATCTTGGTGAGCAGCTCGTGCAGGCGCTTGGTGCCGATGCGGCAGGGGGTGCATTTGCCGCAGGACTCGTCAACGATGAAGTCGAGGAAGTAGCGGGCGATGTCCACCATGCAGTTGTCCTCGTCCATGACGATGAGGCCGCCGGAGCCCATCATAGAGCCGATGGCGGTGAGGCTATCGTAATCAATGGGGGTGTCCATGAGGCTGGTGGGGATACAGCCGCCGGAGGGGCCGCCGGTTTGGGCGGCCTTGAAGGCCTTGCCGTTGGGTACGCCGCCGCCGACGTCCTCAATGATGGTACGCAGGGTCGTGCCCATAGGAACTTCCACGAGGCCGGTGTTGGTGATTTTTCCGCCGAGGGCGAATACTTTCGTACCGGTGGAGCCCTTGGTGCCGATTTCGGCGAAAGCCTCGGCACCGTGGTTCAAAATCCAGGTGATATTGGCGTAGGTTTCGACGTTATTGAGCAGGGTCGGGCGCTGGAACAAACCCTTGACCGCCGGGAAGGGCGGGCGGATGCGGGGCTCGCCGCGGTGCCCCTCAATCGAGGTGAGCAGGGCGGTTTCCTCGCCGCAGACGAATGCGCCTGCGCCGAGGCGGATGTCGAGGTCGAAATCGAAGCCGGTTTCGAAGATGTTTTTGCCGATGAGGCCGTATTCTCTCGCCTGCTCCATTGCGATACGCAGACGCTCCACGGCGATGGGGTACTCGGCGCGAATGTAGATATAGCCCTGGCTTGCGCCGACGGCGTAAGCGGCGATGGCCATCGCCTCAATGACACTGTGGGGGTCGCCCTCGAGCACGGAGCGATCCATGAAAGCACCGGGGTCGCCCTCGTCGGCGTTACAGGCGACGTATTTCACGCCGTCCTCAGCGGTGGCATCGGCGGTGAACTGCCATTTCATACCTGCGGAGAATCCTGCGCCGCCGCGGCCGCGCAGGCCGGAGGCCTTGATGATGTCGATGACCTCTTGCGGGGTCTGCTCAGTAAGGGCGCGGCCGAGGGCGGTGTAGCCGTCGCGGGCGATATACTCGTCGATGACCTCGGGGTTAATCACGCCGCAGTTGCGCAGGGCAATGCGTAGCTGGTTTTTGTAAAATTTGGTTTCGTTGAGGCTGGTGGTGGTGCTCTCCTCGTCCTCCTTATAAAGCAGGCGGGTGACGATGCGCCCCTTGACGATGTGCTCGGCGACGATTTCCTGCACGTCCTCGGGGCTGATGCGGCTGTAAAATGCGCCCTCCGGATAGACGACAACAATCGGGCCCATGGCGCACAGGCCAAAACAGCCGGTTTTTACTACTTGCGCTTCTTTCTCCATGCCAGCAAGCGCCAATTCCTTCTCAAACTCCTCGATGATGCGCGGGGCATCCGAGGAAGTGCATCCGGTGCCTGCGCAGATGAGAATCGTTGAACGAACAAATGCCATCTCTAACATTCCTCCCAAAATAACAGCGGGGCTGTTACTTTTGATTTTTTCGCGGTTTTTGTGTGATTACAGCTTGACGCTACTGCTGCGCACCGACGGTTTGGCTGACGACGATGCGGCGGTTGACCAGATGCTCGGAGACAATGTTGGGCACCATGTCGGCAGAGAGCTTGACGTAGGTGACTTTTTCCTGCCCGGGCACGTATACCTCAGCGATGGGCTCGAGGCGGCAAAGGCCGATGCAGCCGGTTTGCGTGACGATGACGTTTTGCAGGCTGCGCTTGCTCACTTCCTCTAAAAAGGCGTTGAGCACCGGGCGGGCACCGGCGGCGATGCCGCAGGTGGCCATGCCGACAACGACGCGAATGGCGTTTTCGTCTGCGCCGTCGCGCCGGTTCACTTGCGCTTGCATCCGCTCGCGGATGGCTTTCAATTCTTCCAGAGATTTCATGGTTTGAGCTCCTCCTCAAGTTCATTTATGTATCCGGTCATCCAGAGGACAATTTCCGGCTCTGCCAGAGAGATGTCCTCGCCGAGAACCGCATGGATTTCCTGCGTGTCGAAGGTGTAGCTGCGTGCACCAAGCTCCCGCCGGTAAATGAGGCGGACGGCGGGTGCGCCCTGCACCAGCAGAGGAATCGTGCCCGCCATGTCGCCCAGCGGCGGGC
>JGI994J12354_10003903_pt1 | contig 13675 bp, 12 predicted proteins | sample IntmicLarv3ML3BL_FD_12354 | JGI IMG/M metagenome (IMG submission 12354)
GGACTATGCCCGACTACGACCCGCTGCTCGGTAACGACAGCTACAACGAAAAAATTCAAGGCGAGTGGCTTGTGGAAGCGGCTGCGAAAGCCCCCGAAACGCTCACGATTTATGGTTCCAGCGAGCTACGCACCCAAAATATTTCAACCCATCCCGCCAACTTTTTCTCGGAAAATAACTTCGGGTTTCAGATAAACCTTGTTGGGCGCGGCAGTTGCCAGTCACTTATCCACGCGCTCTCAATCGCGGCCTCCGGCGCGGCGCTTCGCGGCACGAAAGTTGCGCTGATAACCTCGCCGCAGTCTTTTATCGCGGGCGGAATCACGCCGGATATGTTCATGGCAAACTTTTCCGAGCAGCAGTATCTCGACATTCTGGCGGACAAAAATATTCCAGAGGACATAAAAGCGCGGTTTTCCGTGCGGATTTCGGAGCTGATGGGCGAATACAGCGTGGTAACCGGAAAAACGAGCCACGAACTAAGCGCCGCCGCGCTAAGCGCGAAATATTTTGATAATCCCGCAATGTCTGCGCTTCTAGCGCCGTATTCGGCGGCAACGCTCGCGCTCGCGGGGCTGAAAGATATGGCTTATGTGCGCAAACTAATTGAATCGACAGAGCTTTCGGCACCAGAAAGTGCCGCCCTTATTACAGAGATTGACTGGGGAAAGGCGGAGATTGACGCGGCCTCGACAGCGGAAAGACTCACGGACAACAACGATTTCGGTATTTTGAACGACTACTACACGACCTATATCGGCCGTAAGCTTGAGCAGCAGAAAAACAAGGACGTGCTGCTTTCCTACAGCGTGTCTGAGGAGTACGACGACCTGCGCCTGCTTTTCGATGTATGCAAAGCTGTCGGCGTTGAGCCGCTGTTTATCCACGTTCCGCTGCACGGCGACTGGTCGGATTTTACGGGCTTTACAGCGGAGAAGCGGACGGAGTACTATGAAAATGTGCGCAAAATAGTTAACGAATACGGCATTAAAATGTTGGATTTAAGCAGATTCGAGTACGAAAAATACTTTTTGTGCGACATAATGCATCTTGGATGGAAGGGGTGGCTTGAAGTTGATAAAGCTCTTGTCGGATTTTATTACGAACGCTAAGGCCTGGATTTTCGGAAAAACGACCGCCCGGATTTTTTGTTATGCGTCGATAGCGGCGGCGCTTCTTCTGGCGTGGCTCTGGGCTGACGGTGAAAGCGTCGCGTTCGTATACAACGAATTCTAGCCGCAAGGCGCAAAAGGAGCCGGAATGTCGAAAAGGGTAGATAAAAATAAGGGATTGCCGAAGTACAACATATTTGCAGCGTCTGCCGTTATCATCTATGTGATTGTTGTGCTCTGCTTTTTCAACAACATGACCGTACGCACTTGGGCGCTGATTGCGCTGAGTGCGGTCGAGATTCTGCTATGCCTTTTGAACCTTTCGGTAAAGCGGAGAAAGGGCAGAGGAGCAGAAGCGACGGACTATGTGCTTATTTTAGGTGGTGTTTTCGCGATAGTGTACATGGTTTACCTGCTGTGAAACTTTGAAAATTCGCGTAAAACGGCGTAAAATCGCGAAAATAAAAGATGGAGTATGCTAAAGTGTTCGGCGAGGCTAGGGAAGAACCACAGTGCCCAAGGGCGGAGCAGGTGTGCTTTGACCACAGCAGCGGGCGAAGGTATAATAAGAATACAGCGAAGGGAACTAATCCTTTGCTAAGAACGGGGCTCGTCTGCGGCGGGTTTCGACAAAAGAAAGGAAAAACAAAATGACATATGTTACTATTTCTGTAATCCTCACAATTGCGCTGTTTATCGCGCTCGGTTTCTCTAAAAAAGAGGGTATAGTCGCTTGGAAATTGCGCGGGCGCCAAGGTCTTTGCCTTCTCGGTGCGATTGTGTTGTTGTTTAGCTGTTACGCAATCGTTCCGGCGAACAACGTAGGTATACAGTACTCGCCGTTTTCTGGCGTCAGCGATGAGACCTTGCCCGAGGGAATCCACTTCAAAAATCCGCTCGACACCGTCTATATGCTCTCGACCGAAGTTCAGACTCAGAGTCTTAATGACCTTTCAGGACAGACGAAGGATGCGCAATACCTGCTGATTGAGGTTGACATAAAGTACAGAGTTGACAACGACAACGCCTTCGAGATTTTCAAACAGTTCCGTACGCTCGAAAATATGAACCGCTCACTTATTGCGCCGACGGTTCAGCGCTCGATTGAGTCCGTAACGACCAAGTACAATGTCATTGATATTCTGGGCGAGCTGCGAAACGAAGTCTACACTCAAATCGAGAAAGATTTGCAGGCGCGCTTTGCGTCGAATGGAGTTTCGTTCTACTCGATAACCTTCACCGACACGGACGCGGGAGCGGCGATTGAGAGCGCGATTCAGGCGGAAGCCGTCGCAAAAAAAGCTGTCGAAACCGCCGAGCAGGAGCGCCTGCGTAGCGAAATAGAAGCGCAGAAGCGCGTCGTCGAGGCTCAGGCTGACCAGGAAAAGGCGAGAATTGACGCGGAAACTCAGGTCATCGAAGCAAAAGCGAGAGCTGAGGCGAACCGCCTGATAGCCGCGTCGATAACGCCGGAGCTTATAGAGATGAAGGAAGCCGAGGCGCGGATGATCCACGGCTGGGTCACGGTTACCGGTGGAACATCTATTGTTGACGCGCGAACCCCCGTATCATCAACACCTGAAATCAGCGAATAAATTAAAGCGGTACGCTAAATGCGTACCGCTTTTCATATCTGCAAAGACACAAGTTTTTCAGGCAGGCATACAATGACAGTGAAGGCGAAAGCGTTCAAGTAATGTATGGGAGGTTATATAATGCCTGCTGATAAGCACAACGAAGCATGTGTCAGGGAGGCGGTTTGCGTACATACCAAAAAAGTGTATGACTCTTGCCGTGACCGCGACTGTGTGGAGGATGTCCGCGTTTATCTGACCATGGAGGGTCAGAACATAATCGATAGGGCGATTAACGTAAAAAGCCGAAAGGCGGAGCTGCTATGGGTTTACATCGACGTTGAGCCGGTGACTTTTAACCGCGGCTTCTACACGGTGGACGTAAAATATTTCTACAAGGTGACTGTTGATGCCTTTACTACAGTCGGGCGGCCCATTACGGTTTGCGGGCTTGCGACCTTTGACAAGAGGGTAATTCTGTTCGGTAGCGAGGGCAACGCCAAGGTTTTCAGCTCGGCTATGAATCCAGACGGACTCGACAGCCAGTTTTTGATGCGCTCGAACCTGCCGACAGCCTGCGTAGAGACGGTTGACCCGGTTCTGCTGGATGTAAAGGTAATCGAAACGCGTCACTGTCCGCACAGGATGGAGGCATTCTCCGAAATTCCGCAGGGTGTATGCGGCTGCTTCGAGGATGAGCTTGTGCTATCCGACGGCGAAAAACGCCTTTTCTGCACGCTCGGACAGTTCAGCATAATCAAGCTTGAGCGTGACAGCCAGCTCCTTATGCCGGCCTACGATTTCTGTGTGCCGGAGAAGGAATGCCTCGGCTCGAACGATGCAGGTCCTTGCGACCTGTTCAACAGAATTGGATTCCCGACGGACGAGTTTTTCCCGCCCGACCGCGTCGCAGGGATTGAGGACTTCAACCCCGGCTGCGGCTGCTGCTGATGTAAACCTGAATAGAGAAGGCAAGGACGACAAGAAACTGAAAAACAAAAAAAGCGCCATAGGCGCTTTTTTGTTATAACCGGACTTTTTGTTATCGGTTATTTTTCGCTGTAGAACGCCTTAACTCCGGCGTAGGTCATGTAATTGTCAAACTTCGACACAAGCTCCCACGGCGAGTGCATTGAAAGAACCGGAACGCCGCAGTCAACAGTATCGATGTTGCGGTTAGCCATAAACTGCGCGACGGTTCCGCCGCCGCCCGCGTCAACCGCGCCGAGAAGCGCGACCTGCCACACAACGCCCGCGTCGTCAAAGAGCTTGCGCAAGTGGGCAATTAGCTCTGCCGAAGCGTCGCTGCCGCCGGATTTGCCGCCCCTGCCGGTGTACTTAGTTATGCCGATTCCGTAGTTCAGAAGCGCAGTATTGCGCTTCTCAAAGGGCTGCGGCCAGTTCGGGTCATACGCCGCCGCAACGTCGTTCGAAAGGCAGAAGCTGCTCTCGTAGCAGACACGGAGGGGAACGCCGTAAGCGTCACAGATGTCCTCGCAGAAGGTGTCGAAAAACGCGGATTGCATACCGCTGACGCCCATCGAGCCGATCTCTTCCTTGTCAGCAAGAACGCAGACCGCCGTCCGCGCGGGAATTTTGTTGAGGTCAAACAGCGCACGGGAATCGTCAAACGCGCAGACGCGATCATCGTGACCGTAAGCACCGACAACGCTGCGGTCAAAGCCGACATCGCGGGAGTTAAACGACGGAACGAGCGAAAGCTCGGCGGAAACGAGGTCAGCCTCGGTAATGCCGTATTTATCGTTCAGAATACACATAACCGCGAGCTTTACGCGGTTGTCGCCATCCTCGCCAGCCGCGGGGATGGAGCCGACAAGTGCGTTGAGACCCTCGCCGGTTATACCATCCGCCATAGTTTTTTTCATCTGTTCGGCGGAGAGGTGAATCAGAATGTCGGTTATGACAAGCGCTGGGTCGACGGGGTCAGCACCATAAACCACATTGGTAACCGAACCGTCCTTAAGCGCAACAACGCCGCGCAGTTCTAGCGGGATGTTGACCCAGTGGAACTTCTTGATGCCGCCGTAGTAGTGAGTTTTGAAGTAGGCGAGCTCGTTGTCCTCGAAAAGAGGGTTCATCTTCAGGTCAAGGCGCGGAGAGTCGATATGTGACGCCGTAATACGGAAGCCCTTACCCGGAGCTTCGCTGCCGATTACGGCGAGAATAAGGCTCTTAGAGCGGTTCGAGCGGTAGATTTTGTCGCCCGCCTTTAAAGCTTCGCCGCGCACAAATGGGCGGAAACCGCGCTTTTCAGCTTCGGAGATTGTCCATAAAACGGCTTCGCGCTCAGTCTTTGCCGCGTCGATAAAAACTTTGTAGTCCTCGTTGAAGCTAAAAATTGCACTGCGGGTTTTGTCGTCTATGCGGGCATATCCGTTTTTCGGGGCGTTTAGAAGGTCGCGTTTATTGCTCATGAAAATCCCTCTCAGTCTTTATTTTTTGGCTTGGGCAGAATGTTTCCGTTGACAAGATTGTCATAAAATCCGACAGTTTTATCAAGAATCGAGCCGTCGTTTGTCGGGTTTGAGATGATGTAGTCGCAGCTCTCGTGGTAAAAAAGCTCGTCCGGTTGTGTGGAAATACGCCGCTCCGCCTGCTCTAGCGTGATGTTGTCGCGCTTCATAATGCGGTTTATGCGCACGTCGCGCGGCGCGACAACGCCGATTACAAGGTCGCAAATTTTATCAATTCCGCTCTCGATTAAAAGAATTGCGTCAATAACAGCCATCGGAGCCTCGTGGCTTTTCCCGATGTCGAGAATGTGGTTTATCTCCTTGATAATTCGCGCGTGCGTGATGCGCTCCAGCGCTGACTTGCGGGCAGGGTCGTTGTAGACAATTCCGCCAAGCGCGCCCCTGTCCAAGATATCGTCCTTGAAAACGGTGGGAAACTCGGCGCGAAGCTGCACCAGCATTTCGCTGTCGTATTTCAAAAGACGATGATAAACCTCGTCCGCATCGATTGCGAAGCAGCCGAGCCGCTCCATCATACGCAAAACCGAGGTCTTACCGCAGCCTGAGCCTCCGGTAATGCCGATAACTCTCATGGGATTTCCGCCTTTCCTGCGCTTTATATTTTCGGGTTATACCATATTGCGGGAAAATTGCAATATTATGTTATACATGTATTATATTAAATCCCGACGCTTTTTTCAAGCGGTTTGCGACAGCAAGCCCAATTCCTTTTTCGTCGGGGCATTGCGCGAAAATTTTTCCGACATCCGTCTCGTCAAACGAACGCAGCGCGTCAAAAAGCTTCCGTGCCTGCGCGCCGGGGTCATCCTTGCTACCAATTTGGCGGATATGCGCGGAGGAGAACAGCGGCACAAATTCGTCAAAACAAATGATTCCATCAGTGTTAGACGCGCTTTCACGAATAAAGTTCGCGGAATTTTCTGGGGTGCCACATACGGAGACAACGGGCGCTTTCGGCGCGTAGTGGCGGTACTTCATGCCCGGGGCGCTGACGCGCTCGGTTTCGCCGATTTGCTCGCGGACGGCGCGGTCAACCTCGATTTCACCCAGAACTTTTTGCAGCTCTTCGAGCGTAACCCCGCCCGGTCGCAACAGTCGCGGAACCTCACCTACAAGGGACAGCACCGTTGACTCAACACCAATTCCGCACGCGCCGCCGTCAATAACAGCGTCGATTTTTCCCTCCATGTCCGCAAGGACATGTGCGGCGGAGGTCGGAGACGGGCGCGAAGAGGAGTTGGCGCTCGGTGCGGCAATAGGGGTTTTTGCTGCCCTAATCAGCGCGAGCGCGACAGGGTGAGAGGGAATTCGTATGCTTACGGTGCTGAGGCCCGCCGAAATTTCGACAGGAACGACATAGGTTTTCGGAAGAACTATTGTAAGAGGGCCGGGCCAGAAGCGCTCTGCAAGCATTTCTGCCGTTGGCGAAACCTCGGCGGCGAGCGCGTAAATTTCGGAAAAGTCGGCGATGTGCGTAATCAGTGGGTTGTCAGCAGGACGGTTTTTCGCCCTGAAAATTTTCAAAACAGCCGCGCCGTCAAGCGCGTTTGCACCGAGACCGTAGACCGTCTCGGTGGGAAAGGCGACAAGCCCGCCTCCACGAATTATCTCGCCTGCGAGAGCTATGTCACTATCGGATGCGCCTAAACGCAAGGTTATCATCATTTTAACAATACCATTCCTTATTTGGGAACTCGTACAGGTTTCGGGCGCTGAAAATCAAACTTTAGCCCTCGCTTGCGCGGAGCTTTTCTGCGCGGTCGGCGGTAATGAGCGCGTCAACAAGCTCGTCGAGGTCGCCGTTCATTATCGCGTCAATTTTGTAGAGCGAAAGCCCGATTCGGTGGTCGGTAACGCGCCCCTGCGGGAAGTTGTAGGTGCGGATGCGCTCGGAGCGGTCACCGGTTCCTACCTGGCTTTTGCGTTCAGCGGCGACGGCGGCGTGCTGCTCTGCCTGCAAGGTTTCCAAAAGGCGCGAACGCAGAATTTTCATCGCACGCTCCTTGTTTTTGTGCTGGCTGCGCTCATCCTGACATTCGACGACAACGCCGGTCGGCAGGTGAGTTATGCGGATGGCGCTCTCGGTTTTGTTGACATGCTGGCCGCCCGCGCCGCTGGAACGGTAGGTGTCGATTTGTAAATCAACCTCGCGGATTTCCAGGTCAACCTCCTCAGCCTCGGGCAGAACGGCGACTGTGACGGTCGAGGTGTGGATTCTGCCGCTTGCTTCGGTGTCGGGCACGCGCTGAACGCGGTGGACCCCACTCTCGAATTTAAGGCGGGAGTATGCGCCAGCTCCCTCGATCATAAAGCTGATTTCCTTGATTCCGCCGAGTTCGGTGTCGTTCAGGTTCATGACCTCGGTTTTCCAGCGCCGCGTCTCGCCGTACATCGTATACATGCGGTAGAGGTTTGCGGCAAAAAGCGCCGCCTCCTCGCCGCCCGCGCCGCCGCGAATTTCGACGATGACGTTTTTGTCGTCGTTCGGGTCGGTGGGAAGAAGAAGAAATTTAACTTCCTCTAAAATCCGCTCAATATCGGCCTTCGCGGTGGTAAGCTCCTCTTGAACCATTTCGCGGAAATCAGAGTCAAGCGTTCCGTCCATCATCGACAGCGCCTCATCGCGCGCCTCGCAAGCCTTGCAATAGGCGCGGTAAGCGTTTACGATAGGCGTAAGCTCCTTCTGTTCCTTTGAAAGCTTCGCCGCGTTTTTTGGGTCGGCGTAGATGTCTGGGTCGGAAAGCAGCTCGGCGAGCTCTTCAAACCGGCGCTCTATGCCGGCAAGTTTTTCAAGCATGAGTACACTCCTTTTAGGTGAATAAGTATGTCAAAAGCACTTTTCCTACGGAAAAATACTCTCTAATCGTGTAGGTGAATTCCAAATGTGCGCGCGGCGTGTTAGCTGATACAGTCCCGATTTCAACGCCCTCGCGTTCGGCGATGAACCTTGCGCGGAAAATGTGAAAATCGTTGGACAGCACGGCGATTTCGGGGCTGCCGTCGCCGCTGCTGCGCAGGTTTATAAGCGAAAATGAATTTTGCAGGTTTTGGATGGTGTCGCGGGAAAGCTCTTCTTTTATAATGCGGCTTTCGTCGATTCCGCGCGAAGTTAGCCAGCGTAACATCGCTTCTGCTTCGGTAATGTCCTCGCCCGGACCCTGTCCACCGCTTAAAATAGCGATGGTTTGGGGGGAGTTTTCAAGGTAGTCGAGCGCCGCAACAAGCCGCGAGTGAAGTATCAGCGACGGAGTGGTTCCGTCAACCCCCGCGCCGAGAACAATTAGATAGTCGGCGTTTTCGCTGTCGGTTTTTGCGCCTGATATTACGAAAATCTCGATGATAATGAAGCTGACGAGTCCGGCTATAAACAGCCCGCGCATAATATAAAGCCCGATTTTGGCGAAAATACTACCGGTGTTATCCTCGATAATCCTGAGCAGGAAGTAGACGCCAAACGCCACACTGAGGCAAAAACCCACATATGACAGAAAACGAATCGGAGGAAAACGAAAAATGCTTGCAGAGATAAGGAGGAAACTTGCGCCGCATATCGCAAAGGTGAGTGCGGGAAGCTGTAACTTCCTTTTTCCGCTGTACGTCGAGTATGCATTTCTTTTCACGGTGAACCTCCGCTGTGATTTGTGGAATGTAGTATAATCTGTCATGTTTTTCGGTTGTCACAAAGTGACGAGCAAAAAGACTAAAATAAAAGTATAATGATTGCGTAGCAATCATTATACCACAACTATTCCCAAAGCGCGACAATTTTTTGCATAATTTTTAGACTTTTTGACACAAACAGCGGTTTTTCTGGACGAAAGGGGAAAGCTATGATACTATGTCAAGGATACGACGTATATTAAGGAAGTGTATTTCGTTTGAAAGAAAAAATTAAGCTCCTTTTCAAGGATGAAAAATTTATGCGACTTGTGCGTTACACGGTTGTCGGCGCGCTGACAACCGGCGTAAACTACCTGATGATGTGGCTGTTTTTCCGCGTGTTTGGAGTATGGTATGACCTTTCAAATGCGCTGGCGATTATTTTGTCGGTGGTGTTTGCATACTTTACAAACCGCACCTTTGTCTTTCGCAGCAGGACAAAGGGGAAGGCGATGCTCCGCGAAATTGCGGCGTTTTTCGCATCGCGCACGGCAACAATGCTCTTGGAATGGGGTTCGCTGTTCTTAATTCACACTATAATCGGAGTGGATGCAGAAAAATGGGGGATGATAACGAAACTCGGCATAAATGTCGTCATAATTGTGCTGAATTTCGTGTTGTCGCAACTGTTTGTGTTCAAAAGGAAGAAGTAAATTTTCATAGAAAAAGCGGTTGAAATTGGAGTGCTACCAATTTCAACCGCTTTTTTTGGCAGGAGGATGCATAAAGCTTGAATAAATACAACTATTTTGAACTTATCGCCTTATATATTCGATGGTCGATAAAAAACGCAACATAAATATATTCAGGCTTTTCATGTATTTTATAGATTTTGCTTTTGGAGTTATCTTGCCATTCAAGAGTGCCAAGACAACGAACTGTTTTTATTTCAAAAACCTCAAATGATTCTTCATATGCCGTTCCATTGTAATATATAGTGTTGCCGTCAGCAGTTGCTACAATGCGGTTATCATAAATCAACTTACCGATAAATAGTGACAAACTTACACTCAATAAAATAGCTAATAAAATTCGTATATAGCTCATTAGCTTTTGAGGTTGTGTCATATAGTACCCCTATAAATTCCATTCGCACGGCAAAAGATTGATGCTTCCGGTAGTGTTAACAGCAGTAAATACCCCGTAAGATAACTCTGAGGGGTGTTTAAAACTTACTAAGCTTCCTCGTCAGCTTCCAAATCGTAAAGGTTCGAGAATTTCGAGGTCAGGTACTCGGTGTAGTATTTCGGGTCGAACTCGCCGATTGCGCTTTTCAGAAGCTCGGCGGGCGGGAGGGAACTGGAGTGGCGGTGGATTTTGTCGCGAAGCCATGCCGTGACTATCGAGAGNTCGCCCTTTGAGACTGGAGCGAAAACGTCGATGTCCTTCGACATTTCGGCGAGCATCTGCGCGGCATATGCACTGCCGAGCGAGTAGGAGGGAAAGTAGCCGAAGCTACCGCCCGACCAGTGCGAATCCTGCAAGCAACCCTCGCGGTTAGAGGGAACGTCAATGCCGAGGTATTCTTTGTAAAGTGTGTTCCATGCTTCGGGTAAGTCGGATACGGCGAGACTGCCGCCGATTAGCTGCTTCTCAATTTCGTAACGCACCATGATGTGCAGCGAATATGTTAGCTCGTCCGCCTCAATGCGGATAAGCGACGGCTCTGCCTTGTTCACAGCGCGGAAAAAGTTTTCGGCGGTAACGCCCTCGAGCTGTTCAGGGAAAAGCTCCTTGAGTTTGGGCAGGATCGTAAATACGAACTCGCGCGACCGCCCGATTACGTTTTCAAAAAATCTTGACTGGCTCTCGTGCAGCCCCATCGACACGCCGCCCGCGAGGCAGGTATACTCAAATTCGTCCGCGCCGCCAAGCTCGTACAGCGCGTGTCCGCTCTCGTGGACGACGCTGTAAATCGAGGATACGAGCGAATCGTCATAGTAGTGCGTCGTAATGCGGACATCCTTGTTCGACACGTTTGTCTCAAAGGGGTGCTCTGTTTCGCCGATTGTGCAGTGGCTGCGGTCAAGCCCCATCAAATCCATCAGGTAGTCGCTCAATTTGCGTTGTTGCTCAATGGGATAGTTTTTATGCAGGAAAGAGTCGTCAATCTGCGGTTTTTCGCTGATTTTTTTCAGAAGTGGAATTAAAGTGGCGCGAACCTCGGCGAAATATTTGTCCAGCGTCGCCATCGTCATGCCGCGCTCGTACTGGTCAAGCAACGCGTCATAGGGTTTCTTGTCAGGGTTGAAGTAACCGGCAAAACGCACGTTGAACTCGACGATTTTTTCAAGGAAAGGGCGAAAAGCCTCAAAATCGTCCTCAACTTTTGCTTTCTGCCACACGGCCTGCGCGCCGTTCAACAGGATGGAGTACTCCATGTATTCTTCGACAGGAATTTTGGACTGCATACGATAATCGCGGGTCAGTTCCTCGACTTGGCGGCGGGTTGTGAAATCAAGCTCGCTCAGGTTCCAGCCGAGAAACTCAAGCAGCTTGCCGGTTTCAGGGTTTGCGAAAACCTTGTGCGACTCGCCGGAGAGGATTCCGAGAGCTTCGCCGCGAGGTTCGGCAGTCTCACTCGGCGCGACAGTGTTCGCGTCGAGATATATCATTGATATTGCAAAACTGTATGCGTACATTTTCATTTGCAGATTTTTCAGTTCTTCCAATGCTTTTTTTAATTCCATATGAATTTCCCCTTCAGCAAACAAATAATTTGTAAACTGATATAGAGTATACGTTAAAACAGTATCGTAATCAAGTCAAAATATGACAGATTTTTTTGAATTTTACGGTTTTTGACTTTAATGGCAGTTATTCGAAGCTTTTTCTCAGCTTGTCGAGTGCTTTCTTCTCTATCCGCGACACATATGGCGCGTGCTAACATAAGTCGCTCAAAGCCGCTAACTCACTGAATTTGAAGTGAATGACGAGTTCTTTGGCCTCTGTTAGCTCCACGCGTTCCACTGTGCTTAATGTAAGTTCACGGTTGTAATTCGTAGTGTCCAAAAATCGGTTAACAAGCTCTTTTATCTGTTCGTCTTTTTGCTTTGGGGATTTTGCATTGGAATGTTTTAAGTAGCTTAATTTGTCCTCCAAGGAGGCTCGCTCTAGTTTCATACGGTTATAGATTCGGGAAAAGTCATTTTCCGACAAAACACCAGACAGCTTATCCATATAAATTTTGTCCATGTTATTGCTTATAGTAACTATTTTAGCGCCCACTGCCTCGACCGCACTATCGGAACTACTGCGTTTTGCTAACTTATCATAGTTCATTTTACCGATTTTTATTAGCTCATCTTCAGCCAAATATGCCTTGCATACTTCGGTGATTTTTTCGAAAACAGCTTTAGTGACAGTTTTTTCCTTGATTGAATGACAAGTGCAAGCGCTAGGTTTGCAAAAACGCTGATATGTGCGACAGACGAAGTAAAGAACGTCCTCGCCCTTTGCTGTGGGGCGATTGATAACAGTTAATGGGTAGCTGCATTCATGGCAATAGATGATTCCCTTAAGCGGATAGTCATAGGTCCTAACTCTGGTTGTCTTTCTGCTCGCAACCAGCTCCTGTACACGGTTGAATACGTCCTCATCAATCAGTGGTTCGTGGGTATTTTCAACAACAATCCAGTCTTTCCGCTGGAGCCTCATACTCTTCTCAGATTTGTAGCTGATTTTCTTGGATTTGCCCTGCACCATATGACCAATGTAGGTCTGGTCTTGCAGCATATACGAAACCCGTTCACTGCTCCATAGCCCGCTGTATGGACCTTTGCGACTAATGGTTAAATTTGCGTAACGCGCAGGCGTTTGAACCCCATTTTTGTTCAGCGTCTGTGCAATTTCCCGGCAAGATTTCCCCTCCAAGGCATAGGCGAAGATTTGCTTAACAGTTGCCGCAACCTCGTCATCAATGATGATTTTGTTCTTTTCCTCCTTAGACAGCATATATCCGTAAACTGCCTTGCCGCCGATGAATAACCCTTTTCGCTGTTTATCGCGCTTCACGCTCGTAATTTTCTTAGAAATGTCCTTGGCATACATATCATTCATAATTGCACGAAAAGGTGTGATATCGTTCGCGGTACTGTCAATCCCTGTGTCCACACCATCTAAAATCGAAATGTAACGAACATTGTGTTCCGGAAAAAACCGCTCCATATAATGTCCGGTCATGATGTAGTCACGCCCAAGCCGAGACATGTCCTTGGTAATCACCATATTTACCTTTTTAGACTCTATGTCTCCAATCATCCGCTGAAACGCAGGCCGCTCGAAACCGGTTCCTGAAAAGCCATCGTCAACATATTCGTCATATATATCGAGTAAATTCGTCTTTGCGAAATCCAACATTAAGCTGCGTTGGTTAACAACGCTTTGAGACTCCGACTCTCCCTCATCCTCTTTTGATAAGCGCATGTATAAAGCTACTTTGTACTCCAGTGGGTTACTTATTTTAGTATGCATTCCATACCTCCGATAAGCGACCATTCATTGATAAAATTATACCACAATTTGCGACAAACTTCAAAAAGAATCTGTCTGACATTTTATCAACTCCTTCTTAAGGAATACTAAAAAAGATTCATGGATTATTTTTTGTATATCTGTACCATTCTTTTTGAAAATACAAGTAACCTTCAAAAAATAACCTACCTCTATAATAATATTTGTCGGGTAAAGCGTGTCATCCAGACACGCTTTATTCGTTCTCGTGCCTCAATTACAATGGAATGATAATTGGTCTGACGGAAATCACCTTGGGTTATTACATCCGCCATGGAGACTGTCAGCCATCCTTCCGTTGTAGCGTTCGGTTTAAGCAGGT
>JGI994J12354_10003904_pt1 | contig 13674 bp, 12 predicted proteins | sample IntmicLarv3ML3BL_FD_12354 | JGI IMG/M metagenome (IMG submission 12354)
ATTATCAACGGCTCAGAGATCCATTCGATGGCCTGAAGATAGTCAGCAAGGAAATGTAATGCAATTGTAGCATACACACCGTACTTCATGAAAATGTATCCGAAGATCAAGCCCATAATGAACGTTTGGAAGGACTTCCAAACACCCCATAAAGGAATATGAGCCAGACCGAATATCATTGACGAGAAAATGATCAGGAACAATGCAGCATAATTCAGTCCCGTGCCGCCGAGCAGATAGTTCCACCATCTGTATTCTTTCGCACCACCGCCCTCAGCAACATTAGTGTCAACAACATTGTCGACATCATCAGTATTCCATCTGTCCTCAAAGGACTCGCAAAACGTTCCCGTACGCCCCTTTAACAGAACACACAGGATGAACATCGGAACACCTATCAGCAGTATCCGGGAAACGATCTCCTCCCATACGGATGCTTCGAGATAAGCGAACATCTCCATCCAGGGTTCCTTTCCTTCGAATGGATCTTCCACTACAGTTCCTGACGCAGCAAGTATCACCAGGAACACGATCGATATGGCGTAAATTACTGAAAACAGCACTGATAATTCGAACAGCGCAGTGTTCTTGATCGGCTTTGCATCCTTCTTCCTGATAAGCGTCATCAACGGACCATAAGCCTTCCGGAATACCAGGAACAATGATACAAGGACCGCAAGCAGCAACAGAACATAATAGAACTGAAGAACTGCACCCGATATCTTTGCGAACGTCACAGGATACGGAAGCAGTATGACCATCGAATTCGCTGCATCAGCCAAATTCTCGAAAACGTATCCGGACTTATAGAAAGCAACGAAGACGCCGATCAGCAACAATACAGAGCATATCAGAGTGATCAGCAGACCGATCTTCGTTACGATGTCGGCAGTACTCCTTCCGGGCTCACCGAGATATCCGCCGCACATACGGCAGAACCGAAAACCCCTCTTTCGGGAGTCTTCGCAGTACTCACACATCGTTGTTCTCCAGAATGTCCCAGACACCGAAGATACGTTCGTGTTCAATAAGAGCCAGCATCTTCTTTCCCGGAACAGAGTTCTTGATGATCTGTAACGAAATATACCTCTCACGAAGTTCGGAAACAGCACGGAATCCTTTGATCGTGTTCACATGATCATCCCATTCCTCAACGAATGCTTCGGGAGATGAAAGATCAAACTTCTTCTTCAGACCCTTTTTAACGAGTCCCTTCTCACGAAGTAATTCGAATGTTGTGACGTTGTCACAATAGATATCAGAGAAAAGTTCATCGTTCATATCCAACGGAATAACGTCAATTGACCTTTCAACACAAGTATCAATAAGCGTACAGTAAGCAGGAACGGGAATGTTGATCTTACCGAATGTCATCAGGTGTTTACCGTAAACGAGGTCAAGATCGCTCATTATGCGTATGTCGTCACCGCATTCATCCTTCTCGACAACGATCTCTCCGCGTGCCTTTATTCCCTCGATCTCTTCCGGACCCAATGCGACCGCAAAGATATCGTGATCGTTCAGCAGTTCTTCGGCGACCTTATCAGATTCGGACACCAATCCCTTTATGATCGGCATTATGGTGACGGAACAGCCGTTCACCGTGATCTCATGATTCATTCTTAGCGCTCCTTTCTAAAACTAAATCCGTCAACTCAGACTGATCGTCCATCTTGGAGATCTCGTCCTTAGTGACTATTGCGGTCGTCCGAACATGTTCAAGACCTCTTGCGCGGTCGACGATGACAACAGAATACCTTCCCGATAATCGTGAAATATCGGAAACAACGGCTGCCTTCTGAATAACACGTTCATCATCTGCCCCTAATCCGGTGAGTATGACCATTTTACTGTTTTTGGTAAGAGCGTCGAAAGGACTCCTGCTGATCGGCGTAACTGAAAAACCGATGTCTAGTAAAATATTCAACGTTTGCGAATCAGTACGTTCTTTTCCCGTTATTTCGTAATCTCGACGTACGTTCTCGTCGCGTTTGTATATGAAAGGATCAACGGGAGTGATGATCGGCACACCAAGGAATTCCTCAAGACGCATGGCGGCGTCGATCATGGCACCCATTCCGGATTCGTACATCTGTATCGTGCGTCTGGAAACGCCGGCCATCTCTGCTAACGTTCCTAAACTGACGCCATGTTTTTCACGCACTTCGCGTAACATGTCGCTATCAAGTTTAACATACAGACCGCCGGGAGCAGCGAAGATGAAAGGCGGAACATCATCAAGTAAATGGTCTGCCAACGTATCATTGGAAATGATCGGAATACCGAAACGGGAATAAACGATCCCGGGCTCCAAAGCACCGGAACTGGAACGTTCTCCGATAAGGATGGGACTTGCGCCCAATGCGTCAGCAAGGATCTTCATCTCATCCCCATTCTCCCGGGAAAAGGCGTCGATGTTGCTCAGGATCTTTATGATCAATAACGTTGTTCCTTTACGTCCGACGACATCAAAACAGACACTTCGTAAATTCAAGGACGGAGAAATGTCGAAACCGGCGCGTGCTAGAATAGCCCTGGCGGTGTTGATAAGATCGTCTCTGCCCATGAAACAAGAACTGTCGAACAGCTATAAAGAATTATTACTTTTACGCAGTGGCGCGCGTTCGGCGCAAAGACCCGCGTGATACGATCATTGTTTCCAGCGCTTGTACTCTTTGAAAGCGACCTTCATCTCTGCACGTGCGTCATCAATGTCGAGATCCCTTCCTGTATCCTTGTTGAATTCGTCAAGGAACTGCAAACAGTGATCGATCATCTCGTCCATGCTCATGTCTGCAACGAACGATCCGTCGCCGTAACAGTATGTGCAATAATCATCATTCAAAGAACCGTCCGCATTGGTTCCCTTGAGGATCTCGGTCAAAGGCATACCGCAACTCTGACAAACGCAGTCGGAATCGTACTCGGGTTTGTTCTCCATGAAACCAAATCATCAGCAGCGGTTTTATATCTTTGTCCCAACCACATGTATCTGTTCACTCGGATCTCATTTACTTTTCATCTGTTCTTCATTTGCTTCTTGATCTTCTTCATCGCCCATTCGTAATGACTTGACGTAGCGGAGATGCAATATGATGCTAAGTTCGTCGTCCCCGTCCAAGGGTAATGCTTCTTCTCGAACAATTCCTCTTCAGAAAGGGAATCGGCGATCATCATGACAGTACTGTGGCTCATAAGTAAAGTATCCTTAGCTTTTGAATATGGGATGGATTGACTTCTTTTCCAGATCTCCATGTTCATTTCGCCGTAATTGCTCCAGTTGTATGGTTCAGGTAAGAACGGTCCCCAATCTCCTTCTCGGTCAATGTTCTCAGTGATCCATTTCCCAAGTAAAAGATGCCATTCCGATAAGTGTGCAAGAACGTCACGTAAGTTCTTGTCGCGTTTCCAATGAGCTTCCTTCCCTGCAGTTTCGTCGAAGTTGAAAACAAAACCTTCAGGATCATCAATACTTTCAAGAAGTTTCCACAACTTGTCAAAACCCTCAGTCGCAGCAGTCTGCATCTCTTTTCGTAGTAGGTCTCGGCATTGTCACCTCTCCTATTTGATAAGACTGAAGAAATTGAAGGAAATGGAAAAAATTGGATCGAAGTGTTTTATCCCTGCGAAGGACGACGAACCTGTTTGCCGGAAGATTCCTTCTCGGCGTAGTATTCTTCGCGCGCTTTTCTGAGGTAATCAGAATACGACATTGTGTTCCTAGGCTCCGGCGGTTTGTATTCAGGCCCCATGACTCCCATTTAGATCACTCCTCTTTTAATTCCGTTGTAATGCGGATTCTTCTCCATTTCGAAATAGTGTTTCCTGTTTATCCATATCAATCCGTCTCCTTTTGAAATTATCGCAACGTCGACAGGACCACCGACGCTTTCTACAGAGTTTACGGACATCCTTCTTCGAAGAGATGTCAAATTGATCATAGACTCTGCCATTTGACCCATCTCTCTTTTTGACAAGAATCTTATCGACCTCTGAATGGGAGTATAATACATCCTACTTATCCAGCCCTCTATATCCTTCTTTAAATCAGACACTATCATCTTATTCGCCCGTTTCCTGATGAGTTGTTCTTCTTCATCGTCCTCATCATCGAGTTCGTTGTCGAATATGCTTTCAAATTTGTCGAATATCATCTCTTTAAGATCAGGAGATATTCCGTCAAGAAAAGTTGCAGCGACATCCCCTTGTGCGAAGGTTTTGATTATGGCAGGTCTGTTTTCGCCAATCTCGTCTCTCTTGATCTCTTTGAATTTCAGTTTGCCCCAGAAACAACCGTCTATATTGTACTCAATATATGCAGGATATGTTTGATTTTGTCCGAATCCTGCGATAACTATCCCTGTTGTGTTAGGGAGGGGGTCATTTGAACATATGAACGCACAGACGAGATCCTTAAGGCGATCAATATATCGTGCTGGATCGATCGGATTAGACAGTGTCTTCATTCCAAACATGAAACTTTCAGATTCACAGACGCGGTCAATATTCTTTCTTATCTTCCTGCGTTCCAGAATTTTCAAGTCACGCACACTTTGTTCAGCTTGAGCAGTCATCGCAGTTATTGAGTCATCGATGATATCTCTTGGAGATAGGACCACTTCTACTTTCTCCTCGCTCATGTTGTTTTGGATTCGGTTCCTGGCTTCCACGCGGATATCATTCATTATTTCATCCCATATCGAATAAAAATAGGAGCGCACATCTGCGTCCACTGCTTCATTCGTTATTATTGGGACATTGCCTCCGTTCTTTGCCGGATATCCGTTTGCTATGAATTCTAAAAATTTTTTCCCATAATCTTCGACAGTATAAAGTTCATCACAATCTGCTAGAATGTAGCTTCTGAACTCCTTCACAAGGGTTTCTACGGGGACCCCTGTTATCAGGGGGCTCTGGTATATCATTATACCGATCGGGTATTCTTTTGAAAGAGCGAATACCTTGTTCGTCTCAAATATTTTCGGATAAGGTCCACTTAAAGTGGCAGCACTATCCGCTGCCATTGCAACACAATCCTTATTCAATATGAGTATCTCTGATGTCATTTAACTCCCACCTTATTACACGGGGCAATTTAAAACTGGTCAACATCTGGATATTTCGTGTTGTTCTTTCTGCCACCGACAGACGCACAACGCATGAGTTCAATAAATATTTTTTCCAGAAATCGTACCACATGGAGCAAAGTTTTAGGATTGCTGGCATATTATAAAAAATAGGAGTTACAGTTCTCTGTAAACACGGTCTGAACGTTCGGAAGAAGTTTAAAAAAAGTTTGGGGGGGATTCACTATGGAGGTTACTGTATCTCGATCCGTTTTCCTTCCGGTGTTTTGTTTTTGGAGTTCACGGTTATCTCAAGAATTCCGTTGTTGTACTCCGCTTTAGCGCTGTCTACATCGATGTTCGTTTCAAGCGGAACGGTCTTCCTGAACTTTCTGTTCTCTGTATCAACAGAAACAGTCACAGAGGTCTCAGCGCAATCCAGTTGGATATCCTCCTTCTGAACACCGGGAAGTTCCACAACGATCCTTATAACATCGTTCTCAACAGACACGTCAGTGAGAGGTTCTCTCACGTTATCTGGGCAGGAACATTGTCACCGAATTCGTGCATGTGCGGAATTCCGTCAGGACCGACGTGTACCGTAAATCCATACGTCTTTGCATCCGACGTAAGGCCGTTCATCATTCTTTCCATTCTCTTGTGCATTTCGTTGAATTCATCCCATATCGTACTCATTTCAATCACCTGTATTGTCCGTCGTATTTCTTGAGCTCCTCATTGGCTGCCGGTCCTATCTTGGCCAGAGCTTTGAGGAAATCATCCATTTTCACTTTCTTTTCTTTCAGTTCTTCATCTTTCGGAAGACCGTTCGCTACCAGTTCCCTTACAGAGATCATTACTGCCTCGTTGCATAGCGCAGCTAATTCTGCACCGGTATAACCGTCAGTCTTGTCGGCTATTGCTTTCAGATCCACATCATCACTCAGCGGTTTTCCTTTGGTGTGTATCCCAAGGATGGATTCCCTTGATGCAGCGTCCGGAGGACCGATGAATATGCTTCTATCGAATCTTCCCGGTCTAAGCAGTGCAGGGTCCATGATATCCGGACGGTTCGTTGCTGCTATCACGATGACATCGTTCAAAGCTTCTAAGCCATCCATTTCGGTCAGCATCTGAGAGATCACACGTTCGGTGACATTGCTGTCACCGCCGCAGGACCCGCGTTTCGGAGCTATTGAATCTATTTCATCCATGAATATCACGCAAGGGGAGGCTTGTCTAGCTTTCCTGAATGTTTCACGGACGGCCTTCTCAGACTCGCCTACCCACTTGTTCAGGAACTCAGGACCTTTGACAGCAATGAAGTTCGCTTCGCTCTCTGTTGCCACTGCTTTAGCAAGCATTGTCTTACCAGTGCCAGGCGGTCCGTATAACAGTATCCCTCGGGGGGGTTTGGCGTTCATGTGTTCGAACACCTTGCCGTACTTCAAAGGCCACTCAACAGCTTCTTTCAGTTCCTGTTTTGCGTTCTCCAATGCTCCGATATCATCCCAGTAAACACGAGGCTTCTCAATGAGAACTTCACGCATGGTCGAAGGCTGCATGTCTTTCAGCGCTTCGCGGAAATCATCTTTGTTCACTTGGATGCGGTTCAACACCTCTACGGGAATTTCTTCAGCTTCCATATCGATATCCGGTAACACTCTGCGTAAGGACGCCATTGCAGCCTCCTTTGCTAACGCAGACAGGTCAGCGCCAGCATATCCATGGGTCATATCAGCTAAACGATCAAGATTAACATCCTCGGAAAGGGGCATGCCTCTCGTATGGATCTGGAGGATCTCCATTCTGCCGTCCCTATCAGGGATGCTGATCTCAATCTCGCGATCGAATCTTCCGGGCCTTCTGAGTGCTTCGTCTATCGAGTTGGGACGATTCGTTCGCACCTATCACAACAACCTTTCCCCTTGCTTCAAGACCGTCCATCAATGAAAGGAGCTGAGCAACGATACGTCTTTCCATCTCTCCGGATACTTCATCGCGTTTCGGTGCAATCGAGTCAATTTCGTCAATGAAGATGATGCTCGGTGAGTTCTCCTCAGCATCTTTGAATATCTCTCTCAGCTTCTCTTCAGATTCGCCGTAGAACTTGCTCATGATCTCCGGTCCGCCGATGAATGTGAAGTTGCTGCTTGTCTCTCCTGCTACGGCTTTAGCAAGCATTGTCTTACCGGTACCCGGAGGTCCATGCAACAGCACACCTTTTGGAGCTTCAACACCTAGCCTCTTGAAGAGCTCAGGGTGTTTCAGCGGAAGTTCGATCATTTCTCTGATCTTCTTCACTTCGTCACCAAGACCGCCGATGTCTTCGTAAGACACTTTAGGAACATCTGCGCCCTTAGGTGCTGGTTTTTCGGAGACCTTCACATCAGTAGTGGAAGCCATCATCACAGCATCAGCAGAAGGAACGAATGACGTAACGACAAGATCGATCTTGTTGCCCATGACGTTCAATGAAAGAACGTCACCTTTAGCGAATACACGGCCTTCCATGACCTCCATGAGGTACTTCTCGCCTCCCTGCAGCCTGAGCTGTTCAGTTGGGGAAAAGATAATGCGTTCTGCGTTCTTTGCTACTACTTTCTTGATATCAACGCGTTCGTCGATGCTTGTTCCCGCGTTGCGTCTGGTGGATCCGTCTATTCTAATGATCCCGCGGTTAGCATCCTCAGGACCTCCCCTCAATACTTTCACTACGGTCTTCTTTGAACCGTCTATCTGTACTATGTCGCCGACCCTGAGACCAAGTATGTCCATTATTTCAGGATCTATTCTTGCTATTCCCCTGCCAACTTCTCCGGGCTTGAGTTCTGCGACCTTCAATGCTTTGTTGTTATTCGTCATGTCATTTACCTCCTTTCGTTTTTGAATATTCTCTCTATGTCCTGTATCATCTCTCTTGCTCTTTCCAAGTTCATGGAAAGGTCCATTGAAAGTTCGTTAAGATCCTTCTCCGGTTCGTTAAGTAATTCGTAAAGTAAGCTGCGGTGTCGATATGTGCTTTCAGACACAGCGTTCAGCATCATTGAGATCAATGATTCGCGTCTGCGTATCATCTTCGAACGCAGTTCTTCGATCTCTCTGAGTTGCTGATCTATTTCGGAAATGTTGTTCCTGATCTCTTCGATTCCCTCTATCCTTTCCTTTTCTCTCTTTCCTTTTCTTTCTTCTTCCTGCTCATCGGACAAGTTATCTGACACGTCACCGGATGCGCCGTCGAACACACTATCGGACGGCTGTGCCAGACGTACAGTGAACATTCCGTTTCTCATGTCAACCAACAACGTAAATTCAGAATTCGGAACGTATAACGTCTTTTTAGGACCCATCCTGCTTTCTTCCTGGTAACCGCGGATCATTCCGATCCTTTCCATCTGATCGAGATGTTTCACTATAGCAGGTTGACTTATCCCTAACTCCTTGGAAAGCTGAAGCGGATAGTGTGGTTCTATCGCCAACACTTCAAGTATTCTCCGACGAGTCGGGTTTTCGATCATCGACAGCAGTTCGTTCATTCTGTTCATATTATCACGTTGCAAACTGGTTGTAAACTCAAGGTTCACAACTAGGTATTAGTCAGAACTTCTATTTAATATGATGCTTAGTACATTAGTACACCATCTTTTGGATCTGTATTCTATGACTTTGTATTGCATCTTCTGCCAATAAGACTCATCTTTTTCTACTGCTTTCGCTATTCCTGTTCTGGGGTTTTCTTTCATTGTTTTGACCAACTAGCGATAGAAGACCCCAGTTCTTAACTCGAACGTTGCCTTGGGCTCGCCCGCCCAAGGCAACGTTCACGATGTTAGTTGATAAGAGACGACCGATTTTTCATCAACAAACATACTTAATCAAAAATGAATCCGACATTTTTGAAATAATGAAACAGCGTCCTTTGTTGATTTTTCTTATTTTCCGAGAGTTTACACATGATGAATATAGGTCATTTTAAATTGATACGCCGTATTCTGGATTCATGGCCCTGCGGACCGATATGACATACTTGAGGGGGCGTATCAAAGAAATATACGGCTACCGAAATATGATTTTGAGTCTCACAAAACGAGATTTAAAAGGGAGATATCGGAATTCTGCACTTGGATTCTTATGGAATTTCATGAACCCTCTCTTCCAGATAATCATTTACTTCATAGTATTCTCGGCGTTGATATCATTCGATATGGAAGCCTATTACATCTTTCTCCCAGTGGGTATGATTCCATGGTTATTCTTCAGCGGTTCAATGAATGCCGGATCAAACTGTATTGTTAATCAGGCATCAATGGTCAAAAAAGTTAATTTTCCTAGAGAAGTCATACCAATAGTAACCGTACTCAGCAATTTCGTGAATTTCTTAATATCCTATATGATTGTATTCGCATTAATTATCGTAACTGGACACGGATTCAGCGGAATTGCACTGATGGCATTACCAATAATAGTCTTCTTACAATTCCTTTTCATACTCGGTATGGTCTTCATAACATCTGCGGCTAATGTGTATTATCGTGATGTTTCCTCCATAATTGGGGTGTTGATGATGGGGATGATTTGGATAACGCCCGTTATATACAGGGGATATTTTGAAGACGCGCTCCTTCAGACGATTCTGAAATATAACCCAATGACATATTTCATGAATGTGTATCATGATATTTTATATTCTAAAATGATTCCAAGTATGTTCGACTTGCAAGTATGTGGTGTGTTGGCAGTAATCGTCTTGGTTGTAGGGTGGCTGATATTTGTTAAACTTCAACGAGGGTTCGCAGAGGAATTATAATGGGTGAAAATTATGCCATAGAAGTAAAAAATGTTTCAAAATCATTCAAGAACAGACCACAGAGGACAATAAAGGATTCACTAATGAATATTGGTTCAAAGAAGCCGCCCGCAAAGAAAATTTTAGATGACATATCATTTTCTGTGAAAAAAGGAGACGGGTTAGGAATAATAGGAACAAACGGTGCTGGTAAAAGTACGCTTCTCAAAATAGTCGTTGGAGTAATGGAACCAGATTCGGGCACTGTCCAAAAAAACGGGCGGATCGCAAGTCTTTTGGAACTTGGGACGGGATTCCATATAGATTTGAGCGGTAGAGAAAATATCTACATAAAGGCATCAACATTTGGTTTCTCAAAAAAAGAAGTGGATAGCAGAATTGATAAAATAATCGAATTTGCCGAGCTTGGAGAGTATATAGATGAGCCATTACGCACATATTCATCAGGCATGAATGCAAGACTTGCATTTGCAATTTCAATCAATGTAGATGCAGATATAATCATTGCAGATGAAATATTTTCTGTAGGGGATCTTTCATTCCGGGATAAATGCATTAACATTTTTCGCAAAATGAGAAGGGCGGGGGCGACCATAATTGTGGTCTCACACGGGATGGGGATAATTAGAGATATGTGTGATACTGTGATTTGGATTCGAGATGGAAAGATCTATGATTATGGCAACTGTAAAAAAGTGTGTGATCACTATGAGAGTGAAGAGGGAGAATCTTTCAAAGCCATGCTTAGAGCCGCTGAGGAGGGAAACGATAGAGCACAAAACACCCTCGCAGTTATGTATAGGGATGGAAAGAACACAGATGTCGACTACAAAGAGGCCCTCGGATGGTTTAGATCATCAGCAGAACAAAGCAACAGAGAGGCACAGAGAAATCTCGCAGATATGATTTTAAAAGGTCTAGGGACCGAACAAGATCCGAAAGAGGCGTTAGAATGGTTCCTTCGTTCGGCAGAAGCTGGTGATGCCTCTGCGGTCGTAAGGGTCGCGAACATTTACAGAAGTGGCATAGGGGTAGACGTCAATCACAGAGAGGCCTTCAGGTGGTTCAAAGAGTCCGCAGAGCTTGGGAATGCGGGGTCGCAATTGATTTTAGCAGAAATGTTAATGGATGGATATGGTACGGAGGCAGACTCCGAGGCCGCATTGAAGTGGTATTTGAAATCTGCAGAATCGGGGAACAGCAATGCGAGATACAAATTAGGAACAATGTATCGAGATGGAAATGGGGCGGACAGAGATTTAAAAGAAGCAATCAATTGTTTCAATATTGCGGCATCTCAAAGTAATATCGAGGCTCAGGTGGCTTTGATGGATATGTTGTCTTTTTCGGACATCGATCAATCACAGATAACCAATTTCAAAGAAGAACTTAATTTAGCTGCAGAACAACTCACTTCATTAGCCGAAAAAGGTAGTGCTGTTGCGCAGAGAAATATTGCAGGAAGATTGTTAAACGGCGTAGGTGTAAATCAGGATAGCGTCAACGCTTTGAAATGGTATACTAAAGCAGCGAGCGCGGGTGACGTGTTAGCTATGTATCAAACGGGCATCATGTATCGATTAGGGATCGGAACCGATGTGGATAAACCGGAAGCGATAAAATGGTTCAACATGGCAGCAGAGCAAAAAAATACTGGGGCAATTTCTGAAATCGCATGGATGTTATTAAGTGGAGAAGAGACAGAAAAGAATGACAGTCTAGCGTTTGAATATTTTAAGGTGGTTGCGGACATGGGGAATGCGGGAGTCCGCAATCAGATCGGGATGATGTATCGTGATGGAATCGGTATCACAAAGGATTTGGAAGAAGCAAAAAAATACTTTTTATTATCTGCGGAACAGGGTAATGCGGCCGCTAGGATGAATTTAGCAGAAATCCTTAAACAAGGTACTGAGAACGATCAAATAGTTGCATTCGAATTATACAAAAAACTGGCATTTATTGGTGACATGAGAGCATATTTTCATCTTGGCATAATGCATCGAGACGGAATTGGCACAGCCTCAAACATCAGCCAAGCGATTTTTTGGCTGGAAAAAGCATCGAAGAAAGGAGATCAAAAAGCCTCCAATGAGCTACGTAAAATAATCAATAAACCATGAATCACTTAGAAATTGTATATTGAATTTCATTATACAATTTATGGCCAACTCCCTTAGGGGCATATCTGAAGCACCTAAAGGTGAGTTAGGAGTACATGAACATAGTCCTGATATCGGATATAACATACGTATTTCTATAGATTGGGGTATAACCTGCTCGGTAAGAATCATAACAACCTGGAGATGTGAAATGAAAGAAAATTTAACTGTAAATATTCTTGGGTGCTGTGTTTCAAGAGAAATTTTCAATAAAAAATTCGGTAGAAGCTATTCTGTGGAAGGATTTGTACAGAGAAATTTAATTTTTGATATTTTTGATACTGTAGACGAAAAGTACCACATAACGGACGAAGAGGCCGCGAGGCACTTAATCTCAAGTAATTTCAATCGGCGGTCACTATCGACTTTAATGAATGGATCGGCAAGAGAAAAATTGCTCAGTAGAAAGGGAGAGTGGATTATAATCGATACTTTCTATTGTGGGGCCCCATGTGCACTGATTAGGTATCCAGACAAAAAAAGGATAGTTCAATCAGAGTTCACACATAACATAAAGAAAATATTTCAAGAAAATGAGAGATTTAAAGACTGTGCGTTAGAGTTTGTAGAGGCATGTGAATATTTTGAAAGAAGTTTGAAAGACGTCGTCGACTTTCTTAAAGAAAACTGGGGGCGTAATATCATTTTGGTTGATTGCCCCCGTACTCCTTGGTATTTGACCAGAAATGGTGAATTAAAAAACAACAATGTTTCACATATTGACTCCATAAGTAACGCCACACACATGTGCGAAATATTATTGAAGAATCTTGACTGTTATTTTATAAAGTTGCCCTCTATGGTTCCCGGGGATGTCCACCGTGGCTATTATGCATCCAGTGTACATTATGCAAGTGAAGCAATTGATTATCTAAAGGAAACCGTCGACATAATCACAGATGAAAACTTGTCAGACAAGGAAAAACATCGACGAACAGATATCGTTTTACTGAAATATGAACGCATTTTTCAACAAATAATTCTGGGCGAGTGGGCTTCAGAACGTAACGCAACAAAACGGATACATGAAATATTATCTAAACAAATCGAATTTAAATATCCTGAGGCAAAAACATTGTGTGATAAACTATGTGTGCAGGGAAGCGCGGAAGGATATAAGCTGAAGGGTAAAATGTATCGTGATGGTGCCGGAGTCGAAAAAAATATGGATGCCGCAATTGAATATTTGAGAAAAGCAGTAGAGATAAACCCAACACTTGCCACGAATGAACTCGCAGATCTACTTCTCAAAAGTGACAACCAATTTCATTACAAAGAAGCATTCGAACTTTGTTCTGAGATATCAGATCACAACTCTATATCCATGCTCAAGTTAGGGGAAATGTATCGTGATGGAAAAGGCGTGGAAAAGGATCTTGACAAAGCAATCGAATGGATGAGAAAGTCTGCGGACAAGGGTACAGCATCCGCAAAAATAGGGTTGGCAGATTTATTAATGCAGTTCGATGTTGAAGCCCATCTCAAAGAAGTACTAGATCTACTTTCTCCTTTATCAAAAATGGGAGATGCAGGAGCCATGGGCAGACTTGCCCGTATGCACCGTGATGGAAAAGGCGTGGAAAAGGATCTTGACAAAGCAATCGAATGGATGAGAAAGTCTGCGGACAAGGGTCTGATG
>JGI994J12354_10003905_pt1 | contig 13672 bp, 16 predicted proteins | sample IntmicLarv3ML3BL_FD_12354 | JGI IMG/M metagenome (IMG submission 12354)
GTTAATTCTCCCTCTTCTCCTGGTTCTGCATATATATGTATGCCTTGCGTCGTTGCAAGGATTAATAGACTTAGAAGTATCACTGCTACTCTTTTCATCTTTTTTCCCACGTATCATTTCCTCCATTACCCTAATATTCAAGTTCTTTTTATTGTAACGCAAGAGCTCTTTTCTTGCAATGTGTTCACCTACTTATTTTCTACTTATAAGCGAATTTTTTTTACCAAGTAGGTACAACTTGCTTTCCCCTCCTCCTCATGCTATACTACCTAATGTCGCAAACACCTTATACACAAAGCTTTGTGACACGCAACTACCGAGTGTTCGTAACCTTCCACTCGTAAAACAAAACTAAAGGAGAATCCATATGAAAAACAAAAATGTATTATTTCTAACGCAATCTGCAATGATTGCTGCAATCTACGTCGTCTTAACGCTCATCTTTGCACCAATCAGTTTTGGCGAAGTACAACTACGTGTTTCTGAGGCACTAACCATTCTTCCAATATTTACTCCAGCCGCAGTTCCTGGATTATTCGTTGGGTGTTTGCTAGGAAATACTTTATTAGCAGCACCTCTTCCTGATATTATATTCGGAAGTCTTGCCACTTTAATTGGTGCATTTTTCACTTACCAGCTACGAAAGAAACAGCCGCTTTTAGCGCCAATTCCACCAATTATCTCAAATATGATTATCATTCCTCTAGTATTAAGATATGCTTATGGAGTCGATATTCCCTTATTGCTTTTAATGCTTTTCCTTGCAATCGGGCAAATATTATCTTGTGGGGTCTTAGGTTTACTTTTATACAAAGTTCTCCTGCCATATAAGGAAAAACTTTTCCAAAATAATATCGTAAAATAGTATCATGTTTCATTCATATAACAATAAGCTGTGTACACTGCCACATTTTGGCAATCGTACACAGCTTATTTTCATAATAAAAATGTATTGTTTCATCTGCACATATAGTTCTGAGCATTCCCACTACAGGTAACTACAGGTACAACATTACTCCTCATCATTATCATTCAGCAACCTTTCAGCCACTTGACGACACTCTTCTTGTGTATACTTAGACAGTGTCGCTTTTGCCTCCAAAATCGAACTTGCAGACATAGATAAATGAGTCACTCCCAAGCCAAGCAAAATAGGCGCCATTCCTCTTGTTCCTGCCATTTCTCCACACACACCTACTTCAATTCCTGCCGCTTTCCCTGCTTCTGCAGTCATTTTTATCAATCGCAAAACACCAGGGTGTAGCATATTATACAAATGCGAAACCTTTTCATTAATTCGGTCCACTGCAAGGCTATACTGGATAAGGTCATTGGTACCAATCGAGAAGAAATCTGCCTCCTGTGCCAAAATATCTGCACATATGGCTACTGCTGGAATTTCAATCATAATACCCACCTTAATATCTTTGGCAAATGAAACGCCCTCTTGCTCAAGTTCTCCCTTTGCCTTTTCTAGCACAGCTTTGGCATCTCTTAATTCCTTTAATGAAGAGATCATAGGAAACATAATTTTAATGTTCCCATAACTACTTGCACGCAGAATCGCACGTAGCTGAACCATGAATAGCTCTTCTTGATCCAAGCAAATACGGATTGCTCGATATCCCAAGAATGGGTTTTCTTCTTTCTCCAAATGCAGTGCAGGCACCTCTTTATCGCCACCAATATCCAGCGTTCTGATAATTACAGGTTTTCCACTCATCGTTTCTGCTACCTCTTTGTATGCTTGAAACTGCTCCTCTTCATTTGGCAAGTCCTGTCTATCCATAAATAAAAATTCTGAGCGAAACAAACCAATCCCCTCGCCACCTAATTCTTGCACACGTACTGCTTCACTAGGTGTTCCAATATTCCCCTCTATCATAACTCGCTTTCCATCAGATGTCTTTCCCTCTTCATCTCTGAAACGCTCTAGCAATTTTTGTTTTTCTTTATACACTTTTTCTTTTTGTTCAAATGTCGCTTTCGCTGTATCGTCTGGGTTTACAATAATCTCTCCACTGCAGCCATCAAGCAATAGCCAATCACCCTCTTGTATTTGCGACAGAGCGTCACCAACTCCTGCTACAGCAGCAATTTCCATTGAACGTGCCATAATTGCAGAATGACTTGTTCTACCACCTATCCTTGTCACAAACCCATACACTGGTTTTTCACCTATTTTTGCAGTATCCGATGGCGTCAAATCACGTGCCACAATAATACACGGCTCTGCAATTCCATCTAAGGGGTTTTCCGTAATCCCTGCCAAGATTCTTAACACACGATTCGAAACATCTGCAATATCTGCTCCTCTCGCCTGCATATATTCATCTTCCATAGCTGTAAAAATCGCCTCTAATGTTTCTGAATTTTTCCTACACGCATATTCTGCACACGCTTTTTCTTCTTTTATAATATTACAGATTCCATCATGAAAATCAGAGTCTAGCAACATCATTTTATGCGCCTCAAATATATCACTATTCGCATTTTCTCCTTGATTCATCGACTGAATCAAGTCCTCAATCTGTCGCACCGCTTCTTCCACTGCAAAATGAGCCCGTTCTACTTCTTTCTGCGTTTCTTCAACCCGTCGATAGGCAACTTCTAGTTGGGGTTCTTTTAAAATAAAAGCTTTCGCTTTCACATATCCCTCTGCCACACCTAATCCTGTTATCTCAAGCATATTTTCTCCTCCTACAAGGTTTCTAGTAGATTTCATTTCTTTCAACGCCAAGTTTTTATAGCTCGCTTGGCACTATCACCTTTACTTTAAAACACTATGCAACAATATAATTCCAAATACAAGAAAAAATATCCCAATACATCTACATATCAAATTAACCTTTTTAATTGCTACCGTTTCAAATGTTTCAAAAGAAACAATGGGATATGGGAAAATCAAAAATACAATCCCTGCTAGAACCTGTCCTATATAAGCGCCTAACATCATTCTATCACCACTACCTAACATTGCACTTATGAAAAAGCCAATTCCTCCTATGAAAATCGCCAAAAACATTGGGAGTTTAAATTTTTTATCCTTTTTCACATAATCAACGACTTTTTCCTTACACACATCTCCACACACGTCAAAATATCTAGTATGGGCTTTTGCCTTGTGAGGCTCACTCAAAATCTTCTTACCACAATATACGCATTTTCCCATTGGTTGCCCCTCTCTCATATCAGCTTGCACGATACGTTTTAAACATTTCCAACATTTTTTCCATTTGCTTGTCATTCAATAACTTCGGTTCTCCGATTGTCTTTGCTTGACAATATAATTTTGCCACCATTTCAATTTGTTCTGCCACATCAAATGTATAGGCTAAGGTCTTTGACGCTGCCAGCAAACCATGATTTCCCAGCAAACAAGCACAGTGACCTTGCATTGTTTCATAAGCTCGCTCTGCCAATTCCCACGTTCCTGTTGGCACATACTCTGTACAAGGAACCTTGTTTCCTGCATATCCTACCAAATAATGTAATGGCGGAATCTCCCACTGCAAACAAGCCAGTGTTGTCGCATAAGATGAATGCGTATGCACGACTGCTCGCACTTCTTCCGATTGCAAATAAAAAATGCGATGCATATCATATTCACTAGATGGTGCTCTATCGCCATCTATTTTTTCACCTGTTGGTTTGAGTACCACAATATCTTCTGGTTTCGTAATACCATAATCAAGACCACTCGGGCTAATCGCCATTAGATCCTCTTCCTTATTATACACGCTAATATTGCCAAATGTTCCAACCACCAAACCTGTTTCTAGCAATTTCTTACCATACTCTACAACTTGTTCACGTTCCGTCTGTAATATCATTTTCTCGCCCTCTCCCTTTCATTACATGTAGTATATATTTCATTTATAGTAACTGTATCTACTACACTTTTTTCTTCATACAAGCAGTATAATTTACAATGCAATGTGTGGTTCCCGTATCTACAATACGATCAACCTCTTTCATCAACAAGTACGGCGCTTGTGAAATCGCATCAACCGTCGTTCCTGCAATATGCGAGGTTAGAAGAACATTCTCCATAGCAAGTAACGGATTGTCGCTTTCAACTGGCTCCTTTTCAAATACATCTAAAGCTGCTCCTAATATCACCTTTTCTTGCAAAGCACGATGTAAATCTTCATAATTAATCAAGCCACCTCTCGCCGTATTTACAAGATATGCCGTTGGTTTCATCAATGAGAAATATTTCCAATCAATCGTTCGCTCCGTCTCTTTTGTCAAACGCATATGCAAGCTAACAATATCTGCAGTTTGAAAAATTTCTTCCGTAGAATCTACTAATTCCACTGCTGATACCCCCTCTTGCTCAAGTCGCTTAGGTGTCACATATGGATCATATGCAACCACCATAACCCCAAGTGCTAGAAGTTTGCGTGCAAATGCGAGCCCTATATTTCCCAAACCAACTAAGCCAACTTTATATTGGCTCAAAGTCATCACATAAGGCGTGTTGAAGTACTGTTTTTCCCATTTTTTGCATTTTAAAGCATGATAAGAAGTAGCAATATTTCTCGTCAAAGAAATGCACATTCCCAATGTAAATTCTGCGACTGCCTCTGCATTTCGCACAACCGTCACCACAGGAATTTGCCTCTTCGTTGCTGCAACCATATCAATATGCTCCACACCACCCCTACACGTGATTATTGCTTTTAATTGCTTGCCTGCTTGTAACACCGCCTCAGGTATTGGGCAATAATGCGTCATGATAATATCTGCTGTTCGAATACACTCGTCTAGTTCTTTTGGATAAGGTACTGCCTCTGCTCCACCACGTTCCACTTTCATTTGATTTTGGTCAAACTCATCTTTATCGTCTGTGCCCCAAAAGAGTTTCTCTACACTTTTCACAGACAGCTTGCTCGCAAATACTGCCGCCTCCATAGTATCTGGCGATACATAAGTATCACCAATAACAACCACGTTACAATCCTTTTGGTTAAAAATCGACTCCATAATTCCTCCCATTAATTAAAATCATCTGGGAATTTCACAATTTATATGCAAAATTCCCAGACTGTTTTTACGAAAGTTCTATAAATTTACGCTGAATAAGACGCCGCACTATTTTCAAGCCATTCTGTAAATCTTACACGATTCTTCTTGAATAGTATATGAAGTACAAAGTATAGAGCAACTACTACGCCTATGATTAATGGGTTCTTGCTCCAGAATGCGAAGAATAATCCCGCAATCAATGGGTGACACATAATTCCAAAGCTAGTGATGTAAACGCCCGTTTGGTCTAATTGGAAGCCTGCCTCTAAAGCAACATCTGTAAATGTTGGTGCTAATAAAGAACAGATAATCATTCCTAATGAGAACCAAATTGCACCTGTAACAACACTCTTTGCAATATTTCCATTTGATACACATACGAAAATTTCTACCATGTATGGAAGTGCAACCAAGTCAGCCATTGGCAATACTAAGTTTCCTGGTAAAACAAATGCTAACCCTAGCATAATTGGAATCAAGATGATTCCTGTTACCAATGTGTTTGGCTCACCATAACCAACTGCATCATTTACAGATAGATACCATTCTCTTCCCTCACCAGATTTTGCTGCCTTTGACTTGTATGCATCTGTCAAACTTGTAAATGCATTTGCAAAGATTCCTGCCACTTTCGGGAATACTGCCATAATCGCAGCCGTTGAAACTGCTGCTGAACTAATTGTCCCCCATGCCACTAATGTGTTTAATTGATTGTAATTACCAATTACTGCAATCGTAGCACCAACGATAAGTCCGATAAACATAGGTTCTCCGAAAATACCTAATTTTTTCTGTAGTGTTTGTGCATTCAACTTGATTTTATCAAATCCTAATTTTCCTAACAGCCAATTCATCAATATTGCAAATGGCAACCCCTCTAAATGATGTGGTGCTGTCATACAGCAATTTGGATATTGATAATAAGTTGACCATCGCTTTGCACATGCCTCTGAAAATAATAATATGTAAAGCAACTGTACAACCATCAAACCTAATGATAACCAAATGTTCTTTGTTAAGATAAAAAGCATAGAACCCCATACCATGAACGAATAGTTATTCCATAAATCTGATGCCATAAATACATCTGTCCATTTTACGAAGAATAACGCTACCTGCAAGATAATCGCTACCCCAATAAATATAAGACCGATATTTGTTGAATATGCAATAACAGATGTAGATTGCCACCCCATATCCAATACTGGTAATTCAACGCCTGCATTTTCAACCATTTGATTTACCACTGGTGAAATAATGCCACTGTAACTACCGATTACTAGATTGAACCCAGTCAATCCGACAGCACATAGAAGTGCTGAATTGAATGCCTTTTTCATTGGAAGTCCCATGCAAAGTGCGATAACAAATAGCATAACTGGTACGAAAACCGGCGCCCCCAAAGTTGAAAATACATTACTTAGTGTTTCAAAAAAACTAGCCATAACTCTCTCCTTTCTTACCTCATCTCCTTCATTGATTTATGCCTCAAGAATCTTCAAGCAATCTTCAATTACTTGTTTTTCCGAGAGACCTGTCAACATTCCTACTGCATTCACTTTTGGAACGTCAAACTCTTGATAAACTGGACTAACACAGGCCATCAAATCATACTTATCACCTGCCAATGCCCCCTCTACACCACTTGGGCTGGTTTCTTCTGCATATACTTCCCAACCATGTTCTCCAAGTTGTTCCTTTATTTTCCCCGCAACCATTGCAGAGCTAACTGTTCCCGAACCACAAACACATAAAATCTTACATTTTTTCATCTTTTCATCTCCTTTTTTTTGCACTTATTTTGACAACTCCGATTTTTTATTACTCATTTGATACTATCTTTTATTGCTCATTGCTTATTTGATACCATCTTTTATTTTGTATTGCTTATTTTGACACTATCTTTCACATCGATTCTTTATCCGATATGTTTCATCGCCACTTGGTATAGCATTTCNTCATCTGTTGCNGCTTTAAATTCTGCTACAACTTCTGGTGTTTGNAACACNCCTAGTACTTTTTGTAATGTTTCAATTTGCTCGTCAGGATTCAAAATAGACATCATAAAGAGCATCTCTGCTTTTACTTTTTTCTCTGGTTCACCCATATGTGCAAATACCACTGGCTCTGCCAACGAAACCACACACACTCCTGGTTTTAATACATGCTCTGAATCTGTATGTGGCATTGCCACTGCAATATCCTTAAGCTGTAAACCTGTCGGAAACTCCACTTCACGTGCAAGTGCTGCATCAACATAAGTATCTTTTACAAAACCATGTTCATAAAACAGCTTACCTGTTTGGCGAATTGCATCTTGTGCATCTTTTGCTTGCATATTTACCATTATCAACTCTGGATAAATCGTTCCCATTCCTCATTCCCTCCTCTATTCATCTAGATTTGTTATAAATTCAACAATTTGAGCGCCGTATTTTTCAGCATCTTCGCCCTCCGTTTGCACGATGATTTCCGTTCCTGTTTTCAATCCGGCTGTTAATATCGCCAAAACACCTTTCGGGTTTATTTTCGTTTCTCCCTTTATAAGATGAATTTCCACTGGCATTCCTGCACATAATTGTGCTAATTGACTCGCCGGGCGAGCATGTAATCCTGTTGGGTTTGTAATCGTAATTTTTTGTCTAAACATACATTGTCTCCTTTTTCAAATTATTTTTCTTTTCAAATCTAAAATTCTTGTGCTATAATTAAAACGATATAGTTTCTTCCTATTACACAGTAAATACATAGTAAATAACATTATATAAACACGAGGTGGCATATTATGGATAGCAGAAATGATTTGTTAGTACATACATCAGAATTATATTATCATCAAAACTTAAACCAAAATGAAATTGCTCGTATTCTAGGAATTTCTCGACCAACCGTTTCACGACTCCTTGAAGAGGCACGCGATTCTGGTATCGTTGAAATCGTTGTTCACAATCCAATTAAAAAGAATCCCGAACTTTCTTCTATTTTAAGAAACCACTTTAAGTTGCGTGAGGCGATTGTTATCGCTGGCAACAATCCATATGATACTGCCCTTTTAAATTGTGCTAAAATGGCCGCTAAATTTCTTTCTACTATCTTAGACAATAATATGTCTATCGGTCTTACTTGGGGGCGTGCCATCAATGCCATTTGCAACTCTATCCAGCCAAAAGAATACTACAATGTAAATGTCGTTCAAATGGCAGGTTGTCTTGGTACTGGAAACCCACAACTTGACGGTTTAGAATTAGCTTTGCGCGTTGCCAAGAAATTTAGTAGTACTTACTCTAATATTATTGCTCCCATTTATGTTGATGATGAATTNGTCTACAATCATCTGATTTCTTCTTCGCAAATCAAATCAACACTCAAAAAGGCGTCACATGTTGATATTGCACTTACTGGTATCGGCTCTCTCGAAGATGGACACGGTGCATTGGCTTTGTCAAATTGCTATAGCGCTGAAGATATCGAAACAATTAAAGTTGCTGGTGGTGTCGGACATATACTCGGCCGAATTATGGATTGTAATGGAAATGAAATTTCTTCACCAAATCATTTCCCTATCTCTGCACCTTTATCTGCAATGCATAATACCGAATGGTCGATTGCCGTTTGCGCGTCTGCACAAAAGGCAAAGGCTACGTTAGGCGTCATCAATGGTCGCTATGCAAATTGTCTTATTGTAGATGAGCCTTTAGCAGAAGAACTTATGCGTTTATCATCAAAAGCATAATCTATAGTATCTGCTAGGCTGTTTTATTTTAATGTTGGATCCAAGCAAATAACTGCTTTTGCAGCCTCTCCTCTTTCTGTTTTTTCAAAGCCCTCTCTCCACTCTTCTAGTGGCAGTATGGTTGTCACAATTTTTTCTGGCACAACCGTTTCTTTTGCTAGTAATTCTAGTGCTTTCACCCAAGAACTTGGCTTTTGGCTACGAGAGCCAACATACACAATTTCCTTATGTAAAATTAAATCTGTCCAAATTTCTTCCTTTGCATTAGAAAAAACCCCCATTTGCACAACTGTGCCTTTTCTTCTAACGATTTCTAACGCCTTATTTGCAGCTTGCACTGCACCTGAGCATTCAAAACATATATCAGCACCCTCATTGTTGGTCATCTCCATAACAATCTGTTTTAAATCTTCTTTTGTTTGATCCACTGTCCTATCCGTACCACACTGAAGTGCTATTTCAAATCTTTCATAATCATTGGAAAGTCCAGCCATAATCACCACTGCACCTTGTGCCTTTGCTACTTGTGCAACCATTTGCCCAATAGCTCCTGCTCCAAAAATTACACATACATCTCCTTTTTGCACATTGCCTTTTTCGATGGTTGCATGTACGCCACAAGCTAAAGGTTCTACTAAAGATGCAGATAACATGCTCACATTATCTGGTAAAATATGTACACTTTCTTCTCTACTTACTAAATATTCTGCCATAGAACCATTTATCTGTGTCCCAAGACCTTGCCGATTACCACAAAGGTTGTAATCTTTGCTTTTACACATAGAACAGGTTCCACAGGTTTTATATGTAGTTTCACTTGTAACGCGATCACCCACTTTAACATTTTTCACGTTTTCTCCGACTTCGACAACCACACCTGAAAATTCATGTCCCAATACAACGGGTGGTTTTGTACTTGCATAGCTTCCTTTATATGCATGAACATCTGTCCCACAAATTCCATTATAAGCAATTTTTATTTTTACTAAGTCGCCTGTAACTTGAGGTTCTTCAAGATTTGTGTATTCCATATTGTCATTGCCTGCTTGTTGCTTTACCACTGCTTTCATCTTCGCCCGCTCCTTTTACATTTGTTTGCACACCTAATCGTATGCTTATTAAGACTTTACCACAACACTCTTTTGTTTTCAATATTTATTTGTGCATTTTATTGTGAATTTTTTAACTTTATATATTATTTTTGTTTATTTCGTTAATTTTTTATCTTTTTAATGTTGACATATTCTCGCATAAATGAAATAATGTAATCGTATTATAGAATAGCAATCATAGTAATAGGCATTCTAATTGCCACACAAACAGAAAGGAGTATCACATGGCTCAAAAAACAACAATTCAAGACATTCAGCGTGCTGCAAATAGCGTTCGTAAGCAAATCTTAAAAGTCGCTTTAGAAAAAAACGGCTGTTATCTTGGTCAGGCATGTTCTTCTGCCGAAATCGTCGCCGCTCTTTATATGGAGATAATGAATCTCGGCCCCTCTGCAGGAGCGTGGGAACCTATTCCATTTCCTGGTGTACCCAGTCCTGACAATATGGATTATCAAAGGGGGAGCGATTACAATGGCTTACCTGCACCCGATAAAGACCGTTTCTTCGTCTCTTGTTGCCATTACGCCTCCGTAATATATTGCATCTTAGTTGCAACTGGAAGAATCAGCCCCGATTGCATGGATAAATTCAATGTAGATGGCTGGAATATGGAAATGATTGGAGCAGAGCATTCTCCTGGTTTTGAAAATACTGCTGGCTCACTTGGTCAGACTATTTCTATTGCTGCTGGAACTGCTCATGCGCGTAAATTAAAAGGTGATACCGGCTTCGTTTATTGTATGCTTGGAGATGGCGAGTTGCAAGAGGGTCAACTTTGGGAGTGTATGCAAACTGCTGCTCATTACAAGTTAGACAACTTCATCATCGTTATAGATGCAAATGGCCAACAAGTCGAGGGCGCTATCGAAGATCAAATGAGTATTGAACCAATTTCTGAGCGTTTTCGTTCCTTTGGTGCTATTTGCGTAGAATGCGACGGCCACAATATCCAGAGCCTAATTGACGCAGCACAGACAGAACATACAGACAAACCACTCGTTATTCTTGCAAAAACACGTGGGACAACTGGTATTCCAATTTTGGAAAAACGTTGGCCATTCTTGCATTTTGTAGGAATCAAGCCAGAAGAAAGAGAAGAATTTCAAAAAATTTATGACGAATTATAAGAAAGAGGTGGCAATATGAAAATTGAAATAAATACACACGAAAAAAATATGCTCAGATTCGCCAGCGAGCACCCCGAAACGCTTGTTTTATCAGCGGACCTCGGTTCTTCTTGTGAAGTCAAAAAATTTCGTTCTACTTACCCTGAACGTTATTTAACTATGGGGATTGCAGAGCAAAATATGTGTTCTTGGGCAGCCGGTTTAGCCAGAGAGGGGTATCGACCATTTTTGCATACATTCGCAGTCTTTCTATATCGTCGAATCTTAGATCAATTAGAAATGAGTGTAGCTTATCCGAATCTTCCTGTTACATTTGTAGGATTCGTTCCAGGCATTACAACACCAGGTGGCGTGACTCATCAAGCAATCAATGATGTCGCTACTCTTCGTTCTGTGCCGAACATGGCTATCTTTGACATTGGTGATGCTACTGAAATCGAGGGCGTACTTGATTTGGCTTATGAATACAACGGCCCTGTTTACATTCGTATGCTCCGAAAAGAAGTTCCTAGACTTTTCCCTGCAAATGAACCAATGCAATTTAACAAAGCACGTGTATTATCAGAGGGTAACGACCTTGTTATTCTTTCTTCTTCCATCTGTACCGAAGAGGCAATGCGTGCAACATCTGTATTAAAACAACGTGGTCTTTCCATTCAGCACATGCACGTTTCTACTTTAAAACCATTTACAGATCCAAGCATTGTAGAGGCACTCCAAAATTCTAAGTACGGTGCCATCACGATTGAAAATCACCTTACAACAGGCGGTCTTGGAACTGCAGTTGCTGATGTTATGGCAGAAAATGCTATTGGCAAACGCCTTATCAAAGTCGGCATAAATAGCTATACACATGGAGCGTCCAAGATGTACTTAATGAAAAAATATGGTATTGGTGCAATGGACTTAGTTGTAGCTGCCGAAAATCTTCTTAATCGCAAATTAGATATTTCAGAAAGTGATATGGAAGAGGTTCGTTTTGTAGATTTCTTAGAAGTGTAAATCGAAAATGGAGGTGTATTATGTTTTTAGAAGAAAAAAAGAAAATTATTAAAACTGGTATGCAATTAGATAGATATAACTTAATTGCACTTTCTGGTGGTAACATTAGTTCTAGAATGCCGACAGGCGAGATTTTGGTTTCTCCTTCTGGTATGATTTATGAAGAAATGGTTCCAGATGATGTACTCATTATGGACATCGACGGAAATATCATCGAGGGTACTCGTAAATCATCTTCAGATACTGACGCCATTCTCTATATTTTCGCCAATAGACCAGATGTCAATGGAATTATCCACACACATCAACCTTATGCAACGGCTATTTCCCTTATTCAAGATGAACTTGAAGTGAATCTAACAACGCTTGGAAATGCCTGTGGCGGTCCTGTAAAGGTATCTCCTTTTAGTTCTGCCGGCTCTGTGGAGATGGGAATTGACACCGTTAAGTACATTGGCGAAAGTTTAGCAATTATACTTGCGCAACACGGTGTTATTACTATTGGAAAAGACGTTAAGCAAGCACTTTACTCTGCTGTATACTTAGAAGAATGTGCAAAAGCTTACTTAGCTGCTCGCGCTGTAGGGCCAACTAGATCTTTGACTCCAGAGCAGATTCAACAGTCCATTGATGTCTTTAAATATTATGGGCAAGATACTGCTGCTATTCCAAAAGATTTGACGAAGAGATTGTAGTGTATATTCTTCCTTATGATAGTTAGACAATCATCATAAGGAACATCAACCAACAAAAAACCACCATGTTCGGTGGTTTTTTGTTATATATTATACATCATCTCTATTAAATTCTAAGATATCTCCTGGCTGGCAATCTAGCACATCACAAATTGCATTCAGTGTGCTAAAACGAATCGCACTAATTTTGCCCGTTTTAATATTTGAAAGATTAACATTCGCTATTCCTACTTTCTCAGCCAATTCATTTAAGGATATCTTTCTATCTGCCATCATTCTATCAAGTCGTAAAATAATTGCCATCACTGCACCTCCTACAATGTTTCATCAGATTGTTGTTGTAATTGACAGCCATAATCAAAGATTAGAGCGATACAATATATAACCCCTGCTATTAACACCCACGTTAAATCTATACTATAGTTATACAATCTTGGTACTGTCACCAATCTTTGTACAATAAGACTGAGTATCCCCTCTATAGACTCCATCGCAAGCAACAATATCGCTACTCGTTTCATTCTCTTAACATTCACAACCATAAAAGGTGTATGCTCTCGACTAATCGTTGCAAAAATACGATGTAGCATAAGCAACACTGCAAAGACCATTGCCAACTGGACAACCAGCAGAGCAACCAGTGGAATCATGTTACTAATAGCAATCTCTGTAGTTGGAACTCCTTTGTTTGTTATCATCGTGGCATCGTGTAAGGAACGTGCAATGTCAGTATCTGCAAATATCAAGACACCCAGTCCAATCATTACAGCACCTATCCCTATAGTCGTTATGATAATGCCGATTTTTAATACAATAGCAACTAAGCCACTCGTTTTTGCTATCTTTTGTCTAGTTTCATTCATTCGCATTTCCTCCTTTTCTTTTTTGCAGTATATCATGTGGAGTTTATGACTGTCAAATGTTTTTTAATGTTTATCATTAATTTTTTTACGTTTAAACGATGAGTCGGGG
>JGI994J12354_10003906_pt1 | contig 13667 bp, 10 predicted proteins | sample IntmicLarv3ML3BL_FD_12354 | JGI IMG/M metagenome (IMG submission 12354)
CTTGCGGACAAGGACATTATTGAGGTTGAGGATTTGCGAGCCGAGCCGATTTTGATGGTGGACGAAAAATCCTCGCCGGGATATTGGGAATATGTGCGAAGTCTGTTTTTTGCGAAGGACATCCGACCGCTCATTGCCCAATATGCAAATGCCGGAGGCGCGCACATCGGAAGCGTTTTGATAAACAAGGGCATTTTGCTGGCGAGTCAATATTTTCTTGAAAATTCATGGACAGACCAAATTGCCCGTGCCCCGGTTCGTGACGCGAACCTTTATGTGACGGCGATTTGGAAAAAACAAAACAACAATCCCGTGCTTATGAAGTTTTTGAAAAGCATCATGGAAACGGAATGAACGCGAATATGAGAGGGCTCCGCCGGCACAGCGCCGGTGGGGCTTTTTGGCTTTGTGGGCTGCGAGGAAGTTTTTTTTTGGAAAGGGGGCAAAGCGCCGTTTTTGTAAAAAGTGAATAGCATTTTTCAAAAAACAGCGCAATTGTACAATATTTTAGCTTTACGCTCCTGCTACAATAATAAGCAAGAAGCAATGAAACAATAACAAAAAAATTCTAATTCTAATTTTATAAAAGGAGCATGATTTATTATGAACATGTCAAAATGGATTAGCGACCTCAAGACCGCACCTGTTAAAAAGGCAATGCCCGTGCTTTCCTTCCCCAGCATCCAGCTTATGAACATCAGCGTACCGGAGCTTATCGGAAGCAGCGACCTTCAGGCAAAGGGCATGAAGCTCATCGCCGACCGCACAGACGCTTCGGCATCTGTCAGCATGATGGACCTTTCCGTTGAAGCCGAAGCATTTGGCGCGGAAATCAAGATTTTTGATGATGAGGTTCCCGCTGTTGTCGGACAGACTGTCGAGAACGAGGAGCAAGCAAACGCGCTTCAGATTCCGAAGGTTGGCGCTGGACGCACCGGTCTTTACATCGAAGCGATTGAAAAGGCATGCAAGCTTATCACCGACCGCCCCGTTTTCTCCGGCGTTATCGGACCCTTCTCCCTTGCTGGACGTCTGCTTGACGTTTCTCAGGCGCTTTACTATTGCTATGACGAGCCGGAAATGGTTCATATCGTGCTTGACAAGGTCACAACCTTTATCATCGACTATATCAAGGCATATAAGGCTGTCGGCGCACACGGTGTTGTCGTTGCCGAGCCGCTTGCGGGTCTTCTTACACCTGCCTTCAACGAGGAGTTTTCTGTTCCTTACATGAAGCGCATTGTTGAAGCCGTGCAGGATGATGAGTTCAGCCTTATCTATCACAACTGCGGCGGCGGAACCCTTTCCATGATTGACGGAATGGCAAGCATTGGCGCACATGGCTATCACTTCGGAAACGCTATCGACATGGTAGAGATGATTAAAAACTTTCCCCAGGAAGATTTGGTCATGGGCAACATCGACCCCGCTTCCCAGTTCCGCAACGGAACACCCGAGTCTGTCCGCGAGGCAACTCTTGCTTTGCTTGAGGCTGGCTCACACCGCCCCACATTTGTCATTTCTTCAGGCTGCGACATTCCCCCCATGTCCAGTTGGGACAATATAGACGCGTTCTTTGCTGCTGTGGCTGAGTTCTACAACAAATAAGAAGGCAAAAAACCAAAAGGAAGCATGAATTTTCATGCTTCCTTTTTTATGCTGCGAAGCATTTTTCAGCGAGGACCTATTTTTGCGGCGCTTTACGCCGCAAAATGGAGCTTGCATTATTTAATGCTGGGGCTGCGCGAAGCGCTGTGGGCTTTTATATATTCCTCGCAGCCTTGGTCGTCTCCGCAAATGGTGCGGTGGAGGGCGAGCGCTTCGCGGCAGCGAATTTGGGCAGGGTTTAATATCGCGGAGGAGAGACCGGCGCCGAGAGTCTCTGCCAGAAAGGCGGCGTTTAGCGCGTCGCGCTTTGGCAGACCGAAGGAGATGTTGCTTGTGCCTAAAATGGTTTTTAAGCCAAGCTCATTTCTCACAAGCGAGACGGCGCGAAGGGTTTCCTTTGCGCTTTGCTCGCTTGCGGCGGCGGTCATGGTTATGGGGTCGATTAAAAGGTCGGCGTCTGAAATGCCGAAGCTGTGGGCAGCGGCTTGAATTTTTTTTGCGATTTCAAGCCGACCCTCGGCGGTTTCGGGGATTTCTAGCTCGTCCATAGTCATGCAGACGACAAGCGCGCCAAATTTTTTCGCGAGCGGAAAAATTTGTTCCATGGATTCTTTTTTTCCGTTAACCGAGTTTATGATGGCTTTTCCGTTGTACACGCGAAGTGCGGCTTCTATCGCGGCTGGGCTTGCGCTGTCAAGCATGAGAGGCACGCCGGGGACGGCGCTCTGGATTGTGCGAGTTGCCCAGGCGAGTGTTTCCGGCTCGTCAATGCCAGCGGCACCGACGTTTAGGTCGAGAATTTGTGCGCCTTCGTCTACCTGTGACATGGCTTCGTCGATTAAATAGTCCTCGTCGCGCTGCTCCAGGGCTTTAATCATTTTGGCGCGTCCGGTGGGGTTTAGCCGCTCGCCAACTTCGATGAAGCCGTCCCAAATCAAGGCTTTGGAGCTGGCGCTGCAAACAGTGATGGTTTTTGGCGCTTTTTTGACGGGGGCAATGTTTTCAACGCGGCTTTTAACCGCGCTTATATATTCCGGCGAGGTGCCGCAGCAGCCGCCGACGGCGCGAACGCCGCACTGCACCATTTTTGAAACGGCTGCGGCATATTCATCGGGGCTTATGTCATAGCTTGGCGCGCCGTCTTTTATGACGGGAAGCCCGGCGTTTGCCTGGACCAAAATCGGCACGCGCGAATGCGAAAGCATTTTTTCCACCACGGGGAGAAGCGACTGGGGACCGAGAGAGCAGTTTACACCGAGCGAACAGACGCCAAGACCTTCAAGCAGCGTCACCGCGGCGAGAGCGTCGCAGCCGAAAAAGGTGCGCCCGTCCTCGCCAAAGGTCATGGTGCAGAAAACGGGGAGATTTGAGTTTTCCTTTGCGGCGAGAATTGCTGCCTTGGCCTCATAGGGGTCGGAGATTGTTTCGATGATGACAAGGTCTGCTCCGGCAGAAGCGCCGGCAATGATTTGCTTTTTATAAATGCTGTAAGCCTCTTCAAAGGACACTGGACCAAGCGGAGCCATAAGCGCGCCAAGCGGTCCGATATCCAGCGCGACAAAGGGAGCGCCGGCGGCTTTTGCACAGGCGATTGCGGCAGAGACGGCGGCGTTAGCATCGCTGCCGAGTTTTAGCTCGTGCGCGCCGAAAGTGTTTGCCGTTATGACATCTGCGCCGGCTTTTACATATTCGCGGTGGATTTTTGTGATGGCTTCCGGATTTGTGAGATTTAAAAATTCCGGAAGCGAGCCGTCGGCTGCAAGACCGTGTTTTAGGAGCATTGTGCCCATTGCGCCGTCAAGGATGAGCACTCGCTCCTGCATTAGTTTTATTAAAGGATTCATGGCGTACCTCGTTTAGTTGCAGTTAAGATTTTTTTTATGCTTAAAAGTTTACCACAAAGGCAGCGAGATTTAAAGAAGCATAAACAAAAAAGAGCATCTCTTTTTAATGAAAAGAGATGCTCTTGATATTTATAGGGGTGGATTTACTGCTGGCAGAGAGCGAGAGCAACGTCAGCGGCGGTGGCTGCGTCCTCTGTGTAGGCGTCTACGCCGATTTGCTGGCAGAAGGCTTCTGTGACAGGGGCGCCGCCAGCCATGATTTTGACCTGGTCGCGGATGCCGGCTGCTTCGAAGGCTTCGATGACGTCTTTGATTGCGCCCATTGTGGTGGTGAGAAGAGCGGAGCAAGCGATGATCTGTGCTCCCTCAGTTTTTGCAGCCTCGACATATTTTTCGGGGGGGCAGTCGATTCCGATGTCGATAACCTCAAGACCCTTGCCTTCCATCATCATCTTGACGAGGTTTTTGCCGATGTCATGAAGGTCGCCCTTAACTGTGCCCAGGATGACCTTGCCGGAAGCGGCATTGCCTTCCTCTGCGAGGAGGGGCTTTAGAAGGCTTGCGCCCATGTTCATAGCGCGTGCGGCAACGAGAACTTCAGGAACGAAAACTTCGTTGTTTTTGAACTTTCCGCCGATGATGCCCATGCCGGACAGGAGACCTTCCTCCAAAATCTGCTTTGCGGGGATGCCTTCGTCGATAGCCTGCTGAACCAGAACCTTTACGTCCTTTGCTTTGCCCTTTTGGAGCATCTCGGAAATTTGAGCGAGTGTAGACATTTTAATGTCCTCCTAAAAATTTAATTATTCTGAAGGCATAGCCCTACCGTTGCTTTTGCGAAATTGGTGGGGCGGAATACCTGTTAGGCGCTTGAAAACTTTTGAAAAATAGCTTTGGTCCTCATAGCCGACCATTGTGGCGATTGAAACGAGGGAAAGCTCATCAAAGAGAAGAAGCTTTTTGCTTTTTTCTATTCTGATGGTGTTTAGATAGGAGTTGAAGTTGCAGCCCATTTCTTTTTTGAAAATTTTGCTGAAATATGAAGAAGATAGATGGATGTATGCGGCAACCTCATCAAGAGTTATTTTCTGTGAATAGTTTTGGCGCATGTATTGAAGCGCCTTGTAGATAACGTCGGAATTTTTTGCGGAGTTTAGGGGAAACACGCTATCTATGAGCTGGTTCATCACCTTGGCAAGTCTTAGGGAAAGCTCGTCAATGTTTTGCGCGGACTGGGAGAAAATATAGAAGCTGTGTGTCATGCGAAAGCACTGCTCGGAGGATACGCCGGACTCAATTGCGGCGCGAGAGATGACAACGAGAAGCTCAAAAATTCGCACACGCATGGCGGAATAGTCGCCGCCGGAGGAGAACATGACGTGACCTAAAAGCTCGTTTAGAAGGCGCTGGGCGGTGTTTTTGTCGGAATCTGCGATGGAGGAGAGCATCTTGCGCTCGGTTTCATACGGATATTCAAGCGCGCCGTCGCCGCGCTTTAGCTCCAGGATATACTCTGTTATTTGACCTTGCATGTCGTCTGCGTCGCGACCGTCGAGCATCCGGTTTGTTTCGGACACATTGTTCATGAAGCTGACGGACATGAAAAGAAGGTTTGAGAGCGCATTCACCTTGTCCGGAGGAATGAACGGAATTTGCTCAAGCGATGGCAGCAAAAGCGAAATTTCCTCGGGGGACAGCCGGAGCTTTTCTTCAAGCTCGTAGGCGATGTAGTCCTCCTTGTCAACCATTAAAAATGGACCGACGGTGATTTTTGCAGAGCTTCCGGATTGTCCCAGAATGGGGGAGACGAAGCAGGTTAGTCCCATTGGGCAAAAATAGATATATTTTCCGCCAAAGCGCTCTGCGGCTGTCATGCCATAGGCATGCGCCTGGATGCAGCTTGACATATCGTGATGCACAAGGCGGCAAATTTGGCAGGCATGGCAGCTTACTCCGACAGAATGGAGAACCTTGCCGGACAAATCGGAAACCGCACAGCCAAGACCTGTAGATAAACAGTAAGCATCGGCACATTGTACAGAGAGCTTTAAATCGAAGTCAGCCGACTCTAATTGCTTTACAGACATGTGATTCCTCCAACAAGATTAATTAAATTCTAACATAAGCGAGTGAACATTGCTGGTAATTTTTTAACCGTTTTTGTAAATTCTGGCTCAATATTAACAAAGTTAGCGGTAAAATACAAGAAAATTAGCGGTAAAATACAAGAAAAATATAAAAGCTTGCAATATAATTCTAAATACACAAAGCTAAGGAGCGGTGTTATTATGATGCATGAACACGAAAAGACACTTTTGGCGCGAGCAAAGGCGCACGGTGCGGCAGATGCCGCGGTTATCGAAGCTTCCAAGGTTCCGCTTCGCCGCGAATTTTTGGCGGCATGCGAGAGAAATTCCTGCGGAAAATATGGCAGATGCTGGACCTGTCCGCCCGACATCGGCAGCATTGACGATTTGATGGAGAGCCTTAAAAAATATAAATGGGCTTTTGCATATCAGAGTGTTTGGCAGCTTGAGGACTCCTATGACATAGAAGGGATGCAGGATGGCGCGGTCGGGCACAACAAGCTTTGTCAGGCGCTTACTGCGGAAATTTCCAAAACTGTGCCGGGACCCATACTGCGCCTTGGAGCCGGCGGCTGCCAACTTTGTGACAAGTGCGCGAAGGTTTTTGACAAGCCCTGCGTCCATCCGGAGGAGGCGATTGTTTCGCTTGAGGCTTATGGAATTGCAGTTTCAGAGCTTTCGGAGGTTTGTGGCATGAAATATATAAACGGACAAAACACGGTGACATATTTTGGCGTGTTCTTCTATTAAGATACTTAGGGAGGTGATGACGGCATGGCTGCTGTTACTATACATAAGGGCGCGGAAACCATTTTGGTGCAGGCTCTTGAGGGTGCGCTTCTTTCCGATGTTTTGGCGCTGCACCACCCTATAGATTTGCCTTGCGGCGGACGGGGAAAGTGCCTTCGTTGCCGGGTTCGCGCGAAGGGCAGCTTGTCTGAGGCTTCGGTCGCGGAGCGGCAGGGGCTTTCTAAAAGCGAGATTTTGGCAGGCGTTCGCCTTGCCTGTCTTGCGCGGCTCACGGGAGACGCGGAAATTTGGANGCATGAGGACGGCGCTTCTAAAATTAAGACGGACGGGCAGAAGCAGAAGGGTACGACGCCGCCGGTTTATAAAAAATACGGCGTGGCTGTTGACATTGGAACAACCACGATTTGCGCCCAGCTTTATGGCGCTTTGGGGCTTCTTGCCTCGGCTTCGATGAAAAACCCACAGACGGTTTTTGGAAGCGATGTAATCTCGCGCATTGAGCGCGAGCTCTCCGGCGGCGGCGCGGAGCTGGCCGGTGCCGTTTGCGGTGGAATTGACCAGCTTTTTGAGGAAATGTCCGCTGCGGCTGGGGTTGGTTTGGACGAAATAGACACCGCTGTGGTTTGCGGAAACACCACCATGCTTTATCTGCTGACAGGCAAAGGTACGAGGGCGCTGTCGCGCGCGCCGTTTGAGGCAGACTGTCTTTTTGGAAACTGGACGGCGGCGCAGGGGATTTTTTCGGCGCTTGCGCCTGCGGCACGGGTTTATCTTTTGCCCTGCATCTCGGCGTTTGTCGGCGGCGACATAACGGCGGCGATTCTTGCAAGCGGCATGTGCGAGGCTCCTGAAACGACCATGCTTGTGGACATTGGCACAAATGGCGAGATTGTCCTTTGGCACAGGGGGCAGCTTTTCACAAGTTCGACCGCGGCAGGACCGGCATTTGAGGGCAGCGGACTTAGCTGCGGAAGTTACGGCGTTTTTGGCGCGGTGGACGGCGTTTGGCACGATGGGTCGGCGGTTTGCTGCTCTACCATCGGCGGCGGAGCTGCTATCGGCATTTGCGGCAGTGGCATTGTGGACGCGCTTGCGGTTATGCTCGCCGTCGGCGCGATGGATGAAACGGGTGCTATGGAGGAGAGTCCTTTTGCGATTTGCGAGGGTGTTTCGGTTTCGCTTGATGATGTGCGTGGAATTCAGCTTGCAAAAAGCGCGATTCGCGCCGGACTTGAAACGCTCAGAATTTCCGCAGGGATAGAATGGGACGAGGTTTTCGCGCTTTATGTCGCCGGAGGCTTTGGGAGTTATTTAAACCTTAAAAGCGCCATGACAATCGGGCTTTTGCCCGAACAGTGCGAGGGCAGGATTCAGGTTGTCGGAAATGCGGCGCTTGCCGGCGCTTCTATGATGCTGGAGCATGAGGAGTTTTTTTCAAAGCCTTCCGAACTTGCGAAGCTGGCAAAGCCTGTCGCGCTGGATGCTAACGCTATTTTTATGGAGCAGTATGTCGATCATATGATGTTTGAATAATATCACTATACATGTTAGTATATACATGCTAATATAATTTACACGGTTAAAATTTAATATGCGCTCATGTGCGCTTTGCGGAGGGTGAAAAAATCCGCAGAGCCTGAAAAGACAATCGGGTGGAAATCCCGAACGGTACCGCCGCTGTAATTGTGTGGATGCAAAACGCTTTGATGAAAATCTGCCACTGGGAAACCGGGAAGGCTTGCGTTTTGCGCGGAAGAAATTTCGACACGCATAAGTCAGAAGACCTGCATGAGTGCGCTTGCAAGCTGGTCCCACGGATTTTGGGCAGGTGCGCGGCACAGGAAGTTGCAGAAAAACGGCTGTCTTCATCAAATTTTGGTGAGGGCAGCTTTTATAATGCTTGGATAAACACAGCGGAAAAGGGAGGGGAATGGGTGAAAAAATATTTTTGTGCGGCAGATGCCGCTTGCGATGATTTTTATGAGAGAGATGTGGGGCAGATTTGAGCTTACCGAAGGCACACTCGCTGCAAACTGACAAATTTAAGACGATAAAACAGGAGGCTTTCATGGCGGACAAGGAATATCGGAGCTTTACACACAGGCGATGCGAATATTTTCCCTGCCACAGCGCGGTTGCGGCGGAGGATTTTAACTGCCTTTTCTGTTTTTGCCCCTTGTATTTTCTGGAGGAGGATTGCGGCGGTGATTTTTGCTTTACCGAGGGTGGCATTAAGGACTGCGGCTGCTGCACCCTTCCGCACAGCCCCGGTGGATATGATTTTATAGAAGCGCAGCTTGAAAAAGCGGCGAAGAGAATTAAAAACAAAAAAACGGAGGAACAAAAAAATGATTAGGATTCAAAAACGTGTTGGGGCGGCGGTGCTTGCGGCTTTTATGGCAGCGGCGCTTCTGCTTTTGCCGGCTGCGGCAAGCGCGCAAACGGCGTCTGCCGCCGCGAGCGAATATATCAGCAAAACAGTGACCGCGCCGAGCATTGGAAGCGTTGGCGGCGAATGGGCTGTGCTGGGGCTGGCCAGAGGCGATTTTGACGTTCCCGAGGGATATTTTGAAGCTTATTATGCAAGAATTGAAGACTTTGTTTCTGCAAACGGCGGCGAGCTTCACGACAAAAAATACACCGAATATTCCAGAGTCGTTCTGGCTCTGACCGCCATTGGCGCGGACCCGGCTAACGTTGGGGGATACAACCTTCTAACGCCTCTGGGTGATTTTGAAAAAACGATTTGGCAGGGTGTTAACAGCGCAATTTTTGCGCTGATTGCTCTTGACAGCGTAGGCTATGAGATGCCGGCGAATATGGCTGCGAATGTTCAGGCAACGCGCCAGATGTATGTCGAGCACATTTTGTCTCAGCAGTTGACGGACGGTGGCTGGAGCATCGCAGGCGGCAGCAGCGACCCGGACATGACGGCGATGGCGCTTCAGGCGCTTTCCGCCTATCAGAGTCAGGGCGAGGTTTCAGCGGCGACAGACAGGGCGCTTTTGTGGCTTTCTGCGGCGCAGGATGCCGCTGCCGGTTATTCGAGCTGGGGCAAGGACAACTGTGAGAGTGTGGCGCAGGTGCTTGTTGCGCTTTGCGCGCTTGAAATTGGAATTGAGGACTCGCGGTTTGTGAAAAACGGCGCGACGCTCCTTGATGCGCTTTTGTCATATCAGCTCCCGAATGGCAGCTTTTCTCACGCGGTGGGAAGCGGCGAAACAAACCTGATGGCGACCGAGCAGGCGCTTTATGCGCTTGTCGCGCTAAGTCGTTTTGAGAATGGGCGCAGTGCGCTTTATGTGATGGATGATGTCAAGCTTAGCATTGACTCCGCCGCGGCTTCGGAATGGGGGCTTCCCGGGAAGCATGACGCTGTAAAAAAAGTTTCTGTGATAAATCCCGGTGTTACTTTTTCTGATATAAGCGGCGCGGACTGCGAGGCTGCGGTTGAAGCGCTCGCTTCGCGTGGAATTATTACGGGAATGGGCGATGGAATTTTTGCGCCGGAGGAGACGATGACGCGTGCGCAGTTTACCGCCATTGTTACGCGCGCGCTTGGAATTGCGCCGGAGGGCGCAATGGCATCTGCGGATGCCTATCCACTGGCTGGCGTGGGCGATTATGGGCTGGCGTCGGATATATTTGATGACATTTCTAGGGACGCATGGTATGTGCATTATGTCGGCATTGGCTCTGCATATGGACTTGTGCAAGGCGTTGGCGAGGGGCGGTTTAACCCCGAGGGCACGATTTCGCGACAGGAGGCGGCGGTTTTGATTTCTCGCGCGGCAGCGCTTTGCGGCATGGACACGGAACGCGGCGAGGCTTCCATTCGCGATGTGCTTGCGCAGTTTTCCGACTATCGCACGGCAGGGGAATGGGCGACATTGGCGCTTACCTTTTGCTATGACACCGGCATTTTGAACCAGGACGACCTTGAGATTGAGCCGCTTCGCCCGATAATTCGCGGCGAGATTGCGCAGATGATTTTTAACCTGCTTGAGGCTGCGAAGCTTCTGTAAAAAAACATGAAGAGGGTTTAAAGCTATGAAAATGAAAAAACTTTTTGGAATTATTTTGATTATCGCAATGACGATGTCCTTTCTTTACGGCTGTGGCGCGGCTCCGGCTGAGCAGGCGGAGGAGGATGTCGGTTTATCTGCTGCTGAAACAGTAGCAGAGAGGGAGCAAATGACCGAGGGAGAGCCAAAAGGCGAAGCCGAGGACGAGGACGAGGAGCCGCAGGGCGAAGCGCAGACGGGCGAGACGGACACAGCGCCGGACGGTGGGGCAGAGAGCGCCAACGCGCCGGGGGTGATATCCACGCCCCAGCCCAAGGAGCCTGAGACAGTGACGGAGGCTGAAAAGCCGGCTTCCCCGGTTTCGGCTTCCCCGGCGCCGGTTGAGCCGGAGAACATGGCGGTTACGGACAAGGTTTTAACATGCACAATTTCGGTTTCGTGCGAGGTGCTGCTATCGAGGATGGATTTGCTAAATCCGGAGAAGGCTGAGCTTGTTCCGGCAAATGGCTGGATTTTGGAGCCTATTGAGGTTGAGTTTTATGAGGGCGAGAGTGTTTTCAATGTTTTGCAGCGTACCCTCAAGCAGTATAAGATACACATGGAATTTGTGAACACGCCCATTTATAACTCGGCATATATCGAGGGCATCGGAAATCTTTATGAATTTGACGCGGGCGAGCTTTCCGGCTGGATGTATGCCGTGAACGGCTGGTATCCTAACTATGGCTGCTCGCGCTACATCCTTCAGGATGGCGATGTGATAACCTGGCGATACACCACGGACCTCGGTGCGGACGTTGGCGGACACTTTTTGTCGAGGGACGAGGCGTGAGGGGACGAGATGCTTTTTCGGCATATCACCCTGCTATAAATGCGCTGTTTTTTGTGACGACCATTGGTTTTTCAATGGTTTTGATGCATCCGGTGTGTCTTTTGATCTCGTTTTTTGCAGCCTGCACTTATTTGGTGCAGCTTGTGGGCGCATGGGGGGCTTTTAGGAAGGCATGGATGGTTTTGCCGCTGCTTTTGCTGGCGCTTATACTAAACCCGGCATTTAACAATCAGGGCGTGACGATTTTGACATATCTTCCGTCGGGAAATCCCCTCACGCTCGAGAGCATTGCTTATGGCGCGGCTGCCGGCGCGATGCTGGCGGCTGTGATTGTCTGGTTTTCGTGCCTTAACGAGGTTATAAGCTCTGACAAGCTTGTCTATCTAATGGGTCGGGCTTTGCCGAGCCTTGGGCTTTTGCTGTCTATGATTTTGCGCTTTGTGCCGCGGTTTCGCGCCCAGCTTAAAGAAGTTAGCCGGGCGCAGACGGCGCTTTTTGGTGCGCCGGAGCGCAGACGGCTTGCCTCAAAGCTCTGGCACGGGCTTCGGGTTTTGTCTATCACTGTCACATGGGCGCTGGAGCATGGGCTGGAGATGGCAGACTCTATGAAAAGCCGGGGCTATGGGCTTTCCGGGCGCACGGCTTATTCAATCTACAGGCTTGAGCGCCGGGATGTCTGGCTTTTGGCAGCTTTTTTGTTGTGCGGCGCCTTGATGTTTTTGGCGAACTACTTCGGCGCGACCTACTGGCGGTATTTTCCATCTGTTAAAGGCGTGTGGGTTGAGGGCGCGGCGCTTGCGGCTTATGCGATTTATGCGCTTATCTGCTTTATGCCGGTTTTATTAAATGCGAGGGAGGCGCGACGATGGAGAAGATTACGGTCAGCAATTTAACATTTACATATGCTGGAGCGGCATCGAGCGCGCTTCACGGGATTGACCTTGAAATTCGCCGTGGCGAATTTTTGACGCTTTGCGGTCCGTCAGGAAGCGGAAAGAGCACGTTTTTGCGCCTTTTAAAACCCCTGACGGCGCCGAGCGGAGCGGCAAGCGGCGGAGTTTTTTTTGACGGAGCGCCAGCGACTGCGCTGTCTGCGCGCGAGCAGGCGGAGGGGATTGGCTTTATCCTGCAAAACCCGGAGAACCAGATTGTGACCGACAAGGTTTGGCACGAGCTTGCCTTTGGGCTTGAGAGCCTTGGTTTTTCAAATGCGGTTATACGGCGCAGGGTTGCTGAAATGTCCAGTTTTTTTGGGATTGACGAATGGTTTTATAAATCTGTTTCGGAGCTGTCCGGTGGGCAGCGCCAGCTTTTAAATCTTGCGAGCGTGATGGCGATGCAGCCGTCCATTTTGCTTCTGGACGAGCCGACGAGCCAGCTTGACCCCATCGCGGCAGAGGAGTTTTTGGCGGTTTTGGGAAAGATAAACCGGGAGCTTGGAACGACCATTGTTATTGTCGAGCATCGGCTTGGCGAGGTTTTTCCGCTTTCGTCGCGCGTTGCAGTTTTTGAAGGCGGTAGCCTTTTGTGCACAGGCTCGCCGCGCGAGGTTGGAAGGGCGCTTCAAAAGGCGGAGCATGGTATGTTTTTGGCGCTTCCGGCGCCTATGCGCGCTTGGGCGGCGGTGGGCGGCGAGGGGGAGTGCCCTGTTTCCGTTTCACAGGGGCGAGAATGGTTTTTGGAATATGCCGAAAGCCACAAGCTTTATCCGGAGCGCATTCCCAAGACTCCGGCGCGAGCCGGTGCTTCGTGCGCCATTCGTGCGAAGGATTTGTGGTTTCGATATGAGCGCGGCGGCGCGGATGTTTTAAAAGGACTTAGCTTTGAGGTGCGCCGCGGCGAAATTTTTGCCATTGTGGGCGGAAATGGCGCAGGAAAAACAACGGCGATGGGAGCGCTTGCCGGGCTTCACAAGCCCTATCGGGGCAAGGCGGAGCTTTTTGGGCGCGCGGCGCTGCTTCCGCAAAATCCGCAGTCGCTTTTTGTGAAGGGCACTGTGCAGGAGGATTTTGACGAAATGCGCCGTCTTTTGGGGCAATCACGCGAGGAATTTGAAAAAAAGCTTTGCGATGTGGTTTCGCTCTGTAGGCTTGAAGGGCTTTTGGAGCGGCATCCTTATGACCTCTCCGGCGGCGAGCAGCAGAGGGCGGCGATGGTAAAGCTTCTTTTGACCGACCCTGACATTCTGCTTTTAGACGAGCCGACTAAGGGGATTGACGCGCAATATAAAAAGGATTTGGGGCTTATTCTGAAGGATTTGGCGCAGGCTGAAAAAACCATTGTTTTGGTCAGCCACGATGTGGAGTTTTGCGCCGAGATGGCAGAGCGCTGCGCGATGCTGTTTCAGGGGGAGCTGATTGCGGAGGAGCCGGCGCGTGAATTTTTTTGCGGCAACCAGTTTTATACAACGGCAATAAACCGAATGGCAGGCGAGCGGCTTCCCGAGGTGCTTACGGTTTCGGATTTTGCCGCCGCCTGTGATGCGGCGGAGGTGTCGGTGGAAAAAGGTGGCGGCACGCCG
>JGI994J12354_10003907_pt1 | contig 13665 bp, 12 predicted proteins | sample IntmicLarv3ML3BL_FD_12354 | JGI IMG/M metagenome (IMG submission 12354)
TTGCCCGACGACGACAAGCAGGCGGACATGTACCTCTACGCCGTAGACGTGCTGTCGCGCTTCGGGTATAAGCAGTACGAGGTCTCGAATTTCGCGCGGCGCGGCAAGCGTTCGCGGCATAATTCAAAGTATTGGCACAGCGACGAATACATCGGCTTCGGCGCGTCGGCGCATTCATACGTCGGCTCGGTGCGGTACGCGATTTACTCGGATATCGAGCGATACGTTGAGGGGCTCGACAAGGGCGAGGGCGTAATCGAAACCTCGGAGGAGATTGAAGGCTACGAGCTCGCGGCAGAGTATTTGATGCTGCGGCTGCGCACCGTTGAGGGCGTTAGCGAGGAGGAATATTCCTCGATTTACAAGAGCGGCATGAAGCGCGTTTTGGAGCTTTTCGTGTTCTATGAGGAACGCGGTTGGGTGCAACGGCGCGACGAGCGATGGCGCTTCACGCCGGAGGGTTTTCTGCTCTCAAACACGCTCATCGGCGAGATACTCGACGCGCAAATGCGCGAGCAACGCGAGACGCTGCACCCGTGGCAAACGGCTCCGTTGGAGGACGACGACCAAACGACGCTGTTCAAGTCGGAGCGGCGCATCAGCGGGATTGTCTATTGACGCGCGGCGCGCAAAGTTTACATTCGTGTATAAAAAAGTAATAGTAATGTAATTTGCAATTTCGGCAACGGTAATATATTATGTATCTGCGTGGTTATACGCTGCGCATTTTGGCTACTGCATCGGAAACGACTCAGAATAAGAAAACACGCGGAAAGCAAGGAGAAACACTATACAATGAAAATTACAGGCGGAAAGTCAACCCGCGGCGCAACGGCGACGCGGGAGAAGAATACGAAAACGGTCGGCAAACCCGCAAGAAAGAAGAAAAAGGGCGCAAATCCGCTCGGCGTGATTGTCATCATCCTCGTTTTGGCAATCGTCGTTGCGGGTGCGGTCGGCTTCATGGCGCGCAGCGGCGACAAAATCTATCCGAACGTCAGCTTCGCCGGCTTTGATCTGGGCGGCATGACGCAAGCCGAGGCCGCAACGTCGTTGCAAACCGACGGTTACGAGCAATCGCTTGCGGCTGCAATCGCGCAGGTAAAGCTGCCGAACGGCGACAGCTTCACGATTTCCGCCAAGGACTCGGGGCTCTCGCTCACGGCGTCGCAGGCCGCGGCCGAGGCGTACGATTTCGGACGCAACGAGTCTATGATTAAGGACATCATCACGTACTTCAAGTGCCTGTTCGGTGCGAAGTCCGAGGTCGGCGTTGCCGGCGTCGGCGACGCAACCCGACCGGAGCTTCCCGCCGTGCGCGCGGCCGTACATGACGCCGTTACGCGCCTTAACATCGCTCTCGGCGACGACACGTTCAACATCGGCGAGGACGAAATTACGATTCTGAAGAGCGGCGACAAGGTGCTCGCCGACGAAAACCACGTCTACGATATCACGATGAATGCACTGCACGACGCAATCACGTCGGGCGGCATCGTGACGATTGGCTATGAGCTCCCCGACCACTCCGACAGCTTTGAGGTTGACCTTGTGGCGATTTACAACACCATAAACGTCGCGCCCGTAGAGGCCGCCTACGACGCGGAGACGAAAACCGTCACCGAGAGCGTCACGGGCGTGAGCTTTGACATGGCCGAGGCTCAGCGGCTTATAGCGGCGGCCGACACAGGCAGCTATATCCGCATTCCGCTGATTAAAGTGCTCCCCGAGGTGACGAGCGAGTCGCTGCGCGAGCTGCTTTTCCGCGATGTGCTCAGTGAGCGCACAACGTACATCGACGGCACGAGCAATCGCTTGACGAACATCACGCTCGCGGCGGCGGCAATCGACGGTTTGATTTTGAACCCGGGCGAGGAGTTTTCGTTCAACGGCACGGTCGGCGAACGCACTGCCGCCAAGGGCTTCAAAACAGCAGGCGCGTACTCCGGCGGCCGCACCGTGCAGGAAATCGGCGGCGGAATCTGCCAAGTTTCGTCCACGATTTACGATTGCGTGCTGCACGCCGACCTTGAGGTTACGGACAGGCGCAACCACCAATTCGTCGTCTCGTACCTTCCGCTCGGCAACGATGCGACCGTAAACTGGGGCACGACGGATTTCAAATTCAAGAACAACACGGATTACCCGATTGAAATCGACACGAACGTAGACGGCCGAAACCTCACCATCAAACTAATCGGCACGAAGTCGGACACAAACTATATCAAAGTGCAGTACGAGACGCTGAGCACGCGTGGCTTCAGCACAATTGAGGTTGAGGACGAGTCCATTGAGCCGGGCAAGCAGAAGGTTGACACCTCCGGCCACAGCGGCGCAACGGTTGAGACATACAAGTATCGTTACAAAGAGGACGGCACGCTAATCGACAAGACGTTCATCGCAAGGTCCACGTACAACGCGCAAAACCGCGTAATCCTCGTTGCGCCCGGCTCTCTCGGCGGCGAGGGCGGCGAGGTTACGGGCGACCCAATCGTTACGGACGACCCCGTTACGCCCACGGACGACCCGACGGACCCGACCGATAATCCGTATATCCCGCCGGAGCAGCCGACAGACGACCCCGTTACGCCCACGGAACCGCCGGTGGAAACGCCTCCGCCCGTTGACCCCGCGCCCGACGCGCCGGCAGCGGCATTGCCCGACCCCGAGAGCATAGTGTAAAACGAAGCCCCCGCACCTTCACGGTGCGGGGGCTGTTTTGTTGTGGTTGCAGCGTCTCGCTACGCGAGACACGTTGTGTTGCGCGGGGTGCGGTGCGGTGCGTTTGTGATGCGGTTTGCAACGCAATCACAGGGGACGTGTCTCCCGTACGAAACATCCGCCGCCCTTTAGGGCGGCGGATGTTTCGTGTTAATCAAGTTTATTACTGAGCTGACGGCCGCCGACAAGGTGAAAATGCAGGTGGTGAACAACCTGCCCGCCCTCGTCACCGATGTTCGTGATGATGCGGTAACCTTTCGCGAGTCCCTCTGCCGCAGCGATTTGCGGCACCGCGGCAAGGCACGAGGCAACGTCGGTCAGATTTTCCGCACACGTGTCATCAAGACTGTCCAGGTGCTTTTTCGGAATGATTAAGATGTGCGTCGGAGCCTGCGGCGCGATGTCGCGGAACGCGAGGACGGTGTCGTCCTCATAGACCTTTGTGGACGGGATTTCCCCCGCTATGATTTTGCAAAATAAGCAGTCAGACATTTTTCTCTCCTTTTTTCGATTGGTGCGGGACACAGCGGACGGAGCAAGCGCCGCCCCTACAGGCGTGCGGTTCACGTCGCACCGTCATTGCAGGGTATGACACGGGACGGGCGAACACAGCTCCTCCCTACGTAGGTGCGTTGTAGTGCCTACACCTTACTCTTCACGTACTCTGCAACTGCGGCGAGCGCGGCGTCAAGTTTTGCAATGTCCTTGCCGCCGCCCATCGCGGAATCGGGTTTGCCGCCGCCAGAGCCGCCGGCAATGGCGGTTATATGCTTGATAACGTCGCCCGCCTTTACGCCCGCGGCGATGGCATCCTTGCCGCAAACGGCGAGGAACGTAATCTTGTCGTCGGCGACGGTGGCGAGCACCGCGACGACGGACGAAGCCTTGTCGCGCAACAGGTCGCCGAGCTGACGGAGCGCGTCGGGCGTGATATTCGTGAGCGTTTTCGTGATTACGGTAAATCCGCCGACGAGGGCGGCACTGTCGAACAGCGAGGTTGCGATGCCCGCTACGTCCTTTGCGGCGTTTTGCGAGGCGAGCTTGCGCAGCTCGCGCAGTTCGGAAAGTTGCTGCTCGATTTTCGCCGCGATTTCGTCCGCGTCGGTGGCTTTGAGCGTCGCGACGACGGTGCGAATGCGTTGCTTCAGGCTGTTGAACAGGGCAAGCGTCTCGTGACCCGTTGTCGCCTCAATGCGGCGCACGCCGGACGCGACGGAGAACTCCGAACGGATGCTGAACGTGCCGACTTTTGCGGTGTTGTCAAGGTGCGTGCCGCCGCAGAACTCGATAGAGTCCGCCATCGTAACGACGCGAACCGTGTCGCCGTACTTCTCGCCGAACAGAGCCGTTGCACCGAGTTTTTTCGCTTCTTCAAGCGGCATCTCGCGCACGGAGACGTTATGACCGTCCAAAACCCAAGCGTTCACCTCGTCCTCGACCTTGCGCAGCTCGTCGGGCGTCATCGCTTGGAAATGCGTGAAGTCAAAGCGCAGCTTGTCGGCTTCGACGAGCGAACCCGCCTGCGTGACGTGATCGCCGAGAACCTTGCGCAATGCGTCGTGCAGCAGGTGCGTTGCGGAGTGCGCACGCTCAACCGCGGCGTGATAAGGCTCATCGTATGCTACTGTAACGGTATCGCCGAGCTTGAGTGCGCCGGAAACGAGCTTGCCGTGGTGGAGGTATTTGTCGCCCTTTGTTTTCTGCGTATTCGTAACTACAAAGCCGACTGTCTCCGCACCGCCGATGTTCACAATAACGCCGTGGTCGCCGATTTGACCGCCCATTTCGGCATACAGTACGGTCCTGTCGAGTACGAGAATACCGTCAACGCCCGCTTCAAGTGAACCGACAAGCTCTCCGTCAACGATGATGGCGGTTATGCTCGCCGTTACAGATTGCTCATCGTAACCCATAAACTGCGTCGGGGTGTTGTCCGCGCCGAAGTCGAAACCCTCCCAGCCGAGGTCGCCGAGCGCCTTACGTGCCTCGCGCGCACGCTCGCGCTGCTGCTTCATCAATTCATTGAACCGATCCGTGTCTACGGTGAGGTTTTTCTCCTCCGCGAGCTCAATCGTGAGGTCAATCGGGAAACCGTACGTGTCGTACAGGCGGAACGCATCCTCGCCTGCGATTACGGTGGAACCGCCGAGCGTTTCGATGACGTTTGTGAGTATCTCTAAGCCGTTGCCGAGCGTTTTGTTGAAGTTTTCCTCCTCGGTGCGGATAACGCGCGTGATGTGACCTTCGCGCTCGCGCACCTCGGGGTACGCGCTCTCGTTTTCGACGATGACCGTCTCCGCGACGATGTGCAGGAACGTGTCGGTAGTGCCGAGCAGTCGTCCGTGACGCGCGGCGCGGCGCAGCAGACGGCGCAGCACGTAGCCGCGGCCCTCGTTCGACGGCAGAACGCCGTCGGCAATCATCATAACGCCGCTGCGCAGATGGTCGGTGATGATACGCAGCGAGACGTCGGTTTTTGTGCTTTGTCCGTAAGATGCGCCTGTAATTGAGGAAACGTGTTTTGTAATGTTGAGAACCGTATCGACGTCGAACAGTGAGTTTACGCCCTGCGACACGACGGCGAGACGCTCAAGTCCCATTCCCGTGTCGATGTTTTTCTGCGTCAGCTCGGTGTAGTTGTTGTTGCCGTCGTTATCGAACTGCGTAAAGACGTTGTTCCAGATTTCGATATAGCGGTCGCAGTCACAGCCGGGACCGCAATCGTCGGAGCCGCAGCCGTAAGCCGCGCCGCGGTCGAAGTAGACTTCGCTGCACGGGCCGCACGGACCGGAGCCATGCTCCCAGAAGTTGTCCGCTTTGCCGAGCCGCGTAATCTTTTCGGCGGGAATGCCGATTTGCTTGTTCCAAATCTCGAACGCCTCGTCGTCCTGCTCGTAGATGGACGGATAGAGCAGCTCGGGGTCAATCTCAAGAGTTTTGGTGAGGAACTCCCAGCAGAAGTCGATTGCTTCGCTCTTGAAGTAGTCGCCGAACGAGAAGTTGCCGAGCATCTCGAAATACGTGCCGTGGCGCGCGGTTTTGCCGATGTTTTCAATATCGCCCGTGCGGATGCACTTCTGGCATGTGGTTACGCGCACGCGCGGCGGCACCTGCTCGCCCGTGAACCACGGCTTCATCGGAGCCATGCCGGAGTTTATCAGCAACAGCGACTTGTCGCCCTGCGGCACGAGCGAAAAGCTCGGCAGGCGAAGGTGCCCCTTTGACTCAAAATATGAAAGAAACTCCTCGCGAAGCTCGTTTAGTCCAAGATTTTTCATGGTTGTACTTCCCTTTTTTAGTAATCCTTGCATTATAATGTATATTTTCTCGGCTGTCAAGACTTCATTTGTGCGCAAAGCGTTCTGTTTGCTTGACATTGCGGTTTTTTCGGATATACTGCGGCGCGAAGTTAGTCCAACGGACAAAATCAGCGAGAAAGGAGGAGTAGAAAATGACATTATCGGAATTTAAGCGCAGAATCGACGCGTATTTCGACGAATGCGCGGACGCAAATGCGTTCCCCGACGAGGCGGGATTGTTGCTCGCGCTCGACTTGACGCGCGAACAGCACGAGCGATTACTCGCGGGAAATGCAAAATCAAACGGAAAGCTGCGGGCGTTGCAGGACGCGCGATTGCGCCGCGAGAGCCTGCTGACGCGCGAGCTTTTTGCAACGGAAAAGGCGGCGACGGCGAAGATTTTTCTTGCGCGCCAGCCGTTTGCGGGGGCGATGAGCGAAAAGCCGCGCGAGCAAACGGAGACAACGAGCTTTGAGGTGCGGCTCGTGGGCGAGAAGAATGCGTTTGAATAAAAATTCTCTTGCAACTTCGACCGAATTATGGTAAACTGGTTGTTACACAACTAAAAAAGACACATAACGGAGGAAAAACATGAAAAAGATTATTGCACTTCTGCTTGCAATTGCCTGCATCTTCACGCTTGCGGCATGCGCGGCAAAGAGGTCCGACCCTGTGGCTGCCGACACGCCCGACGTCGTCAACAGCGACCCGACCGCCCCCGCAGACCCCGAGGAGCCCGCCTCTCCCGTTGACGAGCCGACAGAGGCGATGGATTCCGACGCCATAATCGCGAGCGGAAAGCTCATCGTCGGTATCACGATTTACGAGCCGATGAACTACTACGATGCAGACGGCACGCTCACTGGCTTTGACACGGAGTTCGCAGAGCTTGTTTGCGCGGAGCTCGGACTCACGCCCGAGTTCGTGGAAATCAACTGGGACACAAAGGAAATTGAGCTTGCCGCGAAGAGCATCGACTGCATCTGGAACGGCATGACAATCACTCCGGCGCGCGCGGCGGAGATGAGCATCTCCCTGCCGTACGTCAAGAACGCGCAGGTCGTCGTCGTTAAGAACGACAGCGCAATCGCCACAACCGCCGACCTTATCGGCAAGGCCGTCGTTGCCGAGCTCGGCAGCGCGGGCGAAGCGCAGATTGTCGGCGAGGATGCTGACGAGAGCCTTGCGCAGGCGGAATACATCGGCATGGGCAAGCAGACTGATTGCCTCATGGAAGTCAAGGCGGGAACGGCTGACGCAGCGGTTCTCGACTGGACGCTCGCGAAGAGCATGGTCGGCGAGGGTACGGATTATGCCGACCTCGTTATGATTGACGGTCTTGAGCTGGCAACCGAGGAATACGGCATCGCGTTCCGCAAGGGCTCCGATATGACGGAAAAGGTCAATGATGTTATCAAGGCGCTTGTCGCCGACGGCAGTCTAACGGCACTCGCCGACAAGTACGGTCTCAGCCTCGCTCCGTCGATTGCAGGCTAAAGCTAAACACACAATATAAACAAGGGAGCATTTGCTGCGGTGACGCTTGGCGTTATCGCGGCTCTGCTCCCGTATGTCTATTGTCAATTGGATGGTTAAAAGTTTGAAAGATAAATCTTTCAAACCGATTTTTGCGCCTTGCCTTTCGTAGAAAGACGGCACAAACTCCCGAATTTAAGGAAGGAATGGTCATGTCTATGAGTATAGAAGCGGTTTTTTCAAAGCTCTTAGAAGGCTTTATATTGAACGGCAGACTGTTCGGAGTTACCCTTTTATTTGGGATTCCGCTCGGTCTTGTTATTGCTTTCGGCTCGATGAGCAGATTCTCGCCCGTCCGTTGGCTGTCTAAATTTTTCGTTTGGATTATTCGCGGAACGCCGCTTATGCTCCAGATAATCGTCATTTATTACGGGCCCGGACTGCTTGGCCTCGGCTTTAGTTGGGGCAGTGGATATGCAGCACGCTTTATCGCTTGCGCCGTCGCGTTTGTGATAAATTACGCTTGCTATTTCTCGGAGATTTACAGGGGCGGCATTGAGAGCATGCCAAAAGGACAATACGAAGCCGGACAGGCGCTCGGCATGACGAAAACTCAGATTTTCTTCAAGGTAACGCTGTTGCAGGTCGTTAAGCGCATTGTTCCGCCGATGGGAAACGAGATAATCACGCTCGTGAAGGACACATCGCTGATGCGCATCATTGCGAACAAGGAGATTATCTTTGTCGCGCAGGATTTTGCCTCGTCGAAGGCACTCATATGGCCGCTGTTTTCTACGGCGATATTCTTCCTCATTGCGGTCGGACTTCTCACTATTTTATTGAACGTTTCTGAGAAGAAGCTGAGTTATTTCAGGTAGGGTAGGGAGATTAGACTGATGAGCAAAACGACGATTTTACAGGTTAAGAACATTAAGAAAAACTTCGGAAACACCGAGGTTCTCAAGGGCGTGGACTTTTCGCTCGACAAGGGCGAGGCGCTGTCGATTATCGGCTCGTCTGGCAGCGGAAAAACGACGCTGCTGCGGTGCCTGAACTTCCTGGAAAAGCCGGACGAGGGCGTCATCATCGTCGGCGACGAAGTCGTTTTCGACGCAAGTGACGCGGCGTCACGCAGTGACAGGGAGATTCGCAAAAAACGCCTGCGCTTCGGGCTGGTTTTTCAGAATTTCAATCTTTTTCCGCAGTATACGACGCTCAAAAACGTCACGCTCGCCGCCGAATTGCTCGCCAAAGAGCGGACGGACTACAAGGCGAACAGGGCTGCGGCACTAAAGCAAATCGACGAGCGCGCCCGCGATTTGCTTGGTTCCGTGGGGCTATCCGACAAGCTCGCGAGCTACCCGCACGAGCTTTCCGGCGGTCAGCAGCAGCGCGTCGCGATTGCGCGAGCGTTGGCGTTGCAGCCTGACATTTTGTGCTTCGATGAACCGACCTCCGCGCTCGACCCAGAGCTGACGGGCGAGGTGCTGCGCGTAATAAAATCGCTCGCGGAGCGGCGCATGACGATGGTCGTTGTGACGCACGAGATGCAGTTTGCGCGCGACGTTTCAGACAAGGTGATTTTCATCGACAACGGCGTGATTGTAGAGCAGGGCGACCCCGAGGACGTGTTCGGTAACCCGCAGCACGAGCGCACAAAGCGTTTTTTAGAGCGTTACACGGAGAATTAGAAACGAAAAAACACCCACCCTCGCGGCAGTGCCGTGAGGGTGGGTGTTTGTGTTTGCGGGGGCGATTCACGAATCGCACGCGTCCTTGTAGGGGCGATTTGTGAATCGCACGCGTCCTTGTAGGGGCGATTTGTGAATCGCACGCGTCCTTGTAGGGGCGATTTGTGAATCGCACGCTGTCATAATCTCTCCACGCCCCACCCTACCGCTTCAAGAAGCCCTGCGCGATTGCGTCATTTATGAGCTCTACCGATAGCTCCCAAAGCTGCGGCGCGGCGTCCTTTCCAACGCTTGCGCGGGCGAAAACTCTTTCGCTCGTCGCCTCTGGACGCTCCCACGGCCCGAGGCCCTCGTTCACGTAGTTGAGGAAAAGCGGTTGCAGACGGTCGATTGTCGCGGCGAACCGCGCGTCGGGCGTTTCCATTGCGTCAAATTCCGTCCAAAGCGCGCGCAGCTCAGCGCCTTGCTCCGTCGGCAACATACCGAAAATCTTGTCCGCGGCGGCAAGCTCGCGCTCTAACTTCGATTCGTTGCCCGCTACGTCGTATGCGAATGTGTCGCCGGCGTAGATTTCCACGAGGTCATGGACGAGCGCCATTTTCAGCACGCGCAACAGGTCAACCTGCGCAGTGTCGGCGTATTCGTACAGCACCATCGCCATCAGCGCGAAGTGCCACGAGTGCTCCGCGTCGTTCTCGCGGCGCGATTTGTCGGCGATTAGGTTCTGGCGGAAGATGTTTTTCATCTTGTCGATTTCGACGAGGAAATTGAATTGCTGCTGTAGTTTTTCGGTCATGATAGCCTCCTGTTGTGTTGTTTGGGGGTGCGGGGTTACGAAAAACCCTTGTGGGCGCGTGCATGCAGTGTACAGCGTGCAACCTGTTAGCGTTTGCGATGTGTTTTTGCCGCGAACGCGGCACGGGATGCAACAGGCAAAGTGAACAACGTGAACGAAAACATGTCGTTCCAAGGGAGGTTTCGGAACCGTAGGTTCTGAATCGTTTTGCCCCGCGTTTGTCGACACAAATGCGGGGCGGGGCGCCTGAAAGGCGCGAAAATGGACACGAAATGAAAGTGTGTCGAAAATGCCTGTCGCGAGAGCGACACGGAAAAGCGTACGTGGGGCGCAATGACGATAACGGGGGCAAGAGTCTTCACACAAAGGCTCGCCTAAGCGAGCCTTTTCTGCATCTTAGTGCCCGTACACGAGCCAAATGTACACGTAGCCGACGATGACGGCGGTGAGCGTGAACGGTACGCCGATTTTCATAAAGTCAAGCGTTTTCACCTCGTGACCCTCGCGGCGCAGAATACCGATTGCGGTGATGTTCGCGGACGCGCCGATGGGTGTGATGTTGCCGCCGAGCGTTGCGCCGGAGAGCAGTCCGAAATAAAGCACCGTCGGGTCGATGCCGAGCTGTAGGCTGATTGAAGTTACGACGGGGAGCATCGTCGCGATGTACGGAATGTTGTCGATGAACGCGGAGAGGACGACGCTCGCCACGACGAGCAACGTATAAATTATGAACACATCGCCGCCGGAGACTTCGGTGAAAATCTCGCCGATTTTCGTAATCAGCCCCGCCTCGGTGACGCCNGCGATGACGACGAACAAGCCGATTAGAAGCGTCAGCGTAACGAGGTCAATCTCCGCAAAGACGTTTTTGACCTCTTTGAAGCCCTTTTTGCGGATAATCTCGCGCACGATACCGAACACGCCGAGCGCACAGCACAGGAGGCCGTTGGTGATGTCGGGCTTGTTCGGGATAAACGACGCAAAAATCAGCAGAACGACGAGCAGAACGAGCATCACCGTCGGGCCGTGGTCCGTGACCTCAATCGGTTCGGCGGCGGGAACCGTTTGCCTGTGCTTGCGGAAGATGTAAAACAGTACGGGTACGGTCGCGAGCGCGCCGAGCTCAACGGCGAAGAAGATGCTCGGCTTGCCCTGATACCAGAAAAAGTCGAGGAAATCCATCTCCGCGTAGCCGCCGAGCAGAATGCTCGTAGTATCGCCAACGAGCGTCGCAGCACCTTGCAGGTTAGACGATACGCTCATGGCGATAATCATCGGCACGGGCGAGATGTTCAGTCGCTTTGACACCGCAAGCCCCACGGGCGCAACGATTAGCAGCGTTGCGACATTGTCAACGAATGCGGAAATCAGTCCCGCGAACAGCGCCAGCAACACAATCGCGACGCGCACGTCAGAGACCTTTGCGAGTATCATATCCGCGAGTCGCTGCGGCATGTTCGACGCGATGAACAGCGAGACGATTGCCATCGTACCCGTGAGCATCAGGATTACGTTCCAGTCGATGGCAGGCCAAACCTTGCCGAACGGGAGTATGCCGATTGCGACGAAAACGGCGGCGGCGACGAGGGCGACGATGTGCCGATACTTCGGCAGGGCGAGCATCAGGACGTACGTCGCGAGAAAGATAATTAGTGCAGGTATCATTTTTTGAACAGTCTCCTTCTTTTGTCGGGTCAAGCCCGTGGTTAATAGAGTAACGGGGTCATTGCGGCAACGGTTCTGCGATTGCCGTCAGCGCGTCACCCGTGAGGCGATACGTTGTCCAATCGTCCATCGTGACGGCACCGAGCGACTTGTAAAACGCGATACTCGGCGCGTTCCAGTCGAGGCATTGCCAATCGAGCCTCCCGCAGCCGCGCTCAACGGTGATGCGCGCGAGCTCGGTGAGCAGTGCGCGGCCAATCCCGCGATTGCGATGCTCGGGCAGGACGTACAGATCCTCTAAGTAGATGCCGGCGCGGCCGAGAAACGTCGAAAAATTGTGAAAAAACAGCGCGAAGCCGACCTCGCGACCGTTGCAAACGGCGAACAGCACCTCCGCCGTGCGCTTGTCGAACAGCCACTCGGCGAGCAGCTCCTCCGTCGCGACGACCTCGTCGAGCATTCGTTCGTATTCGGCGAGGCCGCGAATAAACTCTAAAATCAGTGCGCAGTCGTGTCTTTCCGCAAAGCGGAAAGACGCGCAGAACGGCGCACCGTTCTGCTCCGCTTCCGACGACGGTTCCGAATCGTTGGAAGCCTTGAAAGTCACCGACATCTCAATACCCCCGCTGCAAATCCACGACGTTTTCCAGCGGCCTGCCGCTCAGATACGCGTCGATGTTGCGCGCGAACAGCTCCACGGAGTAGCGCGTCGCATACGCGTTCGCGCCCGGGCCGGAGATGTGCGGCGTGATGATGACGTTCGGTGCGTTCCACAGTTCGTCGTCGCGCGGCAGCGGCTCCGGCGCGGTGACGTCAAGACCGGCGTAAACGCGTTCCTCGCGCAGCGCGTCGACGAGCGCGGGCTGGTCGATTGCGGTGCCGCGCCCCGCGTTGACGATGATTGCACCCTTTTTCAGCGCGAAAATGCGCTCGCGCGACAGGATTTTCTGTGTGTCCGCCGTGTCCGGCAGACACAACGCGACGAAGTCCGCGCCGTCCAGCGCAGCATCAAGCTCGTCCGTGGTGAACAGCTCGTCGATGTACTCCGCCTTCGCCGATGCTGTGCGCTTTACGCCGCGCACCGTCGCGCCGAGAGCCTTCATCTTGCGCGCGAGCGTGCCGCCGAGGTCGCCGAGCCCGATAATAGTGACGGTTGAGCCGCTAATCATCGGCGTGGCGGGCAACGATTTCCACGTGTGCTGCGCCTGCTGCGCGAGGTACTCTTGCATGCGGTTTTGCAGCATGAGCATGTACATAATCAGGTATTCGGAAATGCCCTCGCCGAACGAACCGGACGCGTTCGTGAGCGTTACGCCCTCGCGTCCCGCGAGCCTCGGCACGAGCCGCTCCACGCCGGCGTAGCTTGTTTGTATCCATTTTACGTTCGGCACGAGGTCAATATGACTGGGATGCAGATCGCCGATCAGTGCCTCCGCGTCCGCAGGAATACCCTCGGGCAACTCCGCGCCCTCGGTTTTCTTGATTTTTGCGTCGTGAATGAACTCGGATTCGGTGGTGAGCTGCGTTCCGAGCGTCGTTTGGTTGCCGTCCTTGGCATCGGGAATGGGCAAACCCATTGCGGTGTAGGGGTTTATGACGCAAATCTCCGCGCGGCCCGCTGCAGCCTTTTCGGCGATTGCCTTGATGTCAAAATCGGTTGATGCGTAAACGATAGCGAGTTTTCTGCTCATATTCTTAATCATACCTTTCCTTGTTTGGGAATGGTTTCGTTCTTCCGTTCATTCTCGGAAGAACGAAACCATAGTTTGAAAGATTTTTCTTTCAAATTTTAGTCCTCCGTATTGGTATACGATTAGTATACAGCAAAAGGTGTTTTTGTCAATTAAAATTGCATTAAGAACAAGTGAGAGGTGTGGTTGCAGGCGCACTCGCAGGGGCGAACTGTGTGCGCCCGCTGTTCCGTACACGGGCGCACCAAGGCGTGCGGGCGTGATTGTTGTCGTGTTGGTCGCTCGCGGACAATTCCCCTCCTTTGGAGTGGGTGTAGTGGCTCCCC
>JGI994J12354_10003908_pt1 | contig 13665 bp, 13 predicted proteins | sample IntmicLarv3ML3BL_FD_12354 | JGI IMG/M metagenome (IMG submission 12354)
TGATTACCGGGCATGCCCTGCGCAACAGCATGCTTCCGACGGTAACGGTCATTGGCCTGCAAATCGGCGGTCTGCTTGGCGGCTCCGTTGTGACGGAAACAGTGTTTGCCTGGCCTGGCGTGGGCCAACTGCTTATCCAATCCATCAGCGCACGCGATTTCCCGATGATCCAGGCCTGCATCATCCTGCTTGCGGGCGTGTTTGTCATCGTCAACCTGCTTGTCGATATACTTTATGTGTTTATCGACCCCAGGATAACCTACAAGTAAGCGGGGGTGGGCAACATGATCAAAAGACTAAACCGTCATATGGGCAGTGCGGTGGGTTGGATTGCCATCGTAGTGCTGAGCATTTTTATCCTTTGCGCCGTTTTTGCGCCAACGCTTGCACCCTATGGCGAAAACAGACAAAACCTTATGAAGCGGCTGACACCCCCATCTTGGGCCGAGGGGGGCAGCGACAGCTATTTTCTGGGTACGGATGAACTGGGTCGGGATTTGCTCACGCGCCTGATTTACGGCAGCCGCGCCTCCATCCTGGTGGGTGTGCTGGCCGCACTGCTGGCGGGCAGCATTGGGGTAATCACGGGACTTTTGGCCGGATATTTCCCGAAGTTTGATTCCATCCTGATGCGCCTTGCGGATATACAGCTTGCGTTTCCATCCATGCTGTTTGCCCTGGCGATCATCGCGGTGTTTGGCGGAGGGTTCTTTAAGCTGATTCTGGTGCTGGGCTGTACGGGCTGGGTTTCCTATGCGCGTATCGTCCGCTCTCAGGTGCTTAGCATCCGCACGAGCGATTATGTCATGGCGGCGCAAACAGGCGGCGTAAAGACGTTCCGCCTTCTGGCCCTGCACATCCTGCCCAACGCTATCGGCCCCGTTATCACCATCGCCACATTCCAGGTGGCCACGGCGATCCTGGCGGAGTCCTCCTTAAGCTTTTTGGGTGTTGGCATACCGCCCACCACGGCTACCTGGGGCAATATGCTGCACGCAGGCCAGCTGTATATGGATAGCGCCTGGTGGATTTCGGTGTTCCCGGGCGTTTGCATCCTGCTGATTGTTATTTCCATCAACATCCTGGGGGATGTGCTCAACACCTCCATGAACCCCAATTCCAAGCAGCGGTCAGGCTGAGGGAGGAAGTCGCATGAAAAACTACGCTTTGTCACTCCTATGCGATGATTGTGGCCGGGAATACGGGATCCACGAGCCAGTCAATACCTGCCATACCTGCGGTGGGCTGCTGGAGGTTTGTTATGATATGGAAGGCATGAAGCGGGATTTCCGCCGCATTGCCACCGTAGAGGATATCCGCTCCATCTGGCGCTACCGGGCGTTTTTCCCCGGCATGGACGATGCAAATATCGTCACGCTAGGCGAAGGCGGCTCGCCGCTGACCAAGTCAGTTCACCTGGGGCCGTCGCTGGGGCTTAAAAACCTTTACTTCAAAAACGACACCATGATGCCCACCGGCAGCTTTAAAGATCGTGGGTTCAGCCTAGCGGTCAGCTACGCCAAGGAGCTTGGTGTTACGCGTGGTTTTACCTATTCCTCAGGAAATGCAGGAGCGTCCCTTTCCGCATATGCCTCGCGCGGTTCACTGAACACCTTGATATGCGTGGAGTTTGTCGCCAGCGAAACAAAGCTGGCCATGGTGTGCCTCTATGGGGCGCGGGTGGCCGTGCTGACCTTTGAGCGTTTTGCCCAGATTGAAGAAATGCTTGCTCGTGCATCCAGGGAGCTTGGGCTATACCAGTTTGTCAATTTTATCAACCCCCTACGCCATGAAGCAATGAAAACCTACGCCTATGAAATCGTCGAGGAATTACACCGTGCGCCGGATGTGATGTTCCACCCAGTGGGTACCGGTGGCGGCATATGGGGCGCATGGAAGGGCTACAAGGAACTTGACATCCTGGGCCTTTCGGACAGACTGCCCCGCATGGTGGGCGTGCAACCCGCTGTGACCGCCCACTTCTGCCAGGCTTTCTTGCGAGGTGACCATGAAGCAGGCGCATACGGCGATCCCACCCAAACCATTGCCCAGTCTATCGCGGCGGACAGCCCCATACAGGGCGGACGGCGTGTGCTAAAAGCCATTTATGATTCCGGCGGATTGGCCATTGGTGTCACCGAGGATGAAATCCTGGAGGCCATGCGTGACCTGGCCCGAGAGGGGATCGCGGCGGAGCCCGCATCGGCGGCATCCGTCGCGGCGATGAAGCAGGCCCGTGCCACCGGTTGGCTTAAGGATGAGGACACAGCGGTCTGTGTGATTACCGGGTCCGCACTCAAGCAGCCTTCTGCGGTGATGAAGGCAACAAACGCCCCGAAGGAAACGTTGCATGCGGACTTTGAATCCCTGCGTGCGCTGCTTGAAAACGGGCCGCAGGAAGCGGAGCGGAGGGTCTAGCATGGCAGAAACGGTATTACAACTAAAAGATGTGAAGACATACTTTTCCCGCAACGATGGTCTGTGGGTAAAGGCGGTGGACGGCGTGAGTTTTGCCGTAAACAAGGGCGAAACAGTCTGTGTGGTGGGAGAATCGGGCTGTGGCAAAAGCATGACGGCACTTTCCATCATGGGCCTGGTGCCAAAGCCACGCGGCCAGATCGTAGGCGGCGAAATCATGCTAAACGACATGGACTTGACTAACCTTCCCGAGGAAGCGATGTGCGACATCCGCGGCAGCAAAGTATCCATGATCTTCCAGGAGCCGATGACCTCCCTGAACCCTGTAAAAACGATCGGCGCGCAGGTATCCGAGGCTGTGCTCACGCACACGGATGCCACCCGGGCAGAGGCCATGCGGCAGACGGTGCAAATGCTTGAGCAGGTTGGCATTCCCCGGGCGGACAAAATTGTCCGCGAGTACCCGCACCAGCTATCCGGCGGCATGCGTCAGCGTGTGATGATCGCCATGGCCCTAATCACAAAGCCCGATCTCCTGATTGCGGATGAGCCCACCACCGCCCTGGATGTGACCATTCAGGCGCAGGTGTTAAACCTGATCCGCGACCTGAAAGAAAAAACGGGCACCGCCGTTGTGTTTATCACGCATGACCTGGGTGTGGTAGCCGAAATGGCCGATTTTGTGGTGGTGATGTACGCGGGCCAGGTGGTGGAAACGGCTGATACACGCACGCTGTTTATGAACCCCAGCCATCCCTACACAAAGGCCCTCATGGCCTCCATCCCGTTTATGGATCAACAAAAAGAGGTTCTGTATTCCATCCGGGGCATGGTGCCCGATGCGGCGCACTACCCGGATGGGTGCCGGTTCCGCCCCCGGTGTGATGCTGACCAATGCGACAAGTGCGAATCCTCCATGATGCCGGAGCTTACACAGATAGGCCCAAACCATTACATCCGCTGCTTTCATGCAGAAGAGGGGGCGTTCGCATGAGCAATCTGCTACTAGATATCCAACACCTGCGGAAGTATTTCCCCATCCACTCAAGCCTGCTAAAGCGCCACATTGGCGATATCCAGGCGGTGGATGACGTTTCCTTCACCCTCCGGCGGGGTGAGTCCATCGGCATTGTTGGCGAATCGGGCTGTGGAAAGTCCACGCTGGCTAAGGTGTTGATGAAGGTCTACGAGCCGACGGGCGAAGGAAAAATCATCTTTGACGGGCAGGATATCACGCACCTGTCCAGGCTGGAAACGCAGCAGCACCGCCGCCGTATCCAGATGATTTTTCAGGATCCGCAGGCATCCCTTAACCCGAAGATGCGCGTGCGGGACATCGTGGCCGAACCCCTGTATGTCAATGGTATTCTCTCTCGCGTGGAGTCAAAGCAACGCGCAGCGGAGCTTTTGCACACTGTCGGGCTGAACCCGGATGACGGCAGCAAGTATCCCGGTCAATTTTCCGGCGGACAGCGCCAGCGTGTGGGCATCGCCCGTGCCATCGCGCTTCGCCCCGATCTGATTGTCGCAGACGAACCCACCTCGGCGCTGGATGTATCCATCCAGGCACAAATTCTGAACCTGATGATGGACCTAAAGCGTGACCTGGGCCTTTCGTACCTGTTTATCTCGCACAACCTAGCCGCAGTAAAACACATCAGCGACAAAGTCGGCGTGATGTACCTTGGGAACCTGGTGGAACTGTCCCCTCGGGACGAGCTGTACGAAAAAGCGCTGCATCCCTATACAAAGGCACTCCTATCCATCGCCCCGGTTGCAAACATCGATCACAAGCACATGCAAATCGTCCTGACGGGTGATGTGCCAAGCCCCGCGAACCCACCTCCCGGCTGCCGGTTTCATACCCGCTGCCCACAGTGTTTTGCCCGCTGCAGAACCGAGCAGCCTACGCTGTGCCAGGTGAGTGAGGCACACTTTGTCGCCTGCCACCTCTACGAACAGGCAGGTGGATGAAACCATGCGGGTTGAGGTCATTTCCGCGAAGGGGAACTACCCGGCAGTATTGTTCAAAAGCCAAGGTAAGCTGGCCCTGCGCCCGCCCCAGGAAACGCCGGAGGGTGAGACGCTTTATTTGAGTGCGCCATGGATCGACAGCCATTGCCACATTTTCTACGGCACCACGTCCTTTAGCCTAAAGCCCGACGATATTGGCCTGAAAACTGGCGTGCACCTGTTGGTGGATGCCGGGAGCGTGGGGGCGGAAACCCTACGTGCGTTTACCGAATACGTCGTGCCGGAGGCAAAAACAAAAATTCGTGCGTTCCTAAACGTATCCTCCATCGGCCTGGTAACAAAGCAGGAGTATTTTGACCTGCGCCTGGTCGATCCGGGACGTGCGGCGGAGGCAATTATTGCAAACCAGCCGCTGCTGTGCGGCATCAAGGTTCGATCCAGCGCCATCATTGTGGAGGACAGGGGGCTGGAACCTTTCCGGCGCGCGATAGCCGCCGCAGAAATGGCCGGCTGTCCCCTTATGGTGCATATCGGGGAGCATCCCCCCACCAATGCGGAAAACTTGCCGCTGTTTCGCGCTGGTGATATCCTTACGCACTGTTTCCATGGCAAGGAAATGCCACTTTGGAACCCGGATGGCACCCCCATCCCCGAAATGGAGCGGGCGCTTGCGCGCGGTATGGTACTGGACGTAGGCCACGGTGCGGCAAGCTTTGATGCCAACATCGCCGGGCCGGTACTCCGGCAGGGTTTTGCTGATTTTTCCATCAGCACCGACCTGCATGCCCGCAGCATCAAGGCCCCCGCGATAAGCCTTGCAGCCACCATGACCAAGTTCCTGGCGCTTGGTATGCCGCTGACTTCGGTGATCCGCTCCGTAACGGAAATCCCGGCGGAGCGGCTGGGCCTTCGTGGCTGGTGCGATAACCAAGCACAAAACGGCACTGTATTCCGCCTCCGTGCGGCAAAACCCAGCGAGTGCTTTACCGATGCGGCAAGGCATACTCTGGCGGTGGAACAGGTCGTTGAGCCAGTGGGTGTTATCGTGGACGGCGAGTGGATGGCGATAGACAGAAATATCGGCGCACCAAAGGCGGAGGATGTGATATAATGGAAATGTTGTATGGATTGTCCACTATCCAAAAGCTTAAGGCGCTTATCCGCCTGCGTTCCACCACACCACCGGGGGACGTAATGCCGGTGGCGGAGATGCTTGCGCAGTTTGGGCATGCCACGGGTGCAACAGTGGCGTTTCAGGAGGTAGAGCCGGGCAAACCCAACTGCTTGCTCACCTACAACTTCGGCCCCGGGCCAAAGCTTGTATACAACACCCACATGGACGTAAATAACCCACATGGCCAAGTGTGGCACCNTGACCCCTTTGACCCGGTTGTGCGGGATGGGCTACTCTATGGTTTGGGCGCGTGTGATGCAAAAGGAAGCCTTGCCGCCATGCTGGGTGCGCTGGAGCGCATGAGCCGCCACCCCGACGAGCTGCGCGGCACACTGGTTTTAACGGCTGTGATGGGGGAGGAGGCGGGCGGCCTTGGCAGCCTGTACCTTACCCAGCAGGGGCTACGCGCGGATGCTGCGGTGGTTGGGGAACCAACCGAGCTGAACGTATGTACGGTACACAAGGGTACCTACATGCGGCGTTTGACCTTCACGGGCCGGGCTATGCATTCAGCCAGGTCCCGCGAGGGGATCAACGCCATTGACCACGCGGCGGCTTTTATCCGGCTGTACAACGGCCTGAACGTGGCGCTGGAGGATGCGCCGCATCCGATTCTTGGCCCGGCGAACGCAAGCGTCACCGTTATTGAGGGCGGAACGCGGCAGAACACTATCCCCGAGCGGTGTTCCCTGATCATCGACCGTCGCCTGCTTCCCGGAGAAACCCACGCAAAGGCGGATGGGGAGCTGGATGTCCTGCTTGCCGCGCTGAAAACGGAGATACCCACAGCCAACGTTTCGGTGGAGGTCATTGTGGCCACCGTACCCTCCGAGACGAACGTTTCCCAGCCCATTGCGCAAATCGCACTGGAGGCCGCCTCCAACGTTACGGGGACGGAGCGTTTCCCCACCGCCTTTAATGGCGGATGCGACATGTCAAAGCTGGTCACCATCGCGCACATCCCTACTGTGATTTTCGGCCCCGGCAGCATGGAAAACGCACACACACCGGATGAATTTGTGGCGCTTGACCAGCTGCTTGCCGCCGAGGAAGCATATGAAGCCATCGCCCGCACGTTTTTGTCCGGGCAGAAAGAAGGAGTGGATCAGCATGCACCACATTGATTCCCTGCTGCATGACGGCGTCCAGGCAGGTGTGTTTTCCTGCACAACGTACAGCATCGGCACCGCACAGGGGGAACTGCTTTCCGGCCATACAGGGACGCTGGGCATGGGCCGTGGCCCTGTGGGGCCGGATACACTTTTTGATCTGGCTTCCGTCACCAAGCCGATGGTCGCCGTGGCGTTTATGAAGCTGTTTGAGCAGGGGCTGGTCTGCCTGGATGACACGATAGACCAGTTTTTGCCGATGTTTCGGGGCCACCCAAAGGGCAAAATATCCATGCACGCGTTGCTGACACACACCAGCACCATTCACGGGCAGGTGCAGCTTTACCGTACATGCCACAGCAAAGCACAAATGCTGCTAGGCGTGATGCACATGCCACCGCGCGACATATCCACACCATCGGTTGAATACTCATCGCAAGGGTTTATGATTCTGGGGGAAATTGTAGAGAAACTCTCCGGCATGCCCCTGGACGAGGCCATGCGCAAGTGGGTGTTTGCGCCACTCGGTATGAACGACACGCTGTTTACCCCGCAGGAAGCGCTCCATGCCCGCATCGCCTCCACGGAAAACTGCCCCTGGCGGGGCCATATGGTTACCGGCGAGGTGCACGATGAAAATGCCGTCGTGATGGGTGGCGTTTGCGGGCACGCAGGGCTGTTTGCCCCGGCTGCCGATGTGGCCAAGCTGTGCCGGGCCATGCTCTCCGGGCTGACCTCGGACGGCACACGCTACCTGATGCCCGCTACCCTCCGGTTGATGACGCAAAACCATACAAAAGGGCTGAATCTGGCGCGTGGCCTAGGCTGGCAGTGCAAGGATCCCTCTGCCTCCCCGGCAGGCGACCTGTTTTCGGACACCTCCTATGGGCATACTGGGTTTACTGGTACCAGCCTTTGGCTGGATCCGGTGCGCGACCTCTACGCGGTGCTGCTGACAAACCGCGTGCATCCCACGCGCGATAAGGAAGGCATTGTCCACATACGGCATGTCTTTCATAACCTGGCCGCACTTTACCGGGACGGATTAACCTGCCAACAAGCGTAGCCTCCGCCTGCCTGTGCGCGGCGACTTTATAGAAATGGAGCAAATCCGATGCAAATCATTGCAAACCGCCTGCAAACCCTGGGGATACTCCTGCCGCCTGCGCCAGATCGGGCCGGGCTATACACCTATTGCAAGTTCTTCGGCAATAACCTTGTTTATATATCTGGCTGCGGCCCGGACATGCCNGGAAAGCCGCCCGTGGTTGGCAAGGTGGGCGCGGACGTATCGCTGGCGGAAGGGAAACTCGCCGCGAGGCATTGTGTGCTCAACGCCCTGGCCGTGCTGGAAAAGGGGATCGGCGATCTGAATCGGGTGGCGTGCTTTGCGAAAATGCTCGCTTTTGTCGCCAGCGCGGACGATTTTTACCGCCAGCCCGAGATAGCAAACGGCGCATCGGAGCTGTTGGTTGAAATCTTCGGCGAGGCGGTGGGCTGCCCTGCCCGCTCCGCTGTTGGTGTGAATGTGCTGCCAGGCAATATCCCCGTGGAAGTGGAGCTGCTTGTAGAACTTGCCGATTGACGGGACACCCCCGCGCGGGACAGCCTACTTGCCATGCAGCAAAGGGAACGGGGTGGCAGATCGCAAACCCGTTTCCCTTGTTTTTTATTTTCGCAAAACTTGATTCCCTAGTCTATCAATCCACAAGCAAAGACAAAACCGCTGGTTTCCACCGCCTACCCAGGCCAGTCAACCTACCGCGGCGTCCAGCAATGCTGGGCTTTTTCCGTATCAAAGATGAAAACCTCTTCATTTTTCGGAGAGGTTTTTGCTGTTTTGGTCGCACCCAATCGTGTAACTGTGAACACAGCAGCAAGGGGTGTGAATTTTTTGAGCTTGCTGTGTGCATACTGTTACACGCTTCCCGTTTGCAGCTATACCGTGTGGTTTCAAAAAAACATATTGAATATATTTTGGTCTGTATCACATTATGATACAGACCTCGCAGACACGAATGTCGCATTAGATTTGACAGGCGCATATCCTCATGGGTATGGAACAACTGGCGAAAAGGAATTGAGCACACACTTGACGAAAATGGCCAACGGGTGACCGAAACGCCAAGATGCGGAGAAAAGAAGGTAAAGTATGATAGAGATTGTTTTTGGCGACAGTGCTTGTGCAAGCTTGAAAATGGCACAGCGCTATGGAGAGGGCGATTATTGTGGCGGGAGTTCCGGGGTGATCATCGGCCACTCAGATAGCCACACGCCTACTCGTAAGGAAATAGAAGAGGCTCAACGAGAGATTGAAACAAGGGAAAGACTTGCATGGGAAAAAGCTGTGCCTATTGGCGGAAATCCTGATGATGTGTTTGGCTTCTGCTTTGTTCTTGATGTTGGCAATATATCAGAAAATGAGCCTGGCCGGCTCCGTCAACAAGCACTAGAGCAGCTATGGAGTATTTACCCTAATCAGGAAGGGCAACAGGCCGCCTGTGAACTGGTACAAGGAGCTGCTGAGAATCTGACAACGGTACGACAGAGACTATTGATGGGCGAATCACTCCGCACTTGGTACGGTAATCAGCCTGATGAAATCTGTGGCTTATATTGGTTCGCGGCGCAGTTGGTTCAGTGGGATATGCCAGGCAACGCCATATTTCTTGTTAAAATACCTGAATGGGAAGCCAACGAAGAGGGTACTGTCATTGGCAAATCTGGCACTGGTGAATGCCAACCTGCGGACTGGCATCGGTACGTTGCTTCTCAACAGCTCTTGCCCCCTGCTATGTGTCACCATCTCGCAATGCATTGGCGCAAACTCCGAAGCGATAACGCCCCTTTGCGTGCTGTTATTAACGGACAGCTTATGAGTGTGGAAGCGGCATTCTATGATGGCTTTATCCAACGCGAAATTGGTGAACAGGATGATGTTTTCCATGAAGCAAGGCTTATCGGTAACGTGTTAGGCAAGTATCGCCTTGGTATTGGTGATGCCTGGATCGCGCAAAGGATTGAAGAGATGATCCGCCGAGGAAGCCTTGAGCCAGTCGATAAAGCGGATAGCGATAGTCCAATTTATCATCGCACTCTTAAAAAGTGTACAATGCCATAGGAGATGATACCATGTTGAAAAGAGCTTATCATCTTTTATATGTGTTTAGCGAAGAACTGGCATCAAGCCAGTTCTTTCTTATTCAAATAGTGTAGACAGAATCCACTAAACAATAGCTAAGATAAGCAATATTGACAATGTATTTGCGATGTGGTATTGTAACTAATACCATTAGCGAAATTCGCGGGAGGGATACCGATGGAGATGGAGGCTATGGCGGAAGAACTGCTACGGGTCATGGAAGCTTTACCGAGCAAAGCGCTGCAGCACAAGCTTGGTGACTATAGCCGTGGGGAGTTCTTTTTGCTGAATTATTTACACAAAAATGGAGGCGCCGCATGGCCAAGCATGATGAGTGAGGCTATGCAAACAAGTACAGCGCGAATAGCCGCTGCACTAAACAACCTGGAACGTAAGAGATATGTTATTAGGGAGTCGGATGCAGGAGATGGTCGTCGAAAGCTTGTCCGTTTGACCTCGGAAGGTGTTACATTTTTAGAGGAGCATCGTATGAAAGCACTGGAAAACATAAGAAAACTCTTAGTGGGGTTGGGAGAATACGATGCTTCGGAGTATTTGAGGATCACACAACGCATTGAATTAATATCTCGTGATTTTATTCGGGATCATGATTTGCTTTAATTTTTTTTCAATTTCGCTAACACTATTAGTGACGCAAAAAATTGTTAGCAATTGACCATCTGGGCAATAGGAGCTTATTTCCATTGTAAGCGCAGAGTCATCATTCCCCTGAAAATCTAAGCGAATAAGAGGTGATAGTTTGCAGTCAAAAGTAGAAAACGCCAGAGAAAAAAGGCGATTGATAAGAAAGCATAAGCAAGGAATGAATAATCAGCTCAAAATAAAAGTGAGAGAATCATTTTCATCGGTGGTTCCGGTTACGCTCATTGTGCTGTTACTGAGCATTTTCTTAGTTCCAATGGAAATAAGCACGATTGCTGTGTTCTTAGTCGGTGCTTTGCTGCTGATTATAGGAATGGGTTTTTTTCAGCTTGGCGCTGAAATGGCTATGACACCTATAGGAGAAGGTCTTGGGACGGAATTATCTAAAAGCAAGAAAATTGTCCTTGTTATTGTGATCGCATTTTTAGTTGGTCTCTTAATTACAATAGCAGAACCCGACTTGCAAGTATTAGCAAATCAGGCTCCGGCGATACCAAGCTCAGTATTGATTTTAACGATTGCATTAGGCGTGGGTGTGTTTTTGAGCATCGCACTTTTGCGCGTTCGATATAAAATGAAACTCTCAACGATACTGATTGTTCTTTACGGATTACTGTTTTTATTAACTCCCTTTGTTCCCCGCGAATTTCTTCCGGTTGCATTTGACTCCGGAGGTGTAACCACTGGCCCGATAACAGTACCTTTCATCATGGCTATGGGCATAGGCTTCGTCTCTCTAAGGAGCGATAAAAATGCGAGCGATGACAGTTTTGGTTTAGTAGCCATTTCCAGTGTGGGGCCAATCTTGACAGTTCTTCTCTTGGGGATTCTCTATCACCCAACAGAGACAAGCTACACTGCCGTTGCTATCCCCAGCGTAGTTACCACACAGGATATTGTGCGCGTTTTCCTGTCTGAGTTTGGCGGGTATGCAAAAGAAATGCTGACTGCTCTCGTTCCCATTATAGGTGTTTTCTTGATTTTCCAAATCATAACACGCCGCTTTAAGCACCGCCAAATCGTAAAAGTCGCGGTCGGATTTATTTATACATTTATTGGTCTCGTTCTCTTCCTGGTCGGAGTGAATGTTGGATTTTTACCGGTCGGGCACTATCTTGGAGCACAAATTGGTTCATCAGCATTCAAGTGGCTCCTCATTCCGCTAGGAATGTTACTTGGCTTTTATATTGTAAAAGCAGAACCCGCTGTGCAGGTTTTGAACCATCAGGTCGAAGAGATTTCCCAGGGAGCAGTTTCCCATAAAACAGTCGGAAACAGCCTTTCCATTGGCGTCGCTGTCGCCGTAGGAATAGCCATGCTCAGGATTCTAACGGGCATACCCATCATGTGGATTCTTGTACCCGGTTATATCATTGCGATTGTCCTAACTTTTTTCACGCCAAAATTATTTGTCGGTATCGCCTTTGACAGCGGCGGGGTTGCCAGCGGCCCCATGACATCCACTTTCCTTTTGCCTTTCGCGATAGGCGCTTGTGAAGGTGTCGAAGGGAATGTATTAACCGATGCATTCGGTGTTGTCGCTATGGTAGCCATGATCCCACTCATCGCTGTACAAATCATGGGCTTGGTCTATGCACATAAGCATCGAAGCATCCAAGCAGAGAAGGGTATCAGCACTTTACCCGATGCAATTGACGATGATGTAATCATTGAATATAAGGAGGTGCTGACCTGTGAATAATGCGAGTCTACCATCCCCAACACTGCGGGCTTTAGTGGTCATCGTGAATATTGATAGGTCTTTGGATGTATCAAAGATGCTTGAGCAGACACATATTCACATACAACATCAGTTTCTTGCCGAAGGCACAGCGTCGTCAGAGATATTGGACATATTAGGATTAGGGATGATGGAAAAAAGCGTAACTGTCTGTATGCTGCCTACTACCAGCATCAATCAATTATTACATGATACGTCTGAAGATCTCGCATTTAATTTGCCCGGTAGAGGTGTTGCGTTCACTATACCGATTTCCGGGGTTTCCTCAAGAGCACTGACTCTTATTATGGGCAGATGTGGAGACATCGAAACAAAAGAAACTGAGGTGAGCGACATGGAAATTGATATTGGGCACCATCTTATTATTATCTTGGCCAATCAAGGTTACAGCGAGGCAATCGCAGATGCAGCGCGGCAGGCCGGTGCAACCGGTGGCACAGTTTGGGCGGTAAGAAAGGCTGGCACCCATGAAGCATTAGCCATATTGGGCGTTCCAATGCAGGAAGAAAGAGAAATTGTTTCCATTCTTTCGACAAAGGAAAACAAGCTTGCCATTATGAACATGCTCAACGAGAAATTCGGTATCGCGAGCAAAGCGCAAGGGTTTATTTTGTCTTTACCTGTAGACAATGTTATCGGAGTGGAGAAACAAAACAAATAAGAGGTGAACCGAAATGCCTATCTTCCATGGGATTAACTCATCGTGACTTTTTTCAAACGCAAGCCATGCAAAATGAAAACAAACAACAAAAAGGAGTGCTTTCAAAATGAATAACAAGATTGAAAAAGCGATTGCAAAGCAAAAATTCGAACCGTTAAAAAAGATGGCTGATGGACGTGATGAATCTTTGAAAATTGAAGCCATTGAGGCTATGGGACAGGTAGCAGGCGAGGAATCCTTCAACTACCTGACAGTAGCTTTACGCGATTCATCCGTTAAAATTCGCACAGCCGCCGCCAAAGGTTTAGGAGCATTGAGAAACTCGAAAGCTGCCGCTTTCTTATCTCACCAGATACAACAGGAAACAGATGAGGATGTGCGCAAACTAATGCAAACTGCCCTGGGGCAATGCCACTAACCGCCATTATGGGTGTTTTTGCGTAGAAGCCGGCTTGCAATACGCAAATCCCTCTTTGGATATTCATTATGGAAGGAGGTTCCGGGCATTCATCAGAGATGATTTTGCCATTGGTATCATACGGAAAACCACAAAACAACAGCGCAGCAGCTCACATAAGTGGGCTGTTGTTCTTTTATGGGAAAAGCGATAATTAACATTTCTCAAACATTTCTCAAGCATCTCGTAAACATCTTAGTTGTAAAGTATGGACATCCACTAAGGATACTGAAAGGAAATGACTTATGAAAAAGAGCAGCTTTGTAGCAATGATTCTGGGAACCATCGGAGGGATATTCAGCGCACTGGGTATGTGCATGTGCCTA
>JGI994J12354_10003909_pt1 | contig 13662 bp, 10 predicted proteins | sample IntmicLarv3ML3BL_FD_12354 | JGI IMG/M metagenome (IMG submission 12354)
GTTTTAGAACTAACGCACGATGTACGTCACCTATTTTTACTGCTGCTGCATTAATTTCTGCTTGTGTTGCATCTGCATCGTTGTATACTGTTCTTCCTTCATCTAAAGCCACCTGCAATGATGCTACTGTCTCGTCTGTGTAAAGGTCTCCCTTAGTTGTCAATGTATTTTCCGCCGCTAATATCATAACTCTAAGAACGTCTTTATCGATTGGTTTTAATACTAATGCCTGATATGCTATTACCATTTGCTTCTCAACTGTTTCGATTTCTCCTTCAGTTGCCGCTACATTTGCATATACTGCCTTTGCTGCTGTTATCGCAGATTGTAACGTTGCCACTGATGCATCCGTATAAAGATTGCCTTTAGTTGCCAATATCGATTCCATCCCATTAATCAGCATACTAAGTCCGCTTTTAGCCGCTGGCGAGAATAATTCAATACCGCTCTTTACCTCTACAAGCGTGTCTTCCTTTTCAGTCGCTTCCTTTTCTCCTGCTTCTACATTGGCAACCTTCAAATCAGATTTTGCGTCTTCTGTTTTCGCTGATTTCTTTTCTGCCTTAGGTGTATCCTCTTTCGCTGGAGCAGTTTTCACTGTAGTTGTGTCTTCCTTAGCTTTAGGTGTAACAACTCCCTCTTCGGTAGAATCATTCACTTCCTTAGAAGAACTCACCTCTTCTTTGGATGATTCTTCCTCCTTTTTAGGCACAGACACTTCCTTTTTGGCCGAATCATCTTTCTCCTTAGATGGCATAGCCTCTACTTTGGGTGAATCATCTTTCACTTTAGATGGAACTACTTCTGTCTTTGGTGCACTCACTTCTTTCGGTGAATCCACCTCCACTTCCATCACTTTTTCTTCTGCCTTGACTTCAATCGGGCTAATTTGGTTAGGAACAAAACCCGCCAATAGTGCAAGACTTAGNAGTATTGCCACCCCTTTTTTACTTACTCTCTTGATGTTCATCACTTTCTCCTTCCATTTCGTCGTAGTCCCATTATTATCAGCAATAATAGTCGAACTATTATGAATCTTTAGTGGAGAAAAAAGCAGGCTTTTTTCTCCACTCTTTTTTTGGATTTTTGGCAACGTAAAATGTGCCTTTGCCATTACTTTTTGTATAATAACACCTCTGGCGATAAAAGTCTACCTTTTTCTCCACTCTTTTTAAAGTTTTTCGGTCTTTTTCTATAATATTAGTACTTCCTATCGTTTTCTATTCATTAAACTTCATTTTTATTGATATGTATCGAAATATTTCTTGACAAACAATTCTTTATGGCATAAAATATACGAGTACGTTTACATCGGATTTCGTGTCTATCTGATGTATCACAAGTTAAATAATAGACAAATCCGTTGGAGGTGTAAATTTTGGCTAATATCAAATCAGCAAAGAAAAGAATTCTTGTAAATAGAACAAGAGCTGCTAGAAATAAAGCTGTCAAATCTGCTGTTAAAACATCAATCAAAAAAGTTGATGTGGCGATTGCTGAAGGCAACAAAGATGCAGCTAACGTAGCATTATTGGAAACAATTTCAATAATCGACAAAGCTACTTCAAAAGGTGTATATCACAAAAATACATCTTCGAGAAAAGTTTCTCGTTTGAGTAAAGCAGTCAACAGTATTGGGTAAGTAAAATATTTCGATTTTCCCGTCAGAGGTCGAATATTTGGATGCAAAATACTTTGAGGTGTAGGAACAATCCTACACCTCTTTTTATTTACAATAAATTAAATTGCTATTTACTATATTTGATTAACAATAGCTCTACACTCATGATATCATTGAGTCGCCCATTTTTCACATCTTCTTCTGTTGCTACAAATTCCTCTAGCGCATCTCTTAGCTGCTTGCGTTCGTATTGTCTCGCAAGGTTTTGATAATTTCTAACGACAAAACTTTGAACTCCCATCTTCTTTGCCATTTCACTTTGACTAAATCCACTTATCTCCAATTCCTTCGCCTGCAATGTCAAATTAAACTCACGTGCCATCAAAAACAAAATTCGCATTGGTGCCTCTTTAAGCGCTAACAAATCATAATATAATTCCAATGCCTTTTGCTGTTGCCTTTTGCCCATCGCTCGAATCATATCGAATATTTTATTGCTAATCTGCGTCGTACAAATAGCCTCAACATCTTCTGCTGTGACCACGTCTCGACCAAGTGTATAGCAAATTAATTTTTCAACTTCTTTTTCGATATTGCCCATATCGTTGCCAGCTTTTGCTAACAACAACTCCATGTCCTTTTGGGTAATTCTCTTGCCTTCCTTGTTTAGCATCCCCACAATCCACTTAATCAAACGCTGGTCGTCTTGCCTTGTGAATTCTGTCACTCGTCCGTTCTTGTTAAGGGCTTTGTACATGCGACTTCGTTTATCGACTTCCGATTCCACGAATACTATATGCAAATACTCCGGCAATTCCTCCAAATATTCTGGCAAATCATTGCACTGCCCCTTAAANAAGCCACTGTCCTCAATAACAATAATGCGACGTTCGGCAAGAAAGGGAATTGTCTCGGCAAGGTCAATCAACTTCTTAATGTCTATGCCTTTCCCTTCAAAATAACTGACATTCATCATATCATCATCGGGATTAAGTGCCTTTAGTAAGCGCAGTTTATACTGTCTCTTTAGATATGCTTCATCGCCATATAAAAGATACGCTGGTTTGTACTTTTCGCTTTTAATATCGTCGTTAATACTCTTCATCTTTATCAATAAACCCCTTAACTTCTATCTTCTCTAAACCATCCGTTTTAATTGTAACAGCACCCGTTTCTTTCGTCAAATACACTTCACTTTCGATTACTTCTAACCGTTCCATCAAGTCGGGATGGGGATGCCCATATGAATTGCGCTCGCTACATGAGATGATACTCAAAGTAGGGCGTACCGCTTTCAAGAAATTCATGTCCGTTGAATTCTTCGAACCATGATGAGACACTTTTAAAAGCTCACACTCACCTACTTTATCCGTCACAACAACTTCACCTGGTCCGCATAGGTCGCCTGTAAATACAGCCTCAAACTCCCGATAGTCCAATACGAATGTCAATGAACCCTCATTAGTGTTCTCTTCGTAACTAACCCCTTCTTCTTCGGCTGGATGGAGGAATTCAAAAACCACTTCGCCATCTTTTAGATAGTCGCCCTCACCGACATAGACAACCTCCATTTTCGCTTCATTGGCTATCTGAAGAAGTTCCTTTGCTTCATCATGGTTACTCATCCACCACGGCAAAATGCATTTCTTAACGCGCAGCGACGTTTGCTTATCGCGAATACTGGCAAATAATTCCATAACTCCATTTAGGTGATCATCGTCAGGGTGTGTTACTAGTACCGCTTCAAGGTTTCGAATCCCTTGGCTCTTTAGATATGGAATGATTCGGTATTTTCCGACTTCCTTGACACTGCTACTGCCACCATCTATCAAATAGTTCTTGCCCGCCGGAGTCGTAATGACTAGCGCATCCCCTTGCCCTACGTCTAACGCTGTAATCACTAGTTCCTCGTGATGTCTGATTCCCAAAAAAAGCGTTAGTAAAACACTTAGCCCGATTGCCACTGGAAATATCTTGAAGTTCTTCTTTTTATCAGCATCGCCAGTACGGTGTCGATTAACGATTATCAGAAAAATAATTATCACTAGATAGTAAATCAAACATTTCCAAAGTGATGGTTGCCCTAGAATCAGTGTCGTATATGGCAGTTGCTGCACCAACCGTCCTAGCCCGTCAATAGACGTTAATATAATGCTCGCTGGCAAAATGGCTACTTTTCCCACAGTTATACTCAAAAATCCCAAACTTCCTCCTAATAGTCCTGAAACTAAAATCACTCCTGCGGTCGGTATCACCAACAGATTAACAATTATACCGTAAATAGATACTTCATAATACGCCGATAAAAGAATGGGAACTGTCACCACCCAAATAGCAATCCCTGATAATAATCCTTCTTTTGCACCTCTTGCTAATCGGCATATCCTCGTCTGACCTTTTTTGACATTGTCTTCGCCTTTCAACAGTGGGTATACTATGCCAATTCCTAAAATAGCAGCAAATGATAGCTGAAAGCCAATGTCATAAAGGTATTCAGGGTGTTCTGCTAATAGTAAAATAGCCGAAAACGCCAATGCACTGAGCATATCATATGTTCTACCCACAAAGCGCGCACCCAAGTACAGGCTAAACATGATAAGCGCTCGCGTTGCTGGAATATTTCCCCCTAGTGCAATCCCATAGGCAAGCATCAAGGTGATAGATAGCACCGCCGCCACATAATAATTCGTTCCTACCTTCGTCAATAGCTTATGGCAACCCATTCCCAAAATCGAAAAATGCAATGCAGAAATAGAAATTATATGCATCAGCCCGCTCATCTGATATCTTACCTTGGTTTCTTCCTCTAAGAAGGTTTTATCCGAAGTAAGCATCGCACTAAGAACCCCACCGTTGTCATTCGGCAGTAGTTCATGTATCTTTTCTGAGAAGCTTTCTCGCAAATTATATAACCTACCGCGAAGCTTATCATTATTCGCATCTACTATTGTCATATTCTTGCTACTGACAAAGAAGTCTATATTTCTAGCCTGGTAATACTTGCGCGCATCAAATTGTCCTTGATTGGTCGCCCGCGAAATTGCCTCCAGTTTGCCGTCTGTCAACAAAATACGATTCCCAATAAGAAATCCTTGCTCGCCACTATATTTAATTATAACTTTGGGTATAGAAAATCGTTCAGAATGAACATTTAGAATTGCCTCTTCAAGATAGATATAAATCGCCTTTGGCTTTCTTTCATAATATTCAACGGTGCCCTCTATCTGGCAAGCACTGCCACGCTTAGCTTCGGTTTGTATTCTTTGATATTCTTTGGGCCTTCGTTTTACCGAAAGCCCTGTAACATCCATAATCAACAATATCATTATCACACCGAGGCAAATTACGCACAACGGTCGTTTAATCAATCAGTTACCTCCAATAGCGAATTATCNACTTCAAAAAATTGGTCAAGACTAATATTGTCACGTAAGTCTACTTTCGTTTCTCCGTTTATCGATATTTGCACTTGATCAACATCACATGCTTCGACTATCGTTCTTACGATAGATTGCACAGCTATCTCACCTCGCACTGGCAATGCTGAGTTCAGCATCGCTTGGTCTAGATTAACGTACCCTAGTTCTTCCATTGTCGAAACACTTAGTATCTTCGTATCTATCGGAATTGTTGGATAGCTCCCTTCATTTTGCGGTCCTTCTAATAGTTGTTCGACCACCGCTCTTTCAATAGGAATATTTTTATTGTAGTATACTTTACGTTCCTCTAGTAGCAGCTTGTCACCTGCTTTATTCGCAAAGTATAGTTTCATCGTAACGTACTGATAGGCATTAACTTCTTTTCCCGAATCCTCAACAAAATCTTCGATGCCCATCAGACCTACTAACTCGCCTTTGACATCTATAAGTTCCTTGCCTTCAACCATGATGCCAACCTTTTTCACCTCTTCAACATCTGTGAAAGTGTGAACAATACCTGCCCTTATCAAAACTTCTCTGGTAGTTTCTAGCTGTGCATAATTGGCATTAAAGTCAATCCACAAGTTTCCGCCATCTAGCCTCCACGACTGCATCTTAACTTCTGCTGGCAGCAACGGAATGCGCTCATCACTAGCCACTTCCGTCGTAATACTCGAATAAAGCTCTTCGATTTGCCCCTTCGTGTCAGAAGACTTTAAAGTATAGTCTTCAGCTATCAGCTTGCTCGCTTCTATATTTAGATAATAAATAGCGCTTTTGTTTTCTGCTGTTGCTTGAGGGGTCGAATTGCACCCGCCAAAAGCGACTAGCAAGATTCCCACCAAACAAAATGTCAACAGTTTTTTCATCTACAATACCTCTCTCATAGGGAGTTTTAACAAACTAAGTGTTTTATGTTTCATCGATATAGGTCAACGGAATTCTTACCGAGAACGTTGTCCCTTCGTCTTCTTTGCTGTGTACTTTAATTGCTCCATGATGCATCAAAATTGAATTCCTAGTAATTGCCAGGCCTAAGCCCGTCCCACCAATCTCACGCGAATGTGACTTATCAACACGGTAAAATCTCTCAAAGACATCATCAATAGAATCTTCTGGAATTCCCACTCCTGAATCAGCAATCGTAACAAAGAAATACTTGTGATCAGCGTTTAATGATACTCTAACCCAGCCATCTTCTTGATTATATTTTATTGCATTTTCAACTAAGTTTGACAAAGCCAGAGTCAGCTTAACTTCGTCAATCTCCGCATTAACTGGACGGAAACTATCTAAGATTAAATCAATATTACTTTGCGCTGCTATTGGTCTTAGACGCTTTAAGATTAGCTCCAACAAGTCGTTGATATTAACCATCTCAATGTTCATATCGGCGGCTTGCTTGTCAAGTTTAACCAATGCCAACAGGTCTGTAATGATTTTATTTTCACGGTCTATCTCTTCAGTAATATCTTGCATAAATTCTTGGTATAATTCAACTGGCACATCGTCTTGACTATTGAGTGAGTCCGCCAAAACTTTCATCGACGCCAGCGGCGTCTTTAATTCGTGTGATACGTTGGACACGAACTCTTGACGCGACTTATCAAGACTGGTAACTCGCCCCAACATCTTGTTAAATGCCTCTGTAATCAATTCTGTCTCGGTGTAGTCTGGCACCGAAATATTCTCGTTCATAAAACCATCGGTGATATCCTCAATCGACTTCGTAACTCGTGCAAAAGGCCGCATCAAGATTTTGGACAATACGAAACCTAACACTAATACTGATACCATAATTATCGCCAATAGAAACGTCCCTTTTTGCTCCAATATATCAATGCTGGCAGCAATTTCTTCTGTCGAAACGCTAACCATCATGACTCCTAACACTTCTTTGTCGTTTTGTTGAACGTCACGAATCGGAACTACTACTTCAATGTAACGGTTCTTCTTATCATAGCGGTTAGTCTCTGTCCCTTGAAAGCATTGAATCACTTCTTCTGAGATAACAGTTTTACCCTCGTCTATCCCATAAGTATCTTTGACTACCTTAAAATCAGGACCAACGATTAAGACCCGACCGTTATATACACTGGATATCAATGCTAATCCACTATTAATAACTTCCGAATCGCCATTTTCTAAATAATGCTCGCTAACTAATTGATTGCATAAAATATCGCACTGGTTCTTTACGTTAAAACTCCGTAACGAAACAGCGCGGTCTTCGTAACTATTTACAATTCCGTTCTCAATGATGATGCTTGGGATGATTCCTATGATAACCAAGATTACCATAATTCTTAGTCGCAAGCTCTTCAAAAATTTGAATCTTTCTTTACCAACGTTAAAAATAATAGCCTCCTATTGCCACTTCCTTGTATTGATTTTGTATTGAGCCTAATTATACGCTGTTAGCGTTCGCCAGTCAATATCTAAGGCTGGTGCATTTGCAAATCTTAAAAGCAGTACCGACTCCTCCTCCGGCACTGCTTCTTAACTCACTTTTTTTCTTTGTTCCATTCTTCACTTACATTCATACATACGTTATATTTTCTTACGTATCTTAAAACGCCAAACAAATATTACTGCAATCAAAATCACACATATGATTAGTGGCACTACATAATACACTCCCAATCCTTCATTGACCCCCATTGCGGAAACCAAATGCCCACCGCGCATCATCATCGCTACTAAGAGACCTGTTATTATAATCACCGCATAAAAAGTAGCATCTAGAATCACTGACAGCTTTCTTTTATCTTGGCTGCCTTTATGCTTGTTGACTTTATGCTTGCTGACTTTCTTTTTGCTGGCACTCTCTTTTTTTTGCGGACTTTCTTCTTGATACTGTTTCAAGAATTCATGCTCTATATCTCTAAGACTTTTTCCCATCTAGCAATCTCCTCTTCTATCTACTGCACCTTTCTTCGCTTCTTAATTACTATGATTATTGTAATTAGGCTAGCTAGTGCTAGTAACGAAATCTCTAAGATCGCAGTTATATCCCCTGTTCTGGCTCCCGTTGTTCCGCTTTTCAGCCCAGTATTTGACCTCCCTAAGGAACTACCATCCGACCCTCCTGGGGTTGTCCTTGGTATTGGGCTTCCACTTGGTGTTGGAGTGACACTTGGTGTGGGGCTTCCACTTGGTGTTGGAGTGACACTTGGTGTTGGACTTCCACTTGGTGTCGGACTTATTGGCGGTGTTGGTGGTGGCGTCCAGATGTTTGGTCTCTCCCCCTTTAAATTAATTGTCCGTGTATATTCTGTCTCGCCCTCTTCCGTCACAAATGGCACTGACAAAAGCGATGGGTCAATATGCCCATAATCCGCTGCATGAATTCCATAAATGACATATACCCCATGCTCTAAATTCCAAAAAGTAATTACATCCATCTCATCGTTTAGCCTCACTTCTTCTAAAGGCGTTTCTGGTGCATGTGCTTGGAAAACTTGTGCTGCATGTCTTTGTTTCGCACTAGTGTCTAAGTCGTTCAAATCCACACCACAATCGGCGAACTCTGCAGTGAGCGTATATTTTCCAGTTTCATCCCAATCGCCAACTTTGCAAATCGCAATCGAAGCCCCTACCTTGGTATGACCTAGATCCGGAAGTTTGGCTTTTATCATTCCTTTTTGTGACGCATAGACACTAACTGGTAGCATTGTCAAAAGTAATAATATCATCAATATTATACCTGTTTTCTTACTTTTTGCTCGCTTCATATATTCTCTCCTTGCATTCGATATTTTGCATTCGTACTTTATATGTCTATCATCCATCGGATGTTATATCCATTCTTAATAATTTTTAATGATTTTGTTCTTGCTATTTTTTGCTCGATTCACTATTGCGATTAAACCTACGCAAGAGAAAAATCATCCAGATAAGCAACAAAATAGTTGCTGGTATCCACCAAAAATTAATCCAAAATTCCTTACTTAAAAGATTTAATTCTCCTTCTGTTTCTCCTTCATGTGCTATTCGATAGCCATGTATAAAAATTCGATGAGTATTTACCCCATAAGGTGTGCACGTAATTAATGTTGCTAACTCTTCGCCCTTTTTTATCACCAAGTTTTCTACTTGACTTGGCAATACTGTCTCAATTTCATATATTTGGTATGCTAAGGTCTCGTCTAATGCATCTACATAAAATATATCACCTTCCTCTAACATATCCACATCCGTAAACATCCGCTTCGTTGGCAAACCTCTATGGGCTGTTAGGCACATATGAGTGCTCTCGCCACCAATCGGTAATGATGACCCTTCTAAATGACCACTACCCTTTTCTAAAACTTCTGCTGTTGTTCCATGATATATTGGCAACTTCACATCTATCCTAGGTATTCTAACAACTCCTATTGCTCCTTCGCTTTCACTCGCCAAAAGTTTGGCATACTCTTTGCCTATTTCTTCATAGTTTGGTATTTCCACGTCTTTGATGCTGAATTTGCCATTCGCTAAATCTTCATTATATGCCCTTGCATCTGCTAACATCTTTTGGCGTTGTTCCTCAGCCATCTTCACGTTTTTTTCGTTATAATTAAGAATTACCTCACCTTGAATTCGTTCATTAATCATTTGCGACACATACGGATAATTCATCACTCCCAAAAATCCAATGAAGCCTATTGCTGCTATTACCGAAATTATCTTTCTTTTCATATTTGTCCTTTATAAGGAAGTTCGACTAGGTTTTGGTTCTTTGTTAAACCAATACAACATAATTGCCATAAATATTAATGCTGCAATCGTCGCTACTAACCACCAATACTGAAATACTTTAGTTGCTAGGGATGTGTCTAACTCGTCACCGTTTCCATCATAAGGAATCCGTTCACCATGAACGAAAATCCGATGACTATTAATCCCATAAGGTGTACACGTAATCAACGTCGCCAAATCCTCACCTTCAATTATCTTTATTGTCTCCACCTCATGCGGCAAGACAATCTCTACGCCATAGACCTGATAGGCTAAAGTTTCATCCAAAACATCAATAAAAAAAACATCACCTTCTCTTAATTGGTCAAGGTAAGTAAACATCTTCCTGTCTGCCAATCCCCGATGAGCCGTTAAGCAAGTATGCGTACTTTCACCGCCAACTGGCAATGAAGACCCTTCCAAATGTCCACTACCCTTTCCTAATACTTCACTTGAAGTACCTGGGAATATCGACAAAGATACATCTATTTTAGGTATTCTAATCAATCCCATTGCACCATGGTCTCTTATGGCCAAAATACCCTCATACTCTTCATCAATTATTTCTTCATTTTGGAACGAGACCTCCCCTATCAAGGAAAGTCCCGTTGCCAATTCTTTATTGTAGTTGATGGCATCTTCTAACATCTGTTCTTTTTCTAATTCTAAGATACTTTTCGCATTGGCTTGATAATTATGAACTACTTCACTTTGCTCTCTATCGTTCATTATCCTAGCTATATAGGGATAGTCCATGATTGCAATGAACACTAGAAAAAATACCGCAAACAGCACGGAAGCCATCTTTTTACTCATATTGTTACCTTTACTTATGTTGTTTTAATGAAGTTAAATTTACTAAATTCAACCATCATTTTATTTGTTTCCGTTAGGTGTTTTAGATTTTTTTAGCAATACCATACTAATACCTACGATTCCGATAAATGCAACTGCTAAGAAGATAGTAACACCAATTCCACCAGTTCCTGGTAGTGAGAATCCTGCTTTATTCTCTACTGCTACGCTTACAATACCATTTTCTGAATCAAAGTAACTTTGGAATTTAAGTCCGTCTTTTGCTTCATCTTCATCTACAAGTACATCATCAATCTTGAATGTGATTTCTCCTGTTGCCCCTTCCGCATCTTCAGTTGCGATAATCGTAATCTTGATTGGGTTCGTAAGTAATGTATAACCCGCTGGTGACTTGGTCTCTACAAGATAGTAAGAACCTGCATCTAGACGCGCAAAGCTAATCAATCCAGTATCTGCTACTGATGTTCCTGAACCTACCTTAGTAGCTGTGATGTTACCCGTTTTATCTGCTTTAAATAAGTCAAATTCTGCACCTGCTAATGCTGTTTCTCTACCTTCAACCGTTTTAACTACGTTAAGTTGGAAGGTATAAACGAACTTCTCATCATCGTCATCTTCATCATATGGGTCGCCGTTGATATCCAATCCTGGCATACTAGCATATGTCAAAGTTACCTTATTAGGGTTTCCAACCTCACCGATTACTGCTGCAGATGTTACCTTAGCTGCATAGCTTACAGTAAGAGTCTTACCGTGATTAGCAGGGTTTATAAGGTACTCTTTTGTAAGTTGTACACGCAAATCTGGATTTGCTGCATTTTTCAAGTTAGAAGTTGTGATTGTATAATCAGTTACCGGTGTTAATGTAGTTCCATCAGATACAACTACTGCCTCATGAGTTGCTTTTGGGTTTGCTGTTGATTCTTCGTCTACGATCTGAAGTCCTGCTGACATTCTATCAGTGATGATAAAGTTTGGAGTTCTGTTTTGTACGAAATATTCCGCTGTATAGTGTGGTACAGTTGTNNNTACACTGTATCTAACCATATCGCCTACTGCTACTGTATCAGATTCACCAGAGTTGGTGTCACTAGTTCCATTTTCATGGTCGCCGTTAGCATTAGTAATCTCTTTTACGATATCGATTGTACGGTTCTTAGGTGTTACTTCAACATCGTACTCCCATGCTGTTCCTGCTGTTTGTATTGGGTTTCCTTCTTCGTCTACGCCACCCGCGTAGTTATTTGTAGATGGAATTGCTACGAAGAATGGCTTCGCTGCAACATATCCTGCTGGTACGCCTGTTTCTACTACTAGGTAGTAACCAAGTGGTATGCTTCCTCGTGTTGTTACTCCATGTTCGTCTGTCGCTGGCATTTCCAGTCCTGTGTTTGTCGCTGTAGCGTTTGCATTTTCTAACGCCCAGATAGCTGTAGCCATTGCTTCGATTTCTGTTGCTGAATAGTTCTTCAAAGCATCTGGTTCCATCGCTAAGAATCCAGGTATTTCTTTGTACTTATCGTTAAGTGTATACTTTGAATAAGTTCCTACGTCTACACCTGTTCCTGGAGTTAAATCCATGATTCTAAAAAGTGTAAATACCGCATCTTCTACTGGCTTCTTATTCTCGTCTTCCTTGTTGATGGTTAGACTTCCAAGCGTTGGAGTTGCTCCAATCGTTGGAGCTGCGTTTACGTTTATTACTGTTGACAGTAATAATGTTAAGGCCAGCAATGCTGTTGTGAATTTTCTCATTAATTGCTTTCTCATGTCCATTTCCCTTCTTTGTTACCTAATGAAGTTCGGTTCACTAGGCGAAACCAAGATTTCGCCTGGTGACCTCCGAACAGCTTTCTTACTAAGTACTTTATTCTTTATGCTTGTGCACGTTTCTTTTTAACTAAGAATACTGTAACGCTTATCATTCCGATAAATGCAACTGCTAAGAAGATTGCGATACCCATTCCACCAGTTGCTGGTAGGGTAAATCCTGGTCTATTTACTACCGTTAGGTGAGCAACACCAGTAACGCTACATACATAAGACTCTGGATTTTCAACTGTTTGTTCTGTCGCTGTAATTTCCTCACCGTCAACATACATCTTAATGACTCCATTTGTATCGCCGTTTACATCTTTTGGTGCTTCAATTTGAATCTTGACCATGCTTGTCAATAGCTTATAACCCGCTGGTGATTCAGTCTCTACAAGGAAGTAAGTACCTGCATCAACACGTGGGAATTGTAAAAGTCCTGTATTAGTAGTCTCTATACCTTCAGCTATCTTCGTTCCTGGTACCCGCGCTCCTGGTATTTCTGTCCATTCGCCTTCCACCTCTTCTCCGTCCAGAGCTGCTTTGTAAAGGTCGAATTTCGCACCAGCTAATGGTATATTTTGTTCATTGATTTTCCCAATATTTAATTGGAACGTAAAGACTCTTTTGATGATGTCCGCTGTCTTTGTTGTAACGTTTGGTGCGTTATTATAAGTTAGCCATACCTTGTTAGGGTTACCTGGGTTCTCTGGGTCAGGTCCGATTCCGATTACCGCGTCAGATGTTACTTTAGCTGCATAATCTACAATCAGTAGCTTGCCGTGGTTTTCTGGATTGGCAAGGAATGCTTGTGTCAATTTCACTGTTAAGTCCGGGTCATTGCCAGTTGCATTAACAGCTAAAATTTCATAATCCACATCTTCAACTAATGTCACTTCCGCTGATGTGGTTGTATTTCTTGCCCTTACAAGTATATCGGTTAGTGGGTTCATGGCATAAGGTTTGTTCGAATTGGCTGGATCCACTAACTGAAGCCCTGGTGATAAAACGTCACGCAGGATAAATGTTGCTTCTCTTTCTGGATTTCCTGCGTTAGCAAAATAATCTGCTGTATACGCCGGCACAGATGCTGTTATTTGATAAGTAACTAAATCGCCTACTGCTGCTGTATCAGAGTTTTTATAACCTGTCTCAGCAGTAAAATCTGTTCCATACTCATGGTCGTTATTAGCATTTGTAATCTGCTTTGTTACCGAAACCAAAGAGTTCTTAGGTTTTACTGTGATAACGGAAAGCCAATTTTTTCCTGGTGTT
>JGI994J12354_10003910_pt1 | contig 13662 bp, 17 predicted proteins | sample IntmicLarv3ML3BL_FD_12354 | JGI IMG/M metagenome (IMG submission 12354)
GAAGAAAATCGCCGAAATTGAGGGGCAGACGGCACAGGCAGAGGCTGTGGCGGAGGATTCTGCGACGGGAGGGTAAAAAAGTTGTAATTTAGGCTTGATTATTGCGGCTACTTCGAGTATAATAAATCTCGGTCGTTGTTGAGATGGATGATGGCCGAGGGAACGTGGCACAAAAAATGAAGAAATTCCTCTAATGTGGGGGTATAGCTCAGCTGGGAGCGTGAGCTTGTCGGTAAACCACCCCTAAACTTTGACCACGCCTGTATGGCACCCTGACCCCGGATGGATGGCATAAAAAAACAAAGAAACTCCTCTAATGTGGGGGTATAGCTCAGCTGGGAGAGCGCTTGACTGGCAGTCAAGAGGTCAGCGGTTCGATCCCGCTTATCTCCACCACTGAAAAGAGCTTGCGGTCTATACCGCAGGCTCTTTTTCCTTTACACTCCGTACGTTTGAGGATATAATGTGGAGGAAACCATTATGTCTGAACGCCCAGAAACAGGAGAAGAAAACATGACTGATTTTCAGTATAAGAGCACCATTGAGATGATTTATCAAATACTGAAAGCCAATTTTGAAGCAGGCAAAAGTCCGGAAGAAATTTTGGCAATCATTGCCGCATTGAAAGATGAAGAGAAAAAACAATGGAAAGCCTGTTGAAATTACTTAATTTCAGCGGGTTTTCTTTTTTCAGAGCTCAATACTGTAACCCAAGTTGTTCACAAGTGACGTTCAATTCCACTTCAATCTCATAGCTGCTTCGCACCTTTATTGACTTGAATATCTGTGACAGGATCATCTTTTTACTATCCATCTCACATTGATCATATAGTTCCGCCCACGAGGTTAGATTGTCAAACTGGTCGGACAGAGACGTGATTGTCTGCTGACCGTTACTGAGTTGTAATTCCAATTCTTCCACCCGGCGGCGAGCCTTTTCGTTTTTCTCCTTTGCTTCATCGTATAATTTGTTGAGCAAGTCGGAATCCAACCGACTTTCCCCGCGGATGACTTTAATAACCTCGGCCTCATATTCTTTCATTTCGGCTGTATGTGCGCGAAGCGAGGCTTTGGCATTGGCCAGTTCCAGCTGACATGTTTCCATGCGTCCCTGAAACTGTGTTTCTATCAGCTGATCTTTGGAAAAGTTTTTGACGGAGGCAAAGATTCGGTGAATGATGCCGTCAATTAGGGTATCCAACTTTCTGGAAGTGTATCCGGTTTGTCCGTCGCACTGCCCAGGATGACGCCTACGATTGTAGCAGACATACCGGGTTCTTGGAGTGAAGGTTATTTCGCCGTCGGATTTGCGAATATACTTTTTTCCATTTGTGGTAACAACCAGCCTGGCGCCGCAATGTCCGCAGAAAACATTTCCAGACAACAAAGAGCGCCCACGGGTATTCAGCGGAATGTTGCGTTCCTTGTATTGCGCCGAACGCTGCCGGATGATCTCCTGTACAGAGGAATGTACATCAGGCGGAACAATCTGTAGATGCGGAAAGATTTCCGACTGTGTTTCACCGCTTTTGAGAATGCCGATGTACGTTTTGTTTTTGAGCATATTTTGAATAGTTGTATTGGTAAAATTATTTCCATTCCGATTCAAGAAACCGCTTTCGGTCAGATAAGTGCTGATCCTTTGGGAACCGTAGCCGTGGGTCATATACAAATCATAGATTTTTTGCACCACGCCCGCCTCCTCCTCATGGATTACCAGCTCGTAAACTTCACGGTTTTTCTTGTTGATGCGCCCCTGTCTTTCCAACCGGTATCCGTAGGGTGCGACGCCTCCGCGAAATCGGCCTTCCTGAACAATCTGAGAAAGTCTGGTCTTGGTTCGAATCGAAGTCTTAATGCTTTCTCCGGAGGCTTGCCAGTACCGGATATAGTTCATGAGCTTGTCTACATGGGTATCAAACCGCTGCTGCCCTTCATGGACACTCCAGACCTCCACGCCCTCCCTGGTAAACCATTCTACGACAAAGGGTGTTTCATCTTCCTTTCGGCCAATACGGTCGAACATAAATACCAGCAGAATATCGAATTTATGTTCCGCAGCGTCTTTCTGAATCTCACAGATGACGTCCCGATCCTTTGCGGAGATCTTAAATCCGGACACACCTTTTTCTGAAAACTCTCTGACAATCTCCCAGCCCTGCGTGGCGGCGAATTCCCGGCAAGCCTGGCGTTGCATGGGAATGTCATCTTTCTCCACCTGACCGGCGGTGGATACCCGGTATAAACAATAGACTTTTTTCTTTTGTGTTGGCATGAAGCCTATCCTCTCTGACTTGAATTTGTGAGGCAATGGGCGGTTTTTTGCTTTTTCCATTACACTATTTTTTTGTCAAAGTGCATCCCAAAAGGGCTGTACCATTATCTCACAGCCATTCAAACAAGTCCAATGTACGAATTTATTTTCCAATGATTTTCATGCCGCCCAGAAGAGTTCTTTTTACGCCCTCAAAAGAATTGCTGTCCTGTGGTTCGGTTGGAAAATGCAGGGTGATTTTGTGTCCTTCGATTTGGAGTTCCACGATCTGAAGCTCGTTGTTATCGGATTTTTCATCCATTGTGCGCCAACTCCTTTTGATACAATTTGTTTTACCAGAATAAGAGAAACAAAAATTACTTGATCTGATCTATATTCTCTTTTTTACGGCCCACGATTGTTTTCAGCCTCACTCTTTCCTGATTCACATAACCCGACGCTCAGCGCCAGTGTACGATTTATTTCCTCCATGGCGGTCTCATCCAGACTGCCGAGATATTCAAGAAGTCGGGATTTGTCGATGGTTCTGATTTGCTCCAGCAAAACTATGGACTTCTCCGATAATAAATCCGTATCCGGCAGAGCATAATGTATGGGAAGGCTTTGTTTTTTGTCCCGGCTTGTAATTGCCGCCACAATAACGGTAGGACTATATCTGTTTCCTATATCGTTTTGTACAATCAAACAGGGTCTTGTCCCTTTTTGTTCGCAGCCACGTGCTGGATCAAAGGCCGTCAAATATATGTCTCCACGTTTGATTTCCCTGTCCATTGAATCATTCCCCCCTATGTAGTTCAGGGCATGGCAGCAACCGGATTCAGAAATGTTGCCGCGGCCATACCCCGATCATTTTTATATTCAGTGAACCTGAATTTGTCCTCAACATCCCCAGGTTACATGGGAACCATTAAACGGCTATCAGTTAATAGCGCCACGGGTCGTTTTTGCCCCTCCGAGGTTCTCTCCGAGCCGTCCTCATTGCGTGATCCCGCAATTGCGGGGCTGTGACTGGACGGGAGTATCATTATCCCCTTTGCTTGTTATGGCCATACCGGGAACTGCCCGGAATTTATCATTCGGTATGATTCGCTCTCGTCGATGTGACGATCATGGCGCACCTAATGAAATGGCTTATCTGATTTGCAGACACAAAGGGAACGTATTTAATGGCTGATTATTCAGTTGTATTTTCACACGGGAAAAGGTGAAGGAAAAAATCCCTTCACCTTTAGTTGGATCTAGAGCCTAAATTTCACCCCCTTTTTTCGATTGTTTACAAAATGTTAATAACTCTCTTTCGATATCTCCGCAATTACCTTTCTTTTTACTTTTTTGATACTCCTCTCAATGGAAGCGATAGAACATTTTTCCGCAAGTGCGATTTTTTCATATGTAAAACCGTACTCATAGTAGAGAACAAATCGCCTGCGTTGTTTTGCGGGTAAGGCCGTCACGATTTTCTCGATGTTTTCAACCAATTCGCGTTGGATAACAGTATCTTCTATGCCAGGGGCAGACATGGAAAGGATCATATTATCGTGCAATCCAATAATTGTACTGTGATACCATGAGCGCCAACGATGACTATTCATACCCCGAAAAGACTTTAGAAATTCTAAATACACCCCCTCCGTTATTTCTATTTCTTGAGACAAACCGTTTACATCCTTGAATGCAGCATAATATTTTTCGATATTATCCGAATTGCAGATAAAGATTTCATATTGCCCCAATTGACTTTTATAACGTCCATATTTTTCCGACACTATTTTTTCCTCCGATCATTTTTAGGTGAACTAAAAATGATCGGAGGTGGTGAGCGGCAATAAAATCGGCTTCTTTGCTGATTTTTCGCTATAAAGGAAAAGCCGGATTGACCTTTACAAATAAAAGTCAATCCGGCTGCACTAATATAGCATTCAAATGCTAATGTCTTAAAAAAGCGCCTTTACATTTTCAATGCTCAAAGATAGATCCACGTTCATTTTTCCTTAATTTAAATCAGCCCAATCTTTTTCATTTGTTATGATTTTTCTATATGCCATTTCAGAAAGACAACTGCTCCCTCTAATTAAAAAATTATTGATGCTCAAGACTTTTGGCACCTAAACTCATTTTAATAAATTTCGGATCGTTTCCTTTGTAATGGGTTCTGCCGTCAGCACACCTGAATCTTTTGTGTCCGGCGCTTCGCGTTGATAAAGCTGTTCACCGTTCTTCGTGGTCGAGCCTGTGACAATCTCATATTCGCTGTATTTTTCGCATGTTCTCCAATAGCTACCAACCGGGGCAATCTCTTCCCCAGGGTCATCCGTAACGGGGATCAGCATAAACAGCGACCTTTTTCCTTCCTTATGAAGCTCCTCGTTGTCAAAAGTCTTCTTCATCACCATTTTTTCCATATCTTCTTCCGAAAGATCAGTTTCTTCAAAATGCGCTTTGTTATACTCATAAAACACTTTGAAAGGTATATATCCACCATAAACATAGACGGAAATTAAGTCTCCGGCCTTCAGGTCTCCTTTTATTGAATCCACTACCAAGACGTCCAGCTTCGTAAAAGCCATGTCATCGTGTGGTACATAGGTAACGTTTTTTACGGTTCCCTCAATAATTACTCCGGAAACTTTTACCATATCCTTCAAATCAGTGTTCCAGTCAGCGTCAAGAAGTGCACTGGTTTCTTCAACGGTATCGGTTTCCGCTGGGCCTTCATAAGCATTTTTCACCTTGATAGATAAATCGCGGATAACCTCGCCAGCCGAATTCTGCGGCATTCCTTGGTTTTGCTGCAAATTTCCGCCCGCAGGCGATGTATTATTGGCTCCTTGTCCTTCTCCGGTACAACCTCCAAGCAGCAAAGACAAGATCATAAGAAGAACAAGCATGATCGTCATATTTTTTTTCATAAGTGGTACTCCCATTCATAAGTAAAGTTTGGTTTTGTTTTTTGTTCACAGACAAGTTCTTAATTATACAAATGGTTTATATTTCCGCAGTCACTTGCACTTGCACGTGTCGCAGTTCGACCGGAAGCTAATTGACACATGATACTCGTTGGTGCGCTGTTTCTGTGTATTAGCCCCATAGCATGTCCAAATTCATGTGCAATTGTCGCTCTTCTCTGTGCCGCAGTCGTTTTTGCAAGAACTGAACCGTTTAGATATATTCTTGACCAACCCCAATTCTGTGTGCTTGGGTCTCTACTTGTGCTATAAGTATAAAATTCAGTATAACCCAAAACGCTGGTATGCGAATTGTTGTAATTGTATAAGTCAAAAACCGATGAAGATTGCGTAGTTGTTTCTCTGATTGAAATGGAAGTGGTTACACCTACGCCGCTAGTCGTATTTACCCATTCAGTTACTGCAGTGCGCGCATATCCTGAATATAGGTCATTGAGATTAACCAGATAAAAATATCGACGAAATGATCCATAGTTTCCTACACCACCGCTCAATATGTGGTGGGAATAGACAGCGTTTCCATGAGAGCAGGCCGCTTGCACGGGTAATGACGTTGTCAATACCGTTATGGAAAACAGGAGGATAGAAAATCCGATCGCTAATATTTTTTTACATTTCATATTTTTACCTACACCTTCCCTATTTTTGTGTTTTGCGTTACAAACTTTGATGTGCTGTAATTTTATGTTCATGTTGTTTTTAAACATATTGAATCCCCTTGATCTTTACCTAAATAGGATCACGTTTCACTATTGCTGTTAAAGATCAATAGGTAATTTGTCTCCATCAAAATTTTTACACCAAAGTTGGATATAATATCTGTTTATTAGTGCCACACCTCCATCCCTCTATTGCTGCTAATGTCGACAATGCAAAAACAATCAAAATCACAACAGAAATCAAATCCGTCGCAACTTTCTCCAACATTTTTTTTAGATGCTTTTCAGTTTTCTACCCTTTTCTTAATCTTGATAAAAAGTAATTACATTATGCTTCATAATACTATTCATGTCAAGCATTATTTTTATTTGTATAGTATTGACATCGATAAATATCTTCATTTATAATAGTATCAGTATTAAATTTTAGAAAGAGAGGATGCAAGTAGATATAATTAGGGAGGTAGAAAAATGCTGTGGATATCATAAAAACGCTCAAGCGGGGTCTTGCGGAACTTTTTATCCTATCCCTTCTCAAAGAAGAGGATATGTATGGATATCAGCTTTCCGCAGAGATTGCAACGCGTAGTGATGGAGCCTATCAAATTAAAGAGTCATCGATGTATCCTACTCTTTATCGTTTGCAGGATAAGGGGTTGATTTCCGAGCGCATTGAACAGGTGGGAAAGCGAAGAACACGCAAATATTATCATTTTGAACCGTGTGCAGAAACTTACCTTGACATGGCAATTAAAGAATATATTTTTGTTAATAGGGTTGCTTTTAAGCTCATGAAAATAGACTTTCGAGAGGGGTGAAACGATGGGACAGATTAACCGTCATGAGATTAAATGTTACCTGCGAGAAATCCACAAGCAATTGCCTCTTCCCAGAAAACGAAAGAGACAGGTTGTTCTCGATTTGGAGCAAAGTATTTTGGAATACATAGAGAAAAACCCGGATCAATCCATGGATGATATTGCAAAACACTACGGTTCTCCCGATGAATTTTCAGGAGAATATATCGCTTCTTTGGACGAAAAAGATATCAAGCGAACGATTAAGCAACGCGGGTTACTCAAGAAAGCAATTATTATCGGCTTGGCCATTTTCATTCTTGGAACAATTGTCGCTTTTATCACCGTTGTTATACATAATGAAAATGCCAGGATAAACACTTATGAAGTGGCAGTTTCCGAAGATTCTCAGTAAAAAAAAGAAATATGGAGTAATAAGAATGAAAAAGATTATTAGTATTGTGCTGTGTATGTTTTTGTTTGTGTGGCTGATGTCCTATGGGTTTGCAGCAAGTGCGGACACGGGCGACGAAGGAGAAAACCTTTTATTGATCGGTGAAACAGCGATTCAAGAGGAGGATGGCTCAGAGATTCTTATTCAGGTGTATGAAGAACCAACATTGCTCAGAGCCGGTGGAAGCAAAAGCGGACAAAAATCTTATACAGCGAAGAACAGTTCTGGGCAAGTGCAATGGAAATTTACTGTAAAAGGATCATTCACCTATACCGGTTCCAGCGCAACCTGCACATCATCGTCCTATACATCTTCTATTTCGAATAGCGAATGGTCATTAAAAAGCGCAAGCGCCTCTAAATCAGGTAATAAAGCCACTGCCACCGGTACCTATATTAGAAAGCTATTGGGGATAACTGTTGATACGAAAACTGTTGCGCCAAGTTTGAGTTGCGATAAAAACGGTAATTTGTCATAAATAAACGCTAATAAAACAAAGCTAAAGGCACACAGCTTGCTTCCCAAATAAAAGCAGGGCCAGTAAGCCGTACAATTATATCCAATGTTTATGTGTGAAAGGGCTAACTTCTTTTTGAAACTGGCCCTTTTTCCCTATACATATTTCGGACATCCATGTGTAAAGAAGGACTGGCCGGTTCGTCATAAATATTTATTTTTATCATAAGCATTAGTAAAACAAATTTAAAAACACACGGTTTGCTTACAAACAAACCGTGTGTTTTTAATGAACTTAAGGGAATCCTCCTGAGCTCTATATAAAGTTCAAACCTGTACAACAAGAAGCGAGCGGTAAGCATATGAATGCTTACCGCCTTGTGCGCATAAAATTATCAAGGGCTGGATTGATCTGTTAATGGGGCATCCTGTCGGCAAAATATGGATTTCCACTTACGAATGGACATTCCTCAATCCTTGTGCCCTCTTATCCACTTTTTCGTAATATCCATCATAGCCCAATAGAGCATTTTCAGCAAAGCATCATCCGCCGGAAAAACCGGATTAGATTCGGTCACTTTGCGCAGATCTCGGATGCCAGAGTTTTTCGATCCTTGCAAATAAGAATAGGAATAGAGTTAAAAATATTTTTTATACTGTAGTAGATACTGAACTCTTACTATTGCGAATCAAAGACAATTCGCCTCCGTCCATTTCACAGACAGTATCACATAAAACGTCGATATCCTCAGCATTATGACTTGCTAATAAAATCGTCTGTCCATTTTTCGATAGATTTAAGAGCAAGGCTCTCACTTCTTTGACACCATTTTTATCCAGTCCATTCATGGGTTCGTCCAGAATTAAAATGTCCGGATTTTCCATAATGGATTGTGCAATTCCTAATCGCTGTCGCATACCCATCGAGTATTTTCCTACGCTTTTTTTATTGTCCGGGTCAAGCCCTACTTTTTCCATAATTATACGAACTTCGTGCTTCGATATTTTTTTTTGAATAGAAGCCAAGATCATTAAATTCCTCAATCCGGAATAGTTTGATAAAAAACCCGGCTCTTCAATGATAATCCCAATATTGGTTGGTACATCAATGTCTTTTCCGATTACTTTCCCATCAATAGAGATTGTTCCAGAATCGTAAGGCATAAATCCACATATGCATTTGAACAATACTGTTTTTCCTGAACCATTTCTGCCGATAAGCCCATGAATTTTCCCTTTTTCAAAATCAATGGAAACATTCTTGAGTGCCATATTACCTCTAAATGACTTTTCTACGTTTTGGATTGAAATTATATTTTCACGCATATACTGTTCTCCCCTTTTTTTCTGAACTAAATAGATGGTAAAAAGACAATGTTTTTTCTTTTAAATGATTTTGATGCAAGAATAGATAAGATAATTATCATTACGCAAAGCGTTATCCCTGCAAAAAGTACAGAGGGGTATTTTGTTGCATCCGTTGGATCAATAATGTCCAATGATGCCCACGAAACAGGTGAAAAATAAGTGACTATAAAAGGTGCATTCCGTGCAAAAACAACCATGACAATAAATGCGGATGCCAAAACACTTCCCCAAGCTCTATTAAAATTCATATTTACAGCAAAAATAACAATCCCCAAAAAAACCCCTATCATCCATGAAAATAAAAAACTCATAGCCATTGCTTGAATGGGCGAGTATAAAAACTGCACCTTATAAGGAACTTGGGCAATACTTTCAATGTCAGTTTGAGCCAAAGTTCCAAACACTTTTCCCCACTCTGAGCTCCATTGCATATTGGACGACAGAAAAAGGATGCTTAACAGAATGGCAATAAGAAAATATACTGCTGATGCTCCGATAATATAAAGAATTTGTCCTTTAATCCATTTCTTCTTTCCACACCTAACCAAGACATAAGGCTGGGTATTGTCAAAGAACGGGGCATCGCAAAACAAAAGAACGATACCAAGCATCGAAAATAAAAGGAAATAAGGGTTACATGTTAAATATGGATAGATCCAAGGCGTTATCGGTATCTCTAAAGAATTAGATGCATCCAAAAATGGTGAAGTATATAAATTAATAATCATAATCAGTGTTAAAAACAAAATATAGATTCTAGGATTCGCTGGCCATTTTCTAAAATTTTCTAACGAAACAGAAAAAAATATCGAAATATTACGCATTTTGCATCTTCCTTTTGAATTTTCTCATAAACAATATACCTACGACTGTAATAAGAAAGGTAAAGAAGGTTATTCCATATAAAAAAGAGGATTTTTCATCTCCAAAAACGAACTGCCCTGTGGCTACACAGGAAATGTCCAACCATGTGGGTGGACTGAAAAGACCGGTGAACGCAGAAAAATAATATTGGCATAACAGAGGTGCCGCTAGTACAACAAATACGTTTGGAATAATTGTGGAAATATATAGGGCGCATACTGTAAAGAAGGCACCAGACAATGCTTCAAGTGTTGATGTTACCAAAAAGAACGGCCAAAAACCGTTTTTTAGAAATGGACCGAAGGTTCCATTTGTCATCAGATTTTCATAAGTTCCAGAAATGCGGTCTGGATCAATCAATGGGCAGATCAAAGAGAGAGCTCCAACAAAAATAATTTCTGCCAAAAAAATCGCGCATATCGGAACAATTATGCAGGTTAATATTTTTGAGATTCCAAAGACTTCCTTGCCTGTACGAATTACAAGCGGCCTATAATAGGAACGATTCCAATCTCTCAAAAATAATGACGCACAGGGTAAGGCACACAAAAGATAATAAACATTAAATATTCCTTCGGAAAGGCCGTAGTTATAAAAATATAGCACATTCAAGTCCTGATAATGTTGAAGATCCGTCCATAATCCGGGAATCTTTATCAAAACAATTCCGAAAACTGCTAGAAAAAACGTCCAAGAAAACATACTTCTTTTCATATCGGATAGAAAAGTGTTAAAAAAACGTTTCAAGACGACCCCCACCCTTTATAATATTTCCTCTCCAGTTTCAGCGTTTACAATCACATAGTTAAGAGATATTAGGTTTTCATAATTTTCGTCCGCCTGTTCAGCTTTAAAAACCCACGCAGGAATTAATTCAAAATCATTATCACTTTTATTTCTTTTGCAGGGAACGTAACAAAATTCGATGCTTGTAATTCTGATTTCGGGTGAAACAATGATATTTGCATACTTTTTTTTGACTGTACTGAGTGCATCTTCTACTGAAATAAGTTTGACGCTTTCCTTGGAATTCTCAACAGGTCTATACGCACAGGAGCATTCCAAATACTGTATGCCTCCGCTGGATATAATTGCTTTAATTTTAGTTCCAACGGTCGAACTTCCATCATCCGGATTGCCGTGCTCAATAAAAGAAACTGGGATATTGTCTATCGCTTGACTAAAGGAGAAATAGTAGCAATCATCTTCAATAGACCAATTTCGTTTGGGAAGATCTTCGTAGGCTTCATTTGATATAATTTTATGTTGCTCTTCTAATGTTTGAAAGTCAAGAGTATAGGCATCCCCTTCAGAATACAGATCAATTCCCCAACCATTGATAAGATTCCGCACCTCAGAAGCAGCGTCATCAATTTGTCTAAAGCTGAGTGATTTATCTTTTAGGAACTGATCTGCATTATAATTTTCATCTCCCCCAAAAAAACCATAGCTATACTCTGGACGAAAAGCCTCCAAAACTTTATGCCCCAAGGAGGCAGCATAGGATATCGAAGCCGCGCCGCACAATAATGAGCTTCCTTCTTTAGATGTGTAATATGTATTCATCTTATTCGTTCCATCTTCAGGGGGATTTTTTATTTGGTTTATAATTTCCTCATTGGCGAAAAGGTTCTGAAAAACTGTGTCTGTATCAACAATAAAAAAACTCGCAATATATTTATATGCTTCTGACGGTAAATTAGCAGGAACCTTGACAATAGCATCCACAATAAGATTTTCATCCAGCTCTTGTTTTATCTCTTTCGGAACTTCCAGGGGCGCGACATCAGGTGATTGTGGCGGAGCTATTTGCTCATTAATGCAACCGACAAAAAGCATTACAATTATAATGCAAGAGATAGCAGTAAAAAGACTCTGTTTTTTTCTCAATGATCTTCACCAATCCTTTCTCTGGAAAGCGAATAATACTGGCAGCGAGTATGCCAGTATTATCAATAATTAACTTACGGTGTCCAATATACAGTAATATATGCCGTGCTGCAAGTGCTGTTGGAAGGCATATTGCTAGCAATTCGATATTTATTACCGACATAACCAGAATTACTGTAATATGTTGCAGTATAGTCGCCAGCTCCAGTTACGGTTCTTAATTCTGTGGCATTGTTCTTGTCAACGTTTGTGCGACCTCTGAAATTGATTTTGACACCAGAAGGCCAATGTGACGTGGTATAAATATTTTTTCTCTGTGGGTGGAAATAAAGTCTTCTGTTATTCGAGACATATTTGGTGTACGCACCGCTCACAGATGACGCCGCACCTCCCTTTAGTGTAAAACTGGTGGTGACATCCGTAGCATAAGCAGTGATTGACCCAAAAGCCAAGAAAAAAACAGCGCATAGAGCCAATACTCTTTTGATCCTTTTCATCTGCATACATAGCAACTCCTTAATTTTATTTTTGTTGATAACTCGCATACAACAAATTTCGCTTAATTATTCACTTAATTCATCATTTACAATTTAATAATACGATACATCAATAAATATGTCAACAATTATTTTTGTTTGTATAGTATTGGCGAACGCTAATATGTTTGTGACAACCCTTAAATAAGTCCTCACGGAAAGTTTGATCCTGTCACTTCTCGAGAAGAAGATGATATGTATGGATATCAGCTCTCATTTAAAATTTCAAAACATTGCAAGTACTGACTTCTTTTATAAAGCCAGCCCCTTCCCATCTACACATATACTGAATTCGAGTTAAGATTTCCAGCAGAGCTTTAAATTGCTTTTTCATAACATTTACGTCATACTGATAGAAAATCGTATGGAGTGGTATTAATGTGTGAATTAAAATGTTGGATTCAGGAGTATCTTACCCATTGCGAAATTCAAAAAAAGCTAAGCCCAAAAACGATAAAAGCATATGCAATTGACCTAAGACAGTTTTATGATTTTGTGAGCGGGCAGCACCAAATTATTGATAAAAAGGCCTTAAATGCTTATCTGATAGTATTACATACAAATTACAAGACAAGAAGTGTAAAACGTAAGATCGCATGTCTGAAAGCATTTTTCAATCATTTAGTTTTTGAAGAAATCTTAGAAAAAAATCCAATGGGATTAATTCGGATGAAATTTCAAGAAACAAAAACCTTGCCAAAAGTTATTCCTTTAAATATCATAAAAAAAATAATCAAAAAAGCATATCAAGAAAACAGGAATGCAAAATCGGAACATCATTACAAATCATCCCTGCGTGATATTGCGGTTTTAGAGCTGTTGTTTGCAGCAGGCCTAAGAGTTTCAGAGCTATGCAGTCTAAAAGCAGCTGATGTCGATCTGCGAAGCGGACTTGTCTGTATCTTGGGAAAAGGAGACAAGGAACGCATCATGCAAATAACAAATGAAGAAGTGCTAAAGGCTCTCAAAAAATATTATCATGAATATAAAGATAGTATAGCTACAGTAGGCTTTTTCTTTGTTAATCGATTAATGAATCAATTATCCGATCAATCAGTGAGGGTTCTGCTGCGTAATTATGCTTTGAAAGTCAAGGCGGGTTTACACATAACACCACACATGTTTAGGCATTCTTTTGCAACACTTTTACTGGAGGAAGACGTAGATATTAGGTACATACAACATCTCCTAGGACACAGCTCAATAACCACCACTCAAATTTACACATTTGTTACCACAAGGAAACAAAAACAAATTTTACGAACCAAACATCCAAGAAATAAATTTCTCACAAACCTTTAATGTACTACGTTGAAAGTACCGCAAAATGTGGTATAATAATTACAGTAAATTGTGCATGTGATTATTTCAACACAGGATAATAAATAATTATCAAT
>JGI994J12354_10003911_pt1 | contig 13659 bp, 9 predicted proteins | sample IntmicLarv3ML3BL_FD_12354 | JGI IMG/M metagenome (IMG submission 12354)
GTGTACCTTTTTATAGTCCGAAAAAACCGAGAATTATAGGCAATTTCTATTGACTTTTGGCAAAATACATAGTATAATCACCACATTCGAGCCGCTATCAGAAAGTACACCTTTTAATAGTCGGCTTTTGCCTTTATTTTATAGGATTTCAAAGATACAATTTTCTCACAAAACACCCTTGACAAAACGCCCAAAAGCTGGTATACTGACAGAAGCCGCATTTGGAAGGCTTTTAAAGCCGGGTGAAAAACCCGCGCCTGCCGAAGCGAGACTCTGACAAACAAGAGGTGAAAAGGAATGTATGCAATTATTGTAACAGGCGGAAAGCAATACACGGTGCAGGAGGGCGAAATCCTCTACATTGAAAAGCTGGACGCACAGGCAGAAGAAAAGGTTACCTTTGACGATGTACTGCTCGTTTCGAAGGACAGCGGCATGGTTGTCGGCGCACCCGTTATTGACGGTGCAAAGGTGGAAGCAACCGTGGTTAAGCACGGCAGAGCCAAGAAGATTCACATCTTCAAGCACAAACCCAAGAAGGGCTATCGCCGCCGCATGGGTCATCGCCAATCTTACACAAAGGTACAGATTGACTCCATCATCTGCGCATAATTTTAGTAAAAGCGGCTTTTTGAGCCGTACTCAGTAAAGAATTTGTTGTCCGCTTTTTCAAAGCAAGTTGCGGGCAGAGAGGAAAGAGGTACTACCATGGCACATAAAAAAGGTGTGGGTTCCACAAAAAACGGCCGCGATTCCGAGTCGAAACGCCTTGGCGTAAAGAGAGCGGACGGGCAGGCAGTTTTGGCTGGTAATATTTTGGTTCGTCAAAGAGGCACAAAGATTCATCCGGGCAACAACGTAGGCCGCGGCAGCGACGATACATTGTTTGCACTGATTACCGGCAAGGTTCGCTTCGAGCGCGTCGGTAAAGACCGCAAGAAAGTCTCTGTTTACGAAATCGCACAATAAGACAGCAAAACAAAATCCCGAACCGACTTTTTACAGGTTCGGGATTTATTTTATATGTATTTTATGCAAAGAAAAAGGAGATGCAACATGAAAATCTACGAAGAACTGGAAGCCCGCGGCCTCATTGCCCAGTGCACAAACGAGGAAAAAGTCAAAGAACTCTTAAATAACGAGCAAATCACCTTTTATATCGGCTTTGACCCCACGGCGGACAGCCTCCACGTGGGTCACATGATGCAGCTGATTATTATGTCCCGCATGCAAAAGGCGGGGCATCGTCCCATTGCCATCCTTGGCGGCGGCACAACCATGGTCGGCGACCCCACCGGCAAGACCGACATGCGGAAAATGCTGACCCCGGAGCAGATTCAGCACAACGCCGATTGCTTCAAGACCCAGATGCAAAATCTGGTGGACTTCTCCGACGGCAAGGCGCTGATGATTAACAATGCCGACTGGCTCAAGGAGCTCAATTACATTGAGTTCCTGCGGGAAGTCGGACGGCACTTTTCCGTCAACCGCATGCTGACAGCTGAGTGCTTCAAAGCCCGGCTGGAAAAAGGGCTGTCCTTTATTGAGTTTAACTACATGCTCATGCAGAGCTATGACTTTTTTGTACTTTTTGAAAAATACGGCTGCAAAATGGAGCTGGGCGGCGACGACCAGTGGTCCAATATTTTGGGCGGCATTGACCTCATTCGCCGGAAGAAGGGCGAGGAAGTCTACGGCCTGACCTTTACGCTTCTCACCACCTCCGAGGGCAAAAAAATGGGCAAGACCGAAAAGGGTGCCGTGTGGCTTGACCCCGAAAAGACCTCCCCCTACGAGTTTTTCCAATACTGGCGCAACGTGGACGACAGCGACGCCGTACGTCTGTTGAAAATGCTGACATTTGTGACGTTGGAGGAAATTGCGGCCTACGAACAGCTGGAGGGCGCGGAGCTTAACACCGTAAAAGAGCGGCTGGCCTACGAGCTGACAAAAATTGTGCACTCAGAAGAGGAAGCGGACAAAGCGCGGGAAGCCGCAAAGGCACTCTTTGCACAGGGTGCGCAAAGTGACGACATGCCTACCACGGAAATCACCCTGCAGGACGGGCAAATCGGGGCATTGGCCCTTATGGTAGCCTGCGGCATCTGCGGCTCCAACGGCGAAGCCCGCCGTCTGGTACAGCAGGGCGCGGTGGAAATCGGCGGCGAAAAGCTCTTAGACCCCACCGTACAGTTTACGGCAGACGCCTTTTCTGGCGACGGGCTTATCATCAAAAAAGGCAAGAAATCCTGGCACAAGGCAATCTTGAAATAGCGCACCTATTTCAAGGATTCCGGCACCAAAACATAGAAAGGAATCCGGTACTTGCATGAAACTTCCTTATAAAAAAGGCAATCTTGCGCTGCTCTTTGACCTGACGGCAAAAGCGCGGTTAAGCCTTATAAACATATTTCTGACCTACATCGTTGTGGTGACCGCAAGCTTTGCGTCGCCGCTGGTTGTGCGCGTTCTGGTGGATAGCATTATTGGAGATTTGCCCTTTGACCTGCCGGCAATTGCGGTGAATTATATTCAGGCCATCGGCGGGCGCGGCTACTTGCGAGAGCATTTGATTTTCTGCGCAATTGCGGTGCTGATTCTGGCGGTTTTTTCCAACCTGTTTTCCTATCTGCAACGCATTTCCACACGGAAAACCGCGGAAACCGTTGCAAAAAACATGCGGGACACCCTCTTTGACCACATCCAAAACCTGCCCTTCACCTGGCACATAAAAAACCAAACCGGCGACATTATCCAGCGCTGCATCAGTGATGTGGAAACCGTCCGCTCCTTTCTCTCCCACAATGTGGCAGAGCTGCTGCGCAGTGTGCTCATGACAGTTGTCGCTCTGATTCTCATGTTCACCATGAATAAAACCCTGGCGTTTGTGGTACTTTGCATGATGCCCTTTATGCTGGCCTACTCCTTTTTGTACCACGGACGCATTGGGGAGCGGTTCTTAAAAGCCGACGAGGCCGAGGGTGCCCTGTCCGCCATGGTGCAGGAAAATCTCACCGGCGTCCGCGTCGTCCGTGCCTTTGGCAAGGAAGAGCTTGAGCGCAACAAGTTTACAAAAATGAACAGTGAATTTTCTGCCTTGTGGATGAAGCTTGGAAAGCTGCTCTCCGCAACCTGGGCCACCGGCGACATGATTTCCGGCACGCAGCTGGTGGTTATTATGATTTCCGGTGCGATTCTTGCAAGCAGAAACCAAATTACGGCCGGGACATTCATCACCTTTTTGACCTACAACGCCATGCTTGTTTGGCCCATCCGCAGCGTCGGCAAAATCATTGCCGAGCTTGGGAAAATCAAGGTTTCGCTCACCCGTGTGCGTGAAATTCTTGAGGCCGAGCCTGAGGAAAAAATCGATGGCGAGCATGCCTTTGCGGCGCTAACGGGCGACATTGTGTTTGACAACGTGTCCTTCTCCTACGAGGAAGGCAAGCCGGTGCTGCAAAATGTTAACCTGACCATTAAAGAAGGGGAAACCCTTGCGATTCTGGGAGGAACGGGCAGCGGAAAGACCACACTTGTGCACCTCCTCACCCGACTTTTTGACCTGCAGGAGGGCGGCGGCCGCATTACAATCGGCGGCATTGACATAACCGAAATTGACCGGCGGCACCTGCGTAAACAGATTGGCCTGATTTTGCAGGAGCCATTTCTTTTTTCAAAAAGCATTCAGGAAAACCTGCTCTTAGACCAATTACATACAAACGAACGGATACAGGAAATCACCGACATTGCCGAGTTTTCCGAAACCGTGAGGAACCTGAAAGAAGGCCTTGACACAGTTATCGGCGAGCGCGGGGTCACCCTGTCCGGCGGCCAGCGGCAACGCCTTGCCATCGCACGAACCTTGATTCGGGATACAAAGGTGCTGGTTTTTGACGACAGCTTGTCCGCCGTTGACACCGAAACCGACGCGAAAATACGGCAAGGCCTCAAAAATGAAACCAAAAATACCACCACAATTCTCATTGCCCACCGGGTTTCCACCCTTATGCAGGCCGACCGGATTCTGGTGCTGAGTAGTGGCAAGGTCGAAGATTTGGGCACCCATCAGGAGTTGCTCACAAGAGGCAATGCCTACAGCAGAATTTTCGCCATGCAAAGCAGCATGGAAGCTGAGCTTGGGGAGGAGGGTGAATAATGGCAAAAAAAGAAAAAGGAGAAGCCTATTCTCCCCTAAGCTTTAAGGTATGGGGCAAGCTGCACCCAGAGTTTAAGCCCCATTACAAAAAAATCATCGGCATCATGGTGCTTATGCTGGTCTGCGCAATTATGGACCTGGCGTATCCCCTCTTTTACAAGTACGCCATCGACCACTTTATTGTGCCCAAGACAACCGACGGGGTTGGGATATATGCGGGTATCTTTTTCCTGATGATTACGGTACAATCAGGGATGGTAATTATCTTCTCACAACTTGCAATCAACGTAGAAATGCTCATTGGCCGTGACTTGAAAAACGCCACATTTACCCACCTGCAAACCCTTTCCTTAAACTACTTTAACCAGAATGCGGTGGGGTATATTATAGCACGGGTCATGCATGACACAAACACCATCGGCAGCATTATGGCCTGGGGACTTATTGAAATTGTCTGGTCGGCCTTTTATGTAATCGGCGTCTTTGTGGCCATGTTTATTTTAAATTACAAGCTGGCGCTTATCGTCCTGTTTGTACTGCCGATTGTCGTCGTTGCAACCTCTTATTTCCGCACAAAAATGCTCAGCATCAACCGCCGCGTACGGGAAATTAACTCAGAAATGACAGGTGCGTTAAACGAAGGCATTACCGGCGCAAAAACGTCAAAAACCCTGGTTACGGAAGAGTACAATACCGGGGAATTCAAGAAATACACATCGCGCTATTACAAGGAATCCATCCGTGCAGGGCGGCTAAACGCCTTGTTTTTGCCCATTATTATGTTTGCAGGCTCTATTGCCACGGCGATTATTCTTGTAAACGGCGGTGTTCTGGTGCTGGAAGACGCCATGATTTTAGGCACATTCTCCGCCTTTGTCACCTACTCCATCACGATTTTTGAGCCGGTGCAACAGCTTGCGAAGGTATACGCCGACATTATTGCCGCCCAAGTAAATGTGGAGCGCGTCGCGTCCCTGCTTGCGGAAGAACCACTGGTACAAGACTCTGCGGAAGTCATTGAAAAGTACGGCGATACCTTTACGCCCAAGAAGGAAAACTGGGAAGCGCTGCAGGGTGAAATCACCTTCAAAGACGTCACCTTTATGTACCCCGACGGCAACGAAAACGTACTGGAGCATTTCAACCTACATATTAAAGCCGGCTCAACCATTGCCATCGTCGGCCACACCGGTGCGGGAAAATCAACGCTTGTGAATCTGGCCTGCCGCTTTTTTGAGCCTACCGGCGGGCAAATTCTCATTGACGGCGTGGATTATAAGGAGCGTTCGCAGCTTTGGCTGCACAGCAACATCGGCTATGTGCTGCAGTCACCCCACCTTTTTTCCGGCACCATACGAGAAAACCTTCTGTACGCAAAGCCCGATGCCACAGAGGAAATGCTGCAAGAAGCCATTCGAATTTCCTCGGCCGACCGGATAATTGAGAAGTTTAAGGACGGCCTTGACACAGATGTGGGCGAAGGCGGCGACCGGCTTTCCACAGGGGAAAAGCAAATGATTTCCTTTGCAAGAGCTGTGCTTGCAGACCCGCGCATCTTTGTCCTCGACGAGGCGACTTCCAGCATCGACACCGAAACCGAGCATCTCATTCAAAGTGCCATTGCCACGCTGCTGGAGGGACGCACGGCTTTTCTTATTGCGCATCGCCTGTCCACCATTAAGATGGCAGACTTAATTCTGGTAGTCAAGGAGGGGAAAATCACTGAACAAGGCACCCACAGGGAGCTGCTGCGCGCAAAGGGTGAATATTACCATTTGTATAAACAGCAGTTTGAGGATGAACTGCTCAGTGAATTGACATAAACCTATGTTTAAGAAAAAAAAGAGCGGATGTCTTACATTTATCTGTTTTCTTCTAATTATTGGATTAACCGCATCACTGGCAATCAATAATACGTTAACCGTCGAAAATTACACCTTGTATTCAAATAGCATCAAGTCCCCTATCCGTGTTGTTGTGGCCGCCGACCTGCACAGCACCTTTCACGGAAAGCAGCAGGAGAAGCTGGTAAGCCTTATAGAAGCACAAAACGCCGACCTTTTGCTCATGCCCGGTGACATGGTAGACGACAACGTGCCGAGGGACGGTGCCATTGCGTTTTTGGAAGCCATACAGGGGAAGCTGCCGATTTACTACTCAAAGGGCAACCACGAATACTGGAGCCGCGACATTGAAGGCATTGTGGAGCTGATGGAAGACTATGGCGTAACGGTTCTTGCCGACAGCTATGCGTTTATTACGGTCAAGGGCAATCGGCTCTTAATTGCCGGTGCCGACGACCCGGCCAAAGAACGGTATCAGGATGAAAACTACGATATGAACACTGCCATGGGCAAAGCATTCGGGCATTTTGAAGAAGGTGCACCTTATAAAATGCTTCTGGCACACCGGCCTGAACGCTTTGATGAATACGCAAAATATGCCTTTGACCTTGTTGTTTCCGGCCATGCCCACGGCGGACAGGCACGAATTCCCCTGCTCTTAAACGGGCTGTATGCACCCAATCAGGGCTTTTTTCCAAAGCTGGCAGGCGGCCAATATGAGGAAAACGGCACAACCATGATTGTCAGCCGCGGACTTTCCGTATTTCCGCACATGCCGCGGATTTTCAACCCTCCTGAGCTTGTCGTCATTGACATTTTGCCGGCGGAATAACTGGAATAAACTGCAAAAAAGCTGCAACGAATTTTCTCGTTGCAGCTTTTTTTGATGCTTATATTAGAAATTCAAATCGTATGCGGTCAGCCATCCCTTTGTGTTTTCAATCATTTCGCCGAACATGTCGCGAATTTCCTGATGGGAAAGCTTGAGAACCAGCGGGTCGCTGCACAGTGCTTGGAAGGCAGGCTTGACGCTGCGGGTGTTAACAGCTTCCAAGAGCAGCTGCTGGTAGTTAAAGTGCGGCGCAAAAAGACCCTGCAGGCTTGATGGAACGTGTGCGATGTTCGGCACAATCTTTCCGGCACAAATGGTGGCGTTGGTTTCAACGGCAATGCCAAGAGGTGCGCTGGGGATTTGCCCTACATTTACCAGATTCAAGTTGGTATTATACTCAATAAGACCCAGCAGTGCGGCCATAATGTCCACCGTATTTTCGCCCGAATCAAATTCATAGTCAAAGCGCTCCTCGCCGCTGGCCATTCTATGCTGGCGCTTGACGCTTTCTTCCATGGTTTCCCGGCGCCAGTCAACCGTAGTAATATGAATGCCCCAGGAGTTCAGTGTTTCCACATCGGACAGATAGCGGTCACCGCAGAATTCCACAAGGTGACGGTCACCCGCCGCCGCAATATAGCTGTACGCACGGCTCAAATCAAACTGCACCAGATGGCGGTATGCCTTGATTTCCTCGCCCGGCTCTACAACGCCCAGCGTAACACCGGCCTTGTGCTGCTCCATATATTCATAAAACAGGGGGTACAAGTCGATATTTTTATAATTTGCCTTTGTTACCCATGTGAAGTGGTTCAGGCCGGTAACCTCTACCTTGATTTCCTCACGTGTTGCTTCAATGCCGGTCTTCTCACGCAGGGCTTGTGCCAGAATATTCTGCGTCGCAAATACCTCGTGACAGCAGCCGAAAACCTTCAGCTTGGGCTGGCGGTTCACAAGTGCGGCGGTGCACGCAGCCATGGGGTTCGTCAGATTTCCAACCCATGCGTCAGGGCAATTTTCCGCAATTTTATCGGCAAAATTCTCGAATATCGGAATAAAACGAAGGGCACGAAGAACCCCTCCCGGGCCGCAGGAGTCGCCCATTGTCTGCCATACATTCCACTTGTTGGGCGTATGTAAATCGGAGTCCATATCATCAAATGTGCCCGGCAAAATCGAAATAAACACAAAATCCGCACCCTGCAGCGCCTTGTCCAAATTGTCCTCCGCGTAATAGTGCCAATCCTTGTTTTGACACTCAGGCAGCGCATTTAGGTTTTCAGCAACCTGTACATTAAGCTGCGGTGTATCAAGCTTACGCCCGTACAGACAGACCTCTCCGCTCATTAAATTTTGCTTAGCCAAATCACCCATCAGCACCCACGCCCAGCCTCTGGACCCGCCGCCGATAAATGTAATTTTCACGTCCTTTGCTCTGCCGTTTTCGTACTTAATCATTGCTTGTTCCTCCTTTATAATAATAACTATTATACTTGTATCATATCGAAATATTGAAGCGGTGTCAAGGGGATTTGCGATTTTACTACTATAAATCGGCAAAATAACAATGCATTTTTCCGCATGTCACCTGCAAGAATCTCCCGAATAGATACTTCAATCGTCTTCTCAGTCATCAACTCGCCCTTCAATTATAACAACCAGTTATCACATCGCCGCCTCAATAATACCGCCGCAAATCACATACTCTCCGTCGTACAGAACAACGGCCTGCCCGGCGGTAATCGAACGCTGAGGCTCCGAGAAGGTTACCCGTAATCGGCCATCTGAGAGAGGGTGCGCCACTGCTGCCTGCTCCTTACCGGTGGAGCGTGTTTTCGCCGTACAGCAAAAGGACTGCTCCGGATTGTCATAGAGAATCCAATTTATATCATTGGCAATCAGCTCGTTAGAAAATAACTCTTCGTTATCACCAAGTACAACCTTGCCGCTTTCCATGTCCTTTTCAAGCACAAAAAGCCGCCCGGCAGACGAAACCCCCGTCCCCCGCCGCTGCCCCTTTGTAAAAGCAAAAGCACCTGCGTGACTGCCCAGCACCTTACCGGCTTTGTCAACAAATTGCCCCGGCTTTGGCACATAGCTGCCCTCGTCCAAAATAAACCGCGCAAAATCTCCGTCCGGCACAAAGCAAATATCCTGGCTATCCGACTTACTCTTCACCGGCAGAGCATAGTCCGAAGCCAAAGTACGCACCTGCGGCTTTGTATATTCCCCTAAGGGAAACAGCGTTTTTGCCAAAATTTCCGGCGTCAAATAAGCCAGAAAATAACTTTGATCTTTTTGTGTATCCGCGCCCTTGCGCAAAACAGCACGGCCTGTTCCCGGCAAAAGTTCCCGCCGCGCATAATGCCCGGTGGAAATCAAATCACAGCCATAGTCCGCAAGTGCCTCAAACAGCCGCCCAAACTTAATCCGCCGATTGCAAATAACACAAGGATTCGGCGTCAATCCCGTTGCATAGGCTTCGATAAAATACGAAATAACATCCCGCTGAAACTCGGCCTGAAAGGGCAGGGCGCGGAAGGGAATGGAAAGTGTGTCACAAACGGTTCTCGCATCAGAGGCATGCGGTGCGGCACTGTCAAAGAGCAGCATATGTGCGCCAATCACGTCATGACCCGCATCCAGCAACAGCTTTGCGCAAACTGCCGAGTCAACACCGCCCGACAAGGCCGCTAAAACCTTTGGCATACATGCACTCTCCCTTCCCACAAATTTCTACCGTTCAAAGCACAGCTTTTTTAAATATTGCCCGGTGTAGGAGGCTTCGCAGGCGGCAATTTCCTCAGGTGTGCCTGTAACCAGCACCTGTCCGCCAAGCTCGCCGCCCTCCGGCCCAAGGTCGATTACATGGTCAGCAACCTTGATCACGTCCAGATTATGCTCAATCACCAGTACCGTATTTCCGCTGTCTGCCAGCCGGTCAAGTACCGTCACCAGCTTATGCACATCCTCAAAATGCAGTCCCGTAGTCGGCTCATCCAAAATGTAAAAGGTCTTGCCGGTGGAACGCTTTGACAGCTCAGAAGCAAGCTTCACCCGCTGGGCCTCACCGCCAGACAGGGTTGTTGACGGCTGCCCCAGCTTTACATAGCCAAGACCCACATCATACAGGGTTTCAATCTTCCGCGCAAGCCGCGGCAGGTTCTCGAAAAAGGTCAGTGCTTCAGCAATGGACATGTCCAAGACCTCAAAAATATTCTTGCCCTTATAACGCACCTCTAAGGTTTCCCGGTTATACCGCTTGCCGCCGCAAACATCGCAGGGCACATAAATATCCGGCAAAAAGTGCATCTCAATCTTCACAAGGCCGTCGCCCGCGCAAGCCTCACACCGGCCGCCCCGCACATTAAAGGAAAAGCGCCCGCTGGAGTAGCCCCTTGCCTTTGCGTCCTGGGTGGAGGCAAATAAGTCACGGATATCGGAAAAAAGCCCGGTATAGGTCGCCGGGTTGGAACGAGGTGTACGCCCGATGGGCGATTGGTCAATGGCAATTACCTTGTCAAGATGCTCGAGTCCCAAAACCGCCTCATGCTTACCCGGTGTTTGCCGGGAGCCCATTAGCTCGGCACTCATTTTTTTATGCAGGATTTCATTAACAAGCGACGACTTGCCGCTGCCGGAAACCCCGGTTACCGCAACAAATTTTCCAAGGGGAAAGTCAACCGTAACCTTCTTTAAATTGTTTTCCTCCGCTTTTACAACAGACACAACATGCCCGTTGCCTTCCCTGCGTTTTTCCGGAACGGGAATCTTTTTGCGCCCCGAAAGATAGGCACCGGTCAAGGAAGCTTCATCCTTCAAAAGAGCGTCTATATTGCCTTCAAAAACGACCTCGCCGCCATGAATACCCGCGCCCGGCCCAATGTCAATAATATGGTCGGCGGCAAACATGGTTTCCTCGTCATGCTCTACCACCAAAAGGGTGTTGCCAAGGTCGCGCAGCCGCTTTAGGGTGTCCAAAAGCTTCTGATTATCCCGCTGGTGCAGGCCTATGCTCGGCTCATCCAAAATATACAATACACCCATAAGCGACGAGCCAATCTGCGTCGCAAGGCGAATCCGCTGGCTTTCGCCCCCCGAAAGGGTGCCGGAATTCCGTGAAAGGGACAAGTAGGAAAGTCCGACTTTTTGCAAAAAGCCAAGCCGCTCCAAAATCTCCTTAATAATCCGCTCGCCAATTTGCGTCTCCCGGGCAGTCAGCTCAAGGGAGGCAATAAAATCGTAAGCCTTAGAAATCGAAAGCTTAGTGTAGTCAATAATATTCATGCCGCCCACCGTAACCGCAAGAGAGGAGGCGTTTAGGCGGGAACCGTGACACTTGGGACAGGCAATGGTGGACATCATTTCTTCAATTTCACGGCGCATAAAATCGCTGGACGTTTCCTTATACCGCCGCTCCAGATTGTTAATAATGCCCTCGAAGGCTTGTGAAAACTCGCTTTTTCCGTGCTTATAGTTGTACTTCAAGTCAATGCGCTCTCCCTTTGTGCCATAGAGAAACAAGTCCTGGATTTCCTTCGGATATTCCTCAAAAGGGGTGTCAAGGGAGAAGCCGTAATGCTTCGCAAGCCCGTCAAAATACATAGAAGCAATGGAATTCTTGTCGGAAATATTAAAGCCGGACGCATATAACGCCCCCTCGCGAATCGACAGCCGCGGCGCGCGAATCACCTTGTCCGGGTCAACGCGCAAGAGGGTGCCAAGCCCTGTACAATGAGAGCAGGCACCATAAGGATTGTTAAATGAAAAGGCCCGCGGCGTCAGCTCCTCAATGCTCACGCCGCAATCCTCACAGGCGTAATTCTGGGAAAAAAGCAGTTCTTCGCCGTCTACAAACTCCGCAATCACAAGCCCGCCCGTCAACGAACAGGCAATTTCCACACTGTCGGAAAGGCGCTTGCGGATATCTTCCTTTAAAACAATGCGGTCAACCACAATTTCGATATTGTGCTTCTTATTTTTCTCAAGGTTGATTTCCTCGGTAAGCTCATAGATGCTGCCGTCAACCCGCACACGGGAATAGCCGCTCTTCTTGGCATCCTCAAAAACCTTGGCGTACTCACCCTTCCTTGCCCGCACAACCGGGGCAAGCACCTGTAATCGGCTGCCCTCCTCCTGCTGCATAAGCACGTCAATAATCTGGTCAATTGTCTGCTTTTTAATCTCCTTGCCGCACTTTGGACAATGGGGAATGCCGATGCGCGCCCACAAAAGCCGCAAGTAATCGTAAATTTCCGTTACCGTACCCACGGTGGAACGGGGATTCTTGCTTGTGGTCTTTTGGTCAATGGAAATGGCCGGGGACAGGCCGTCAATATACTCCACATCGGGCTTTTCCATCTGTCCCAAAAATTGCCGCGCATAGGAGGACAAGGACTCCACATACCGCCGCTGTCCCTCTGCATAAATGGTATCAAAGGCCAAGGACGACTTACCGCTGCCCGAAAGGCCGGTAATGACAACCAGCCGATCCCGCGGAATAGCTATATCAATATTTTTCAAATTGTGTTCCTTCGCGCCCTTGACAAAAATGTGCTCTTTCATTTTTTATATTCCCTTTACTTTTTAGCTTCTTTCAGCTTCATAATCTTGTCACGCAAATCCGCCGCAATTTCAAATTCCAGCATCTTTGCCGCTTCCTTCATTTCCTTTGTCAGCTCGTCAATGGTTTGCAGAATTTCCGCCTCGGTGAGCTTTTTCACATCCATCGCCGCGGTATCCTTTGAAATTTCAAGCAGCTTCGCTACATTTTTTACAACCGTCTTTGGCGTGATGCCATGCTCAATATTATGCGCTTCCTGCAGCGCGCGGCGGCGGTTGGTTTCCGAAATGGCAAGCTCCATCGACCGGGTAATCTTGTCGGCGTACATGACGACAATACCCTCCGAGTTACGTGCCGCACGGCCAATCGTCTGAATCAGCGACGAGTGGGAACGCAGGAAACCTTCCTTGTCCGCGTCCAAAATCGCAACCAGCGAAACCTCCGGAATGTCAAGCCCTTCACGCAGCAAATTGATTCCCACAAGCACGTCAAAGACGCCAAGACGCAAGTCGGAGATAATTTTGATTCGCTCTAAGGCCTCAATATCATGGTGCAAATACCGCACCTTAATGCCGCCGTTGTCAAGGTAGGCAGTGAGGTTTTCCGCCATCTTTTTGGTTAGTGTGGTTAAAAGTACCCGGTTGCCCTTCCCTGTATGCTTTAGAATTTCCTGCATCAGGTTCTCAATCTGACCTTCCGTGGGGCGCACTTCAATTTTCGGATCTAAAAGCCCGGTGGGCCGTACAATTTGCTCCACAATTTGACTGCTTTTCTCCAGCTCGAATTGCGCCGGGGTGGCGCTGACATACACGACCTGATTGAGCTTTCCCTCGAATTCATCAAAGGTCAAGGGCCGGTTGTCCAGTGCCGACGGCAGGCGAAAGCCGTAATTCACAAGGGAAAGCTTCCGGGCGTGGTCGCCGTTATACATACCGCGCACCTGGGGCACCGACACGTGGGATTCGTCAATAATCAGAAGATAATCATCCGGAAAGTAATCCATCAGGGTAAAGGGCGGGTCGTCTGAGCTGCGTCCGGAAATGACCCGCGAATAGTTCTCAATCCCGTTGCAATAACCGATTTCCCGCATCATTTCAAGGTCGTACATGGTGCGCTGCTTAATGCGTTGCGCCTCCAAAAGCTTCCCTTCACTCTCAAAATGTGCAACCTGCATAGAAAGCTCATCCTCAATTTGTCCAATAGCGGCGGCCAGCTTCTCCGGGGTGGAAATAAAGTGGCTGGCGGGGTAAACAACCACATGGGA
>JGI994J12354_10003912_pt1 | contig 13658 bp, 12 predicted proteins | sample IntmicLarv3ML3BL_FD_12354 | JGI IMG/M metagenome (IMG submission 12354)
GCACTCGGAGTTGGCGGCGAAAATGAATTTCGCCTACTCCTCGTTTGCGCGGACGAGGCTCGCGCCATCGTCCGTTAGAGCATTTTCAAAGTGAAAATGCTCTAACCCGCATAGTGCACACTTTGCGCATTATGCTGGCTAAGTCATAAAAAAACAGCTATATCTTTTCATAAGACCTCTTCATTGAGACCAGTCGTCGCATTTCGTACTGGTTCTTTTGACATATACAAACTATTGTAACCCTGTCCGAATACCGCCAGCAAACACATTCTTGTATTTTTTCCGTTTTTATATATACTGAAAAATTATATCTTCTGTATTGGTTTCCGAGGAATATATGGAATTCCTGGTCATGTTGGACTGTGATGACATAGTCCCCTATTTTCAGCCTATCTTTTTCTGCGACACCCCTGGGGTATATGGTTACGAGGTGCTTGGTCGCATGATTCGCCATGGGCACCCCATGAGCCTCGGCCCGGTTTTCGAGGGCAATGACTTTACTGATGAGCAAAAGCTCAGGCTGGATTTCTTCATCCGCAACATGGCCATCCGCAGGTATCTTGAAGCGGGGTGCCCGGCCAAACTGTTCCTGAATATCCACCCGAGTTGGAGAGATTCCACCAATCCCTCCCTGCCCCTTCGTTCCCTGCGGGCGATAAGGGCCTCCAGCATAGAGCCGGGCAAGATCGTCATTGAAATTACCGAAGGACTGTTACGCGAGGCCAACTACAGTTTTTTTTCAGCCCTTGAAGAATACCGGTCGGCTGGATGCAAAATTGCCGTGGACGATTTCGGCAGCCTGTACAGCAACTTTGCCAGAATTGCCGCCATCAGGCCCGATATTCTGAAGGTGGACCGCTCCCTTGTGCGGGCCATGGAGAACAATCCCTATTCTGCCGAGGTTTGCCTGGCTATTGCCCAGTTTGCCGAAACCCTGGGCTGCGAAATTCTGTATGAGGGGGTTGAAACTGAGGAGCAGCTATTACGTTCTATTCAGCTAAAAGGGCAATATGTACAAGGGTTTTTTCTGGCAAACCCTGCCCCTGACTTTACTGTTCCCCTGGACCTGGCAGGAGCGCTTGTTGCAAAAAACATTGAAAAAAACCTTGCCAAAATGCTTTCCGAGGCCGCTTTTTTTCGCACGGTTACCCGAAGTCTGGAAGAGAAAATAAATGAATGGCAGTCCTATAGTACCATAGGCATTGCGGAAATTCTGCTGGAACTTCCTGCATACTGCTGCTGCATTTATATATGCGACAGAAAGGGAAGGTTTCTCTCCTACGTTTACAGGCGCAATGAAAAGAATGAAGTTCGCACAATTCAATTCCCCAAGGGCACGCTGGTCAACCGTTCCTTTTTCAATGACGCCATGCGTCTGCTGGACAAAACAAACAAGACGGTGCTTTCGCGGCCCTACCGGGATATCTTCAGCCGCGAAAACATTGTAACCTTATGTTATCACTTGCACACAGGGGATATTTTATCTGTGGATATCCTCTTCAACCAGGCCGTGTTGTCCAGCCAAACGAAAGCGGAACAACTTTAGGGCGCTGCCCTTGGCTTCAAAAAAACCGTCATTCCTCGCGAACCCACGGGGCGTTTAAGGGCCTTGCCCCACAATGCCTGTCTGCCAACAGGCGAAGCCTGTTGGCTACTCAAGGTCGCCGCCAGCGCACTACCCCGGCCCCAACTCTTCCCCACGCGAGCGGTCAAATGGGGGTCAAGGGGCATGTTGCCCCTCGCGGGGAGCTCTGGAGGGGCAGCGGCACTCCAGAAAAAAAAAGAGGGCCTGTCTGCGAAAAACAGACAGGCCCTTGCTCTTTTCAATGGCGCGCAATGCAGGAATCGAACCTGCGGCCTTTGCCTCCGGAGGGCAACGCTCTATCCAACTGAGCTAATTGCGCGTGAGGGTTGTATTTACGTTGCCTTTGTCCCTTCTGTCAAGTCTGGGGGCGAGAATGCCTTATTTTTCTGTGGCTGCTCCCTTGGCTTCCGGGCAGGGGGCGCTGGCTGCCATGAACGGGGATTCTTGGGTGTATCCCCTTGAATGGCGGGCTTTTTTTTGTTGCAAAAGGGTGGCTGGTTTCATAAAATTGCCCTGTACGGGGAATGCCCGACATACGAGAGCCTTTTCCCTTTGAAAATGCACTGGCGGACGATGGCACGAGCCTCGTCCGCGCAAACGAGGAGTGGGCGAAATTCTTTTTCGCCGCCAACTCTGGGGGCAGCGTTTCAAAAGTAATCTTCCCTAGAAGCCTTATCAGGAGAAACTGTGAAACCTATAGTGATTATTGGCGCCGGGCCAGGCGGATATACAGCCGCCTTTGCCGCCGCGCGGGCCGGAATGCAGGTAACCCTTGTGGACAAGGGGGAAATTGGCGGAACCTGTCTGAATACAGGGTGCATACCGACAAAATCCTTGCGGGCCACGGCCGATGCCCTCGAAACCCTGCGCCGGAGCAGGGAATTTGGCCTTGCCACCCAAACAGGTGCAGAGGGGGCGGCTGTGGACATGGCCGCTGTTCTTGCCCGCAAGGAAGCGCTTGTGCGTGTATTGCGGGGGGGGCTGGCAAAGACCTGCGCCTCCCTGAAAATACGCTTCCTTCAGGGCAGGGCCGAACTTGCGGGCGGGCTTGGCGTGCGTGTGCATACTGCCGAAGACACGGAACATATTGAAGCTGAGGCCATTATTCTGGCAACCGGCTCCTGCTGCTTTGATCTGCCCGGTCTGCCTTGTGATCATGCCTTTGTCATGAACAGTGATGATGCCCTCAGCCTTTCCCATTTGCCGAAGAAGATGGTCATTGTGGGCGGCGGGGTTATTGGCTGCGAAATGGCTTTTATTTACCGGGCCTTTGGCGCGGAGGTCACGGTGGTTGAGGGGCAGGGCAGGCTGCTGCCCTTGCCTGCGGTGGATGAAGAGATGAGCCGACTGGTGCAGCGCGAGGCCAAAAAACTCGGCATAACAATCGAACTTTCCAGCACGGTGGTGCGGGCGGACAGGGCTTCCGGCACCTGCGTTCTTGCCCCGTCTGGCAATACGGTCGATACGGCAGTGCAGAAAACCGTGGAAACGGACTGCGTGCTGGTAACTGTGGGCCGCTCGCCCCTGAGCGCCTCCCTTAACCTTGGGGCCGCAGGGGTGGCCACAGACGGGCGCGGCTGGATTGTGGCAGACGAGCATATGCGCACCACAACGCCGGGCATTTACGCCATTGGCGATGCCCTTGGCCCGACCAGGGTCATGCTGGCCCATGCGGCCTCTGCCGAGGCCCTGTGCGCTGTCGCCGCCATTGCGGGCAAGGCCGAACCGGTGCACTATGAGGCCATTCCCTCGGGCATTTTCACCGCACCGGAAATGGGCGTTGTGGGCATGACAGAGCAACAGGCCAAAGAAGAGGGGCGTATAACCGTTACCGGCGCCGTTCAGATGCGGGAACTGGGCAAAGCCCATGCTGCGGGTGAAATTGCCGGGTTTTTCAAGCTGCTTTTTGAAGCAGGCTCAGGCCGGATACTCGGGGCGCAAATTGCCGGGGCCCATGCCACTGATCTTGTTGCCGAGGCGGCCCTTGCCGTGCGCCACGGCCTGACGGCCCGGCAGATTGCGGAAACCGTTCACGCCCACCCCACCCTGGCCGAAGGAATATACGAGGCTGCGGAAAGGGCGGTGCGTGCTCTTGAAAGGGAGTGAACTGATCTGTTACCTGATCCGCGAACTGATCTGTGACCTGATCCGTGACCTGACAGATTCCGGGTCTGCTTTTGCGGCCTTGCATCTTTACACGAGTGGCACAGGATTGGTATATTGCGCAAGGGAACTTTGCTGCAAGACCTTTCCATATTGGGTGTCTTTGCCGCGCTGATGGCGTGAACGACAAGCACCTCCTGTGGAGAAAGGCAATGTTCATCTGTTTTGGAACAACTCTTTACAGGCGGGTAGTTGATAATGAAAATGCAAGAAGTTATTAACGGGCCGGGAAGCAATGCCATTTTCATGGTATTGGCTCTTGTGCCGGGCGAAGAAGCCGAAGAGGCGGTCAAGGCTCTGTGCGGCAGCTTTCCCGTGCTTGTGCGCAGCATGAAAAACCGTTTTCCCCAGGATGAGGTGAGCGGGGTCATGGGGTTTGGGGCCAAAGTATGGGGCAGGCTGTTTCCCGACAGCCCCCGGCCCAAAGAACTCGCTGAATTTGTTGAAATTCGTGGCGAAAAACACGTCGCTGTTTCCACCCCCGGCGATCTGTTCTTCCATATTCGCGCCAAAAGAACGGATCTGTGCTTTGAACTGGCCGCTCAGGCAAGCGCGCAGCTTTCCGGGGCAGTGGAATCCATTGATGAGGTGCATGGCTTCCGTTACTTTGACGGGCGGGCCATTCTTGGCTTTGTGGATGGTACGGAAAACCCGGAAGCGGATGAAAAGCTGGAAGCTGCCGTTATCGGCGATGAAGACGGGGATTTTGCCGGGGGCAGTTATGCCTTTGTGCAGAAATACCTGCACGACATGCAGGCGTGGAATGCCCTTTCCACTGAAGATCAGGAAAAGGCCATTGGCCGTCGCAAATTTACCGATCTTGAACTTGGCGATGATGAAAAGCCGGAAAACGCCCACAATGCCGTGACAAATATTTCCGATGATCAGGGCAACGAACTGAAAATAGTGCGGGCCAACATGCCCTTTGCCAACCCTTCCAGGGGCGAGTATGGCACCTATTTCATCGGGTATGCCGGAACCTTTTCCACCACCCGGAAAATGCTGGAAAATATGTTTGTTGGAGAACCCGTGGGCAATACCGACAGGCTGCTCGATTTCAGCACCGCAGTGACCGGAACCCTCTTCTTTGTTCCCACCTTTGACCTGCTGGAAGAGCTTGGCGAGGAATAGCCGCAGTGCGAAGGGCACTCTTCAGGACTGGGCAGAAAAAACCCTGACGCATGAACCTACGAGTCCGCATGGCGCACAAAAGGCACCATGCGGACTCGTAGAGTATTTTCACTTTGAAAATGCTCTGACGGACGATAGCGCGAGCCTCGTCCGCGCTAACGAGGAGTAGGCGAAATGTATTTTCGCCGCCAACTCCGAGTGCAGTGTTTCAAAGTTAACTTGACTAGGTTCATGGGAAAAATTTACTCGGCCCATCCCTGATAGCTCGTGCCGATTTTCGCATCCATGGCCGGGTCAGTGGGGTACTGGAGGTACAGAAAGGTTTGCCGGGCCACAAAGCTCACGTCTTCAAGCCACGAAGCCTGCGCGCCCGGGGCGGGCATTTCAAAAATATCGAGGGAATTGATTGACCTGCCGTGGGTTTGGGAACGAACCCACAGTATCTGTTTTGTCGAGCTTTCGGTGGAAAAGGGAAAACCCAGCCCGCCCCCGGCCCCGAAGAGAATGGAAAAGACCTTTTCGGCCTCGGGCAGAAAGCGGTATTCCGCCACATTGCCCCAGGGGCTGACGCCCACAACCAGGGAACACTGCTTTTTCAGGGCTTTTCCGGCTTCAAGAATGGCCTCTGTCTGAGTCTGGGTGGGAAAGTTGTTCGCGCCTTTGCCCCTGGGGAAGAGAACCACGCCAACTGTTCCGGCAGGGGTTTTAAGGGTACGGGTAAGGGGCGAATCTGTAACTGTGTGGAACCCTGAAGGAATCTTCCCCGTGTGCTCTTTGAGCCACCCGGCCTCGTCTGATGAAAGCCAGCCGCAGTCAACCTTGAACATTTCCTGCGCCGCGAAAAGCCTTTTGGCCCGTTCCCCTTCATAGGCGGGGGGCTTGAGCTTGCCTGCTTTTTCTTCGGCCAGACGGTTTATGTCCAGATCGGAAAGAAATTCGTCCGGCCCGGCAATGAAGAGAACCGGAACCCCGGAACCCCGCATTTTTTGCAGAAAGGCCGAACGTCTGGAAAGGCCACCAAGGGAAAAGTCGCCGCAGGTGGGGCAAGCGTAGAGCTCTCCCTTGGTGGAAGAAACAAAGGCGATGCGTAACACCGGGTTTGCATTACCAATATCCAGTCCAAGGCCATTGCCGCCTTCTGTGGCAGGAATGCTTCCGGCAGCCTGTGCCAGGGTGTTGGCAGCGAGGCAAAAGAAAAAACCGCATGCGCAAAGCCATGACAGAAGAAAAAAATGGTGCCACAAACGCAACCGGGAAGGGAAAAGCATGGTACGCTATGTATTGATAAAGTCTTTCAAGTCTTTTCCTGCACGGAAGAAAGGAAGGCGCTTGGGCTTGACCTGCACAACTTCACCAGTCTTGGGGTTCCGACCGGAATAGCCAGCGTATTCTTTCATTTTAAAGCTTCCAAGACCGCGAATTTCAACACGGTTTTGAGACAGGAGAGCTTTACGAATACTGTCGAAAAAGGTGTTGACCACAAGGGTCGCTTCATCGAACGAAAGGCTGTTTTCGTCAGCCAAAGCCTTTATCAATTCGCTTTTGTTCATGGAATGCTCCTCAGGAAGAATTAGAGAACTTCTGGAATACTGCACTATTTCAGGTAAATTTGCAAGAATTATGACAGATCTTCTGGCAAGCGTAACAATGTTGACACTTTATCAGGATCCTGCTGAAGTTGTTGGTAGGCAAGAATAATGCCTTCGGCAAGGTCGGAGCATTGCGTAGCTGCCTTGGAACGTGGTGCATCAATAAAGAAAGGCTTCTGGTGGATAACCGCCTTGGGCACGGCCGGGTCAGTGGCAATCATTCCGGCGTACTCGGGGGTAAAGCCAAGAAACCGTTTGCACACAATGGCCAGACGGCTGAAAGTGTCTTTTGCCTCTGCCGTGGTATCTGCCATATTTACCAGAACATGAAAGGAACGCACCCCAAACTCTGTTGAAAGCACCTTCATGAAGGCGTAGCCGTCGGTAATGGAGGTTGGTTCAGGAGAAACAACAAGCAGCCGACTGTCGGCCCGCCTGCAAAAATTGAGGGTCATGCGCGAAATGCCCGCGCCAATATCCATGATGATGGAATTGTAGTTGGCGGCCACGCTGCTTATTTGCTCGCAGATGATTTCGCAGGTGCTGTCGTCCAGTTCCGAAAGTTCGCTTACTCCACTGTTGGCGGGAAGCAGGTCGAACCGCGCATGGCCGTTTGCCAGAAAGCCCAATGAGAACAGCACGTCTTCAATGGAGAGGCCATTCAGGGGAATATCCTGCACATGGCGTTCCGGGGCAATGCCGAGAAGAATGTCCAGGTTGGCAAGGCCCATGTCGCAATCGGCCAGAAGGGTGTTGTGCCCCTGATGCACAAGGGCGCAGGCAAGGTTCAGGGCTATGTTTGATTTGCCAACGCCGCCTTTGCCGCTGAGAACAGCGACGCTCTGTGTTCTATGTGTGTTCATTGTACTCACTGCGGTAATACGCCAGAAAAAAGAAAGAGTTTTTCGTCAGATTGCACAAGGGAAGCATCGGGCTTGGCCTTGCTTGCCCCCTCAGCCAGAACAATACGGTTTCTGCCCTTTTCCTTGGCCTGATAGAGGGCCTTGTCCGCACTTTCCACCAGCATCTGTTCGTTGGGCTGCCCGCCAAGCAGTTTCACGCTGGAAATACCTGCGGAAAAAGAGAGGGTAAAGGTTTCGCCCTTGCAGGAGAAGGGGATCTTTGAAAACTTGCGCAAGATGTTGGTGGCGGAAATCTGCGCGGCCGTGATGGAGGCAGAGGGCAGAAGAATGGAGAATTCCTCGCCGCCCACCCTGGCCGGTAAATCATACGCCCGCACAGAGCTTTGCAATAGCTGGCCCATGGCGCGCAACACCACATCGCCAAAAGGGTGGCCGTAGGTATCGTTCACCCGTTTAAAATGATCAAGATCAAGGGTGATCAGGCTCAAATCATAGCTCATGCGGTTGGCCCGTTCCACTTCAAGGGTGAGGCGCGCATCAAAACGGCGGCGGTTGGCAAGGCCGGTGAGGGGGTCGTGGTCGCGTTGAAAGGCCATTGTTTCAATGGCGTTCAGCAGGGCGCACACCGACTTGCGCGCGTCTTTCTCCAGGGGCAGGGCCAGCCAGCCGTCAAGGCCGCCCATTTCCGCCAGCTTTCCCCAAGACTCCATGGTCATGCCGGGAACAGGGCGAAGCAGAGCCATGTGGGCTTCCTTGCCTTGGCGATGTTTTGCAAGAGCCTTTTCCACAGCGCTCAATACCGGCAGAATTTGATCCGCCGTCAGGTCAGGGGGAAGGGGGTTATTTTTTTGCATGGCGGTATAATAGCAGATCGTGAATAAACTTGTCGAGAGATCCGTCAAGCACGGCATTCACGTCTGTATGTTCTGTATTGGTGCGATGATCCTTTACAAGACGGTAGGGTTGCATGGTGTAGGTGCGTATCTGGCTGCCAAAATTGATGGCTTCCTTGTCCTGATACATGGCCTGTTTTTCGTCGGCCAGCTTTCTCAGTTCCTTTTCATACAGTCTGGCCCGCAAAACACGCATGGCCGATTCCCTGTTGCTGTGCTGCGATTTTTCGTTCTGGCACTGCACAACGATATTGGTGGGCAGGTGGGTGATGCGAATGGCGGAGTTTGTTTTGTTCACATGCTGCCCGCCCGCGCCACTGGCCCGGAATACGTCAATACGCAGGTCGCTCTCGTTGATGGTGATGGAAAGATCGCCGCCCGCGTCGGGAAGCACGTCAACCGAGGCAAAGGAGGTATGCCGCCTGCCCGAAGAATCAAAGGGGGAAATGCGAATGAGGCGGTGAATACCCGATTCTTCACGCAACAGGCCGTATGCGTTTGGCCCGTCTATGCGCAGGGTAACGCTTTTCAGCCCTGCCTCGTCGCCGTCAAGGTAGTCCAGCATTTCCGTGGTGCAGCCGTGGCTGTCGGCCCAGCGCAGGTACATGCGCAGAAGCATGGAAGCCCAGTCCTGGGCCTCTGTTCCCCCGGCGCCAGGGTGAATTTCAAGAATGGCGGGCAGTTGGTCTTCCTTTTCGCATAAAAGAAGCTCCATTTCCGTGCGGTCAAGAAGCTCGGCAAGGCCCAGAATGGCAAGGGAGAGATGTTCAAGGGTCTCTTTATTTTCCTCTTCTTCCGCGAGCATGAGCCATTCTTCCACGTCCATTTTTGCGGAATCAAGGATGGACAAACGGGCCTTTTCCCCTTCAAGCCTGCTTTTTTCCTGTAGAATGGGGGTAAGAAGCTCCGGGTTGTCCCATGAACCGGGGGCGGAGAGCTGACGTTCGATTTCTTCAAGGCGATAATTGATGCCCGCGTGGTCAAAGCCTCCCCCTGAGGGTGGCAAATTTTTCCAGAAGTGGCGAGATGGTACTTTTTAATTCGGTGAGCTGGTGCATGGGTGAGTTTTCACTGTATCAGGGGTTGGGCAAAGGGGGTGTCAGCGAACGCGTATGCCGGAGTATTCTTTCAGGTGCAGGCATAAGGCGAGTAGTATCCCTAAAAGAAGCACGGCGTCAATACAATCTGCATAGTCGTGGAACAGGGTCAGGTCGTGTTCCGGTTTCACGGTCACCAAAGCGGTAGCATCGACAAAGAGGGGGCCTGTCTGGGTTACCCGGCCATAGGCGTCAATCAGCGCGGTTATTCCTGTGTTCGTACTGCGCAAGATGGGCCTTTTCTGTTCCACGGCCCGCATGGCGGCAAGGCTCAAATGCTGGTAGGGGGCGGAGGTGAGGCCAAACCAGGCGTCGTTGGTTACGTTGACCAGCACCGTGGCCCCGTCCGCCACCCTTTGACGGGCGAGTTCAGGAAATATGGCCTCGTAGCAGATGAGAACGCCAAGGGAGAGGGGTTTTCCAGGAAAACCCCCTGCCTCTGCATTGCCCGCGGCAGCGGAAATATCCGATGCTGGCAGAATTTTCAGCGGGGCGCAGGCCCCGCCCGGGGTGAAGCTCATGCCCTGTAAAATATCCTGCAAAAAGGAGAACAGGGTGAGAAAGGGAATGTATTCACCAAAGGGAACCAGGTGCTGCTTGTCGTAATGCCCGCTGTCCATGCCTTCATGATCAATACCCTGAAAACGGTTGTACAGAAAGAGTTCCCCTCCGCTGCCCCTGTCAAAGCCAAGGGTGCCAAAGCCGAGAGGCAGGGCATGTTTTCTTGTAAACAGTTGCAGCATGGTGTCGTAGGGGTCTGAACTGTTATAATAGATGGGCATGGCGGTTTCCGGCCAGATCAGCATGTCCAGTGGCCGGGAAGATTCCTTCCCCTTCTGTATCAGGTCTTCCGAAAGGGTCAGGTATTTTTTCACTGTGCCATGCTGAAATGCGGGGTTCCATTTCTGGTTCTGATCCACATTGCCCTGCACCATGCCGAAGGTATACAGGCGGTCTGGCTCGGCCCCAGCGTTCAGCGATTCCCGAAGCCCCAGGCGGGTTTCGCCAAAAAAAACAATCAGGGCAAAGAGCAGCAGGGCCGCTGCAAGGGGCAGGGCGGCGGAAAAAGTGGAAAGGATGGAAGCGGAAGATCCCGCCTGTTCGGAAGATTCGCCAAGGGCCCGGCACCCGGCGGCGCAGAAAAAGGCGACAAGGGCGTAAAGGGTGCTCAAACCATACACCCCCACCACAGAGGCCCCCTGCACCAGAAGGGGCCACGGGGCAAAGGAGGTGGAAAGGGTGAGCCACGGAAAGCCGGTAAAGAGCCAGGCGCTTGCCAGTTCAAGCCCGCCAAAGGCCAGACTTGAAAACACGGGCACAAGGAAAAGGCCTTTCCAACGGCTTTGACCGAAAGGAAGGTACCAGGCCCGTATGCACAGGGCGGCCGCACCCGTAAAAAGCCCGAGGTACAGGCCCAGCAGGGTGATGCTTGGTACAACAAGGAAGAGGGGAAGGTTGCCCACATAGGTCATGGGCTGGTACAGCCAGTACAGGCACAGGCTGTAGCCAAGCCCGCCCATCAGCCAGGCGGGAACAAAGGTGGCAATGGCCCCTTTTTTCCCTGTGCCCACAAGGTACAGAAAAAACGGCGCGAACAGAACAAGGCCGGGAAGGTGCAGTACAGGGTTCGGGTGACCAAGAAAAAGGGCCAGCGCGCCTGCAAGAACATTCCGCGCATGCACAAGGCCGGAGGCTGCAAAAGGGGAGGATAGGAGCGTGTTCACGGGGTTATGCCTGTGCGGCTCCTGATGAATTGCTCTCGGCCGGACGATGCCTGCGGTTGGATTCGGGCAGGGTGACCAGAAGGGAGTGAATCTGCTTCACATCAGCCTCAAGCACCTTGAAGGTGGCCGAATCAATGGTAAAGGTCTCTCCCGCTTTGGGCACACGCCCTGAAACCAGCGAAAGGTAGCCACCGATGGTATCCACCTCGTCCGATTCAATGGTCAGATTGAGGCGTTCGGCAATGTCTTCAAGAAAGGCGCGTCCGGCAAGAATATAGGTGCCGTCTTCCTGACGGGAAATTTCTTCGGCTCGCGGAGCGTCGTGCTCGTCTTCAATGTCCCCCACAATTTCTTCGATAACGTCTTCTATGGAAACAATACCCGTTGTTCCCCCGTATTCGTCAAGAATAATAGCAAGATGCTGTTTCCTTGTGCGGATTTCCTGCAAGAGTTCCAGAACATTTTTTGTTTCGGGCACGAAAAAGGGGTCGCGCATGATGTCTTTGGCCTGAAGGCCGGAACTTTCTTCCTTGAGCATGTGGGCGAGAATGTCTTTGGCATGGATAATGCCGATGATGTTGTCGCGGTTTTCCTGGTAGACGGGAATGCGCGAATGCCCGGAGGAAACAATGATTTCAGCAATTTCTGGCAGTTCTGCGCAATTTTCAATGCAAATGATGTCGGTGCGCGGCGACATTATGTCTTGAGCCTGCAAATCGTCCAGGTTCAGCACACTCAACAGCATTGAACCCTCTTCCTTGTCCAGTTCTCCTTCGTTGCTGGCGTTGCGAATGGCTTTTTCAACCGTATCAAGGTTGCTTGCATGAAAAATTTTGCCTAGTCGCTGCCATATTCTACTGCCGGGGCTGTCTTCCAAGTTTTGTTCTCCGGTAAAAGGTGAGTGGGTCGGTGAAATACAGCGTGTATTCCACCCATACAGGCGTTACAATATATAGTAGCAAGGGCGCTTCCAGCAAGAAAAACTATGCGTTGTTTGCGGGTTCTTCCCTGAACATGGCAAGGTGGCGGTGCATTATCCAGTTGCCGATGGGTTCTATTTCATTGGACAGGGAAAGGCGGAACCATTCTATTGCCCCCGGCATGTCGCGCTGTTCGGGCATACGCGGTCGGCCCCAGGCAAGGAACTGGGCCCCAAGATGCACGTCGTAGTCTGGCGGTTCCACCATGATGCGCTGGGTACGGCACTGTACCCAGTAGCGGATGCGGGTGGAATCTCTCGGGTCAAAGAGGTCGAGCATAAGGATGAACCTGTCCACTGTGGACAGCTTCAGGTTGAGTTTTTTCACCACATGGTGCGAAATACGCAGGCGCAGACCCCCGGCAGACATGTCGGAAATTTTGAACTGGGTGGTGTGCGGCGGCAGATACAACAGAACCGGGCAGCTCCACTGCGACAAATCGCCTATGGCGTCTGGCTCCGGCATGGATTCGTCATACCAGAGGGCCGCGCCGAAAAGGTAGTCCGAAGGCGGCTCGATACGCAGGAAGGAACGCTGCTGGCGGCTTTCAATCACCTCTGGCACGGGTACGATGATATGGCAGACATCCGGACGGGGAGAGTCAATTTTTTCAATGGTGGAGGGAAAGGTGAAGTAGGAAAACTGCCCCAGGACGGCCAGACGGAAAAACAGCTCGACGGGGTGGCCGCGCCAGTGGTCGGAAAGCTGTTTCAGCCCGTCCACCTCAAAGGTGAGGCTGTGGCGGGAAATGGTTTCGGGCAGGCAGCGCAGGGTGATTTTCTTTTTTCCTGCCTGGGTGAGCAACTGCATTTCAAAAGGACGCCTTTGGGCAAAGGTTTCTTCAAGCATGTTGCGTATTTGCTGTGGTGCGGTGATGCGGCCTCGGGGCAGAAACTGCTGCTTGCCGCCAAAGATTTTACGCAGCAGGTAAATCGACAGAAGGACACCGCCCGCCAGGGAAAGCAGGAGGAGGGTGGTGTTTGCGCTGGAGCGCAGGGCCCACTCGGTAACAGAGGTAAAAAGGTCGGTAAAAAACGCCATTCCTGTGCCTGCGATGTCAAGGGTGCTGTATGCTGCCGCTTGAGGGATATTCGCACAGAAAACAAGAAAATGTAAACAAAAAACCCCGCAAGGGGTTTTTTGTTTGGGGAGAAGAGGGGGAGGGGGGAAGGAGGGGGATTGTTGGGGGTGGAGAGAAGGAGGGCGTTTGTTTGGTGGAAGGTGTGCGTGCTGAGGGAGGCGTTTTTCCTTTGTATTCTGTAATGCCCTGTGATGACGCCTTTCTGTCGTTCCCGCGAAGGGGGGAGTCCAGTCAAGATAAGTATGAGGAATCAGTAATGTTTTCTGCAAACGTCATTCCCGCGCAGGCGGGAATCCAGATGCATTTTTTCCTGGTTTTTCACTTGGTTGAGACAAGAGAGAAGATCATTTGTTTGGTGGGGGTTGTGCGTGCTGATGAAGCTTGTTCACTTTGCGTAGTTGGGTGCCCTCCGGACGGGGGGAGAGGCGAGAACATTTGTTTGCTGGAGGTTGTGCGTGCTGATGAAGGTTGTTCATTGTGCGTAGTTGGGTGCCCTCCGGGCGGGGGAAAGGGGCCTGTTAGGGGCGTGCCGCCCCTTCTGAGGCCCCTTTC
>JGI994J12354_10003913_pt1 | contig 13653 bp, 15 predicted proteins | sample IntmicLarv3ML3BL_FD_12354 | JGI IMG/M metagenome (IMG submission 12354)
TGGCAGNAACTATTGTAGCAAAAGGAGGTTTTCTTGTATCTAAAGATTTTTTCCAACTCACCGGCATAGCCGGTGGTTTTTTTGCGCTAAAGCACAAAAAGAGCATGGCTGATAGCTTGTTAGCTACCAGCCATGCTCCTCAACTTACGTCAGTCCGGCTCTCAGCCCTGGGGGGCGTATATCCGGCGGCGGGAGTTATGTGTATCAGGTAAATGTGCCGCTCTTGCGGCCTCACCGGGCGTCTGTCTCAGGGCCCTAAAGGTTGTCAATTATCGTTTAAGTTGAAATGAAATATAAGTATTCTTTTGCATATTCCAGCTTGCGCGACCATAACCCCTTAATTTGAAATATTCTTTTGTGGTACGCCAGTTTTTAATGGAGGCCGACATACACCCCGCAGACAGGACACTTAATGATTAGCCGGACCTGCGCTGATAACGCGCCTTCCCAGCTCATTAAGGCTTGCCTCCATCACTCGGCAAATCGCATATCCTGGCGTGATTGCACCCCGGACAGCGCAAGGGACTCCATCGGCTTTTCGGCGGTGCGACTTTGGACGCGACTACGGACAACATGATTTTTCCTCCTCATTCGTTCATCTATCTTCTTCATATTAAATCATGAAGTGCGAAGCTTTTTAAAGCACAAGCCTTGGGTTCAGGGCGCATGACTCTATCCGTCACACACGTGGAAACATCAACGGCACATACAAAAATCCCCGGGCCGCCCGGGCCACGCCATTGCTGCGGTTCTACACAACGATGCATATTTTGCCGTTTCCTCCCGTCGCGTCAGCAAAGAACCCGGCCCACCGTACGCAGCTCATCATACTCGCGCAGCCGGATGGGCGGATACGCAGCATTCAAAGAAATCAACGAAGCCCCGCCCAGCTTTTTACAGTACCCTTCGTTATTCAAAATAAAAATACCAATTTGACCGATTTCAACCGTAGGCTGTTCTTTGACAAAAACCGTTTGGCCGTCCAAAAAGCGGGGCATCATGCTGTCGCCGCTGATGCGCAAGGCAAACGTCGCTTCCGGCGGAACGGTATCGTCCACCGCCATCATCTCATGGTCATCGCCGTCCAGAAACGTGCCCGTGCCCGCCGATGCCGGCAGCAAATAGTGGGGAATGAAATCTCTCTGCCGGCGCGGCGGTTCAAGCGCTGTATACAGCGGGCTTTCAAGCATAAAGCCAATGAACCGCTGGGCTTCCCGCCGGCCGTTATAGTTCAGCCCTGCAAAAATATCAATCGGCCGCACATCCCCCAAAAAGGTCTGCCGGATGTCCACCACATCATATATTTCGCAAATGGCCAAAAACTGACGGGCATCCGGCAACTGCCCCCGCTCCCACCGGGAAACAACGTTTCTTGACGACGGAATCCCCTTCGCAATCAGCTTCTCTGCCAATTCCGTCTGTGTCATGCGATTTTTTTCGCGTAACTCAAGCAATCGTTCGGAAATCATTTGGCGCACCTCCCATGCACATTATACAACGGCTCGAGACATATTGCAAGCTCCTTTGTGCAAATATTGCCTAAAACATACGTTGACATCCTATATTCCGCGCGTTATAATATCTGTGGAACAACTCAAATCGAAAGGAGGGTTCGCTGTGTACACTATTTTCGAACCGTAAAGATGCAAGCAACTACACGTTGACATCGAACGGCACTGCGCTCTCGCCGCGGATGCGGGTTGGAATGGAAAAATTCTCAAAATCACATATTGATAGGGCATCTTTGCTGGTGGTAGATCGCGCCATGGTGTTAAGCCAACACAATCATATTACAATTGGCTGGATGAATAAATTTTGAGATAGCAAAGATACGAAAAATTCTTACTCAATGTGCATAACAATGCGGCACCCTATTACCTGGATCATTCAGACTTCGGATAGCGGTAAATGTTCCTTCCTCACCTGATTTGCAGTTCTTGTACGAAGGTTATTGCCTTCTTGAGTCATACCTGGTAGTGATTATGCTGGCGCTCGCATTGCGCTTGTAGACACAAACAGGTATTGACACAATTCTTTCTTTTTCAATATTTTTCCTTATACAAATAGGGAAGCGAAGCCCTACAAACAGCGTGATACGTAAAGTTTCGTTAAAATATTTTCGCAAAATCACTACATCGAGAGGGTAATTACTCTTGACAGCGAGCTATGGCGGGCTTTATAATATACTCATCCTTGAAATGGGGGCGAACCCATATACAAGGACGACCTCCACTGATGTCCGCCGCCAAGCAAGTCATCAGTAGAGGTCCCGTGGCAGCGTCTTTGCGTACCATCTTTTTCTGTAACGAAACAAGATGTAGCGCGAAGCGGCTTTGCCTAACACATTATACAGCACACGAGCGAATTTGTCTACTTTTTAATGAGGAGGTGTTTATGTGGCCTATGATGAAGCGCACTTGATTGTGCGAGATTGGTTAAAAAAGATGAAATTAACGAAAAAAGATTTAGCTGAAAAGATGCCCGATGGCATTCCATCTTATAAAACCATTGAGGGTTTCGTGGATCGCGGAAAAGGCGGCACACTCGCTGTTGGATATGCCATTGCACAAGCTCTTGGGCTAACCCTTTCAGACATTTATGTTAAGAGGGGCAGCGAACAAGAACACTTAAACTCTCGTTATGTTTTAGAATCAGAGATGGCTCTAAGGCAAAACATCCTTCCCGAAGAATCTACACTGCAAGAATATCGCGGTCGTAAACAACCAGGAGACATCAACGAATTGATTTCATCACTGGAATAGCAACTACGAGGATTAATTACGGAGGGTGTATATGCAAAAGAGCGAATTGAAGATGATTCTGCCTACGGCAGCCGTCACCGATACACAAGGAACTCAAATGATTGATAACGAGCAGAAAACAAGAAATGAACAATTGGCCGATGTAATGCTGGAGATTGCGGCTGATGATCAAACTGAGATTGGTGATCTGTCTCGCGCTGTAGCACAGATGGCACGTGATATTTATCAGTCCACAGATTTTATGGTTCTGCAGGTCGCATTCCTAAGTATATCGCCGCAAAAACTCACCGAAATGAACGTCTCAATAATCGATAATTTCATTAAAACCTGTGCAGAAAACTCGGCCCAGCATGTGATAGACAACTTTTCGATTCTTGTAACCTCAAGCGCATTTGGGTTAGACCCTTTACAGTTGGCTCGTTTAGGCAAATCTTTTAAGGAGGGAGGGTTTACCAAAGCGACCGAGCGATGCGTCTACCGCATCAAAGAAGTCTTTGTTCCTGTAAATAATGTTTAAAGGTATTAACAGTGGGAAGGTGTGATTGATATAAAAAATCAGTAAGTATGCGGTTCTGTTGGTAATCTCGATGCTAATGGTTCCGACGAAGTAAAGGTGTCCCGGCAAACGGCAATGCCCATCTGTGCAAGACACAGGGAGTTGGGCGCGCCGGGATATCAGAGAATTGCCATTTATGCTTAATTGTTTGAATTGAGCAGCACAAAACATCGAGCACCGACACCCATATAAGCTGAACACCTTTTTGTGCGGCTATTTTGTCACACATTAGGATTCCGTTCTTTTGGAGGTCAGTGCAGTAAGTACTGGCCTCGTTTTTTTGACCGGGCTAAAACAAACGAAGGGGATAGTCACATGATTTTCGTAAGAGTTCATATAGGCGATAAAATGGGGTTAAGCCATATCAAGTGTCCAAATTGTGGCTGGCCTTTGATTGATAAAGCGTTAAAATGTACCGTAAGTAACGGGGCTTTTGATGATTTTCCGCATTTGTTTTCCCTGTGCAAACGGTGCAAGCATCTTATTGATATTTATGTAGCGGAATGCTAATTCGCCCACCCAACCCCATACAAATTCGCGCACCCAAACCCAATAAAATACTCTTTACTTAGCATCATCCACCGGACGAGGACTATTTTAGTCTGAAAGCAAGCCGGATAAGAGCCTACACTGTCTGATAAACAGGTAAGAAAAGGACCTTTGAGATAGGAGCAAGATGGAGCAGCTTTTGAGCTGCCGTCTTGCTCCTTTTTGTTATAGAAGTTAACGATAGTTCAAATGCGGAAAGGACCGCATGACTCCTGGTTGTTTCTTAAACGAACAAACTCGCCCTCGCGCACCTCCTGTTCGATTTTTTGGCATACGACAAAAATTCGAATATTGGAGGAAATATCATGAGCACTGTTTACCTTATCAAAGATATGACACACATAGATGGATGGAAAAGTATAACACGAACAAAGTTTCTTGAAGTAATCCGTGATAAAGTCACCCCGCATTATTTCATGAAACTCCCCGGTCAGCTTGCTGGCGACACTACAATCGTGATTGAATGCAACCAAGAACAATATGGAAAATGGAAACAACAAAGAGATCATACCGCGTATTTATCTTCATTTTCAAGCAAACACCTTACCATGTCGTACAACGCACCACTCACAAATAATAGCGACGGCGATGATCTTGTTGGGGAAGATGTGCTGGCAGATGAAAATAGTCGAGATGAGGAGGTTGCGATTCAATTCATCTTACTTGAGCAGTTAGACTCTGTGTTGAGCACGTTATCGACAACTGAAACAGATTTGCTCAATGCCCTCTACTTTGAGGAAACATCCGCCGCCGAATATGCTAGACGGAAAGGCATATCCCAGCAAGCTATTTCCAAGGCACATCGTCGGCTTTTGGACAAGTTAAGAAAATTTTTCTAAAAAAGAGGTTGTGAATCGCAAAAAAAGTTCACATCTAAAGGGTAGAGGGGCAAACAGCACGGTAACCTCTCAACGCCCAGAACATGCGGAAGGCGTAAAAAGCTGCAAGGCATTTCGTCATACGGACGTTAAACGGATGATTCGTCGTACGGACGTTAAACGGTGGAGGTCATATGGACAACAGAACGTATTCACAGCAAGAGGTCGACCGCATTGTCTATGCGCGTTGGAAGCGTGAACGGGAGCGGTGGTCACGAGAACTGGAAAATCGGATGAAACGCTGTATGGCCTCCATTCATCTCATGCTGCATCAGGAGATGTGCGCGATGAAGCGGGAAGCAGCAACCCCAAACGATGATCCGTTAGATCTGCCTCAATAAGGCCATTGGGGGCTTTGCTGCATTCTTTTCATCGACTTTCAGTAAAAACAATAAAGGAGGATTACAAAATGGCACAAGACATTCAAGTCGCCTGCATCATTAGCCGTTACTGGTATCCGGATGCAATTGAATTTGAAGGCGAAGAGGTCGCCGGTACGTTGATCGATTTTTCCACTGGCACTGCTCACGACGGCTCGGGCCGAATCGTTCCTGTCGGCATTGTTTTGCTGGAAGAAGAAAACACTTTCCACAGCGTGCCGATGGAATTCATTTTAAGGAATGACTTTGCATCGTATGTCCAGGCAAAATAAAAACACTTATTTAGAGGAGACATTATCATGACTAATCTGCACAACACTGTGAATACCGAACTGTTCTTGAACGGCGCTTCGAAGCCCCTCAAATATCTGATGGAAGTGCCGGAACTTGGCGGCTCCCCCGAGAAAATCGAAATCACGTCATTATCCGATACGTCGAAGCGGTATATGCCCGGCATCAAGGATTTCGGCGATTTGACTTTCAAGTTTCTATATGAAGATACCGACACCGGCAACTATGCATCACTCAAAACCCTGGAAACCGCAGCTACTGCCGCCACGTTCGAGCTTCGGTATCCCGACAATACCACACATTTTTTCAAGGCTATCCCTGTGGTCAAGATGGATGCCGCTACCGTCAATGGTGCCATGTCCTTCACCGCCAGCATGATGATGCAGAGCGATGTTTATGACACTGAGGCTGCCTTAACAGCGGCTGTAAACCCGGCGTAAGGACACAGCAGATTGCGTGCGAACCCCGCGCCGACAGATGCGCGCACGTACGCAAAGGAATGACCGCAAGGCGTAAATTCATGCGGTCCCGCGAGGTAAATGGTTGGTTGGAGGGGCGTAATGCCCCTCCGGACCGCCAATCTTAACCCTGCTACAGCATTTCGCGAAACGCATCATATGCATGCGGCAAAATCAACTACAAAGCATTTTGAAAGGACACTATCATGAAAAACTTTTACACCTTCACCGTCGGCGGCGAGGACTACAAGCTGCGTTTGACCGCCAGTGCCATTATGTCCATTGAGAAGAAGCTGGGCAAGTCGCTGTTTAACGCATTGCAAAACATTCAGGACAACATGATCGAAACCATCACCACCATCCTGTGGGGCGCCATGCAGCCGCTGAACCATGGCTTTGCGTACGAAAAAGCCGCTGACTTGTTCGACGATTACATCGACGACGGCCACTCGATTGAAGAACTGATGCTGGAAATCAACAGCCTGTTTGAAGCCTCCGGTTTTTTCAAAAAGGGTCAGGAAGCGTAACGCCTGACCCACAACAAAATTATGGGCAGTATTTGGCCCATGCGGCCTTAACAGCCGGTGTGCCCTGGCGGGACGTTGGCGATATGACCTCAGCCGATGTGGTCATGGCCGCCCAGGTGCGGCAGGAGCAAAACAAGGAATTCGCCCAAACGCTGGCGTGGATTCTCTACAACGGCGCCGCGCTGACCGGCGTGGCCATCAACGACCCCCGCAAATTCCCCAAGCTGGAAGAGGCTTTTCCCACCCTGTTTGAGCGCAAGGAGCAGCAGGACTGGTGGATCATGAAGGAACGCGTGCAGAATTGGGCGACGGCCAAGAAAGAGGCTGAAAGTTGATAAGACTGGTTGGATATACCATGAAAGGAGAGCATTATGGCAGATAGTGTATTAGATTTAACCCAATCTCTGGCAAATTTGGAATTGTTAAAGCAACAGGCGGACACCGATTTTTCGGAAATAGAAGCAGCGGGGCAAGCGGTCGTGGCGCTGATAAGCGAACAAGTCTTGGCTCTTTCCGCGCAAATGAACGCATCCGCGAGCGAAGCGGGGCTGTCTTTTGATACGGCAGTTATGGCAATGGGCGAAGGTGCTGGCGGCCTTTGGTCGAGCATGGGTGATGGCGCTACGGCGTTGTGGGGGCAGCTTAACGAGGGCTTTTCCGCAACGTGGGCGAACACAGGTGAAGGCGCTGCTGCCTTGTGGAGTCAGCTTGACGAGGGCTTTTCAGGAACTTGGGACAGCATCGGTGCCAGCACCGACGCATTTCACGCTGATATGAACGCAGGCTTTGAGACCCTGTGGTCAGCCATGGACGAGGGCTTTGCCGAAGCCTGGAGCAGCATCAATGTAGGTGCAGAGGAATTCCATAATGGGTTGAGTGCCAGCTCCACCGTGCTATGGTCTGATCTGGAAACTGGGTTTGACGAAAACTTCAGTGGCATCAACCAGAGCGCCGATGTGCTGTGGTCTGATCTGGACGCAGGGTTTGAAGGCAACGCCAATGACATCAGTTCAACGGCTGAGGGGCTGTGGTCTGATCTGGATAAGGGATTTAAAGGCAATGCCGGTGACATCGTGGCAACGGCTTCGACCCTCTGGTCTGACCTGGATGTCGGCTTTGATGAAAATTTTACCAGCATCAACCAGAGTGCCGAAGAGCTATGGGGCGATTTGGATGTAGGTTTTGATGAGAGCTTTACCGGTATCAGCACAAACGCTGACACACTGTGGATAGACCTGGATGAAGGCTTTACGAGCTTGTGGGCGGCCACAGACGAAGGTGCCAACAGTTTGTGGGCATCTGTCAAAGAGAATAGCGAGGAGGTGTCCAACTCGGTCAGCGAGCGGTTTAGTAGTTTGTGGAGCAACGCAAAGGCCGGCAACACTAGCCTGTGGAACGCCACAGACAAAGATTCCGCCAGTTTAATCACCAAGGTGAGCGGCAATTTTTCCGATATGTGGAATGACATAAATGCAGGGAATAATGGCTTATGGGAAGATGCAGATGAAGGCGCTGGGAACTTGATAGATGCAATAAACGCAAAATTTTCCGAATTGTGGAACGCAATACCGGAAGGCACGAAAGGCATGGCCAAGGATATTGTGGACGTATTAAACAAAGTATTGAGCTGGTTGGTGAGCCCAATCAACGCGATCATCCGAGGCTTTAACAAAATCCCCTTTGTCAACATTCCTGAACTCAACCCAACCATTTCACCGCCGAGCTTCGCACAAGGCGGATTCCCACACCAAGGCCAAATGTTCATTGCCCGCGAAGCCGGGCCTGAGTTAGTTGGCACCATCGGTAGCCGCAGTGCGGTCGTCAACAACAACCAAATCGTTGAATCCGTTTCTCGTGGTGTTTATGATGCAGTGACAGCAGCAATGTCAGGCGGAAAAGCCGGTACGCCGCTTGAGATTAATCTGCATCTGGAAGGGAAACAAATTACGGCCGCTGTAGAGAAGGTGCAAAAAGAGCGAGGATTGTCACTCCTTGGTGGCAGAACGGCGTTTGGCTTTTAGCCGTCTGCTACGGCGTCTTTCTCAAAACTGATAAACCGTCTATGCTCCCAGTGCATGCCCTCATTCCGTTTTTTTTCAATGTTAGATAGTTCTTTATAACTGAGGATTCCCGTATTTCCCTCGTATATTGAGTCATATAAAGAGCAGGCGACGTTTCCTTCAGTTCCGTTTTTTTTGGATTGACGGCCTACTCTAAACTCTTTTACCGAACCATCAGGGAATTGGAAAGCGACAATATAAGTATAGGAGGTGACACCACTGCTCCCTTTTGAACCACTACTATGGTATCTTCTAACTCTTTTTCCCACAACTTCAACTTGAGCGGACTGCTCCGGCCTGTTTGCAAATTGCACTGATGGGATCAATCCTCGAAATATCGCCACAGCAATTAGCGCAATTATTGGAAGAGCGATAAGCAGAAGACCAAATACTTTACCCACTACCTCGCCTGTGTTTTTCATCAAAGGCACCTCTAATTTCAATTCACAGTGATTATATCATTTTCTAAAAATAATTGCAACAATAATAAAAGCAAAGGAGTGGATGCAATGGATGACAAAAATTCTGCTAACGATGAATTTGTCAGCTTAACAAGTGGACAAGAACGTATTGAGGGTGCAGATGAAATTGTTGATTTTTTCTATAACGTTCCTATCGTTGAAAAAAAGTATTTTGAAAGCATAGAACAAGCTGCACAGGCCTATGGAGAACCCGGAAGAGATCTTGCATTGATAACAGCAAGAAATGCAAGGATAGCCGAGCAGTGGCTTATGCCTTTGGGGGTTATAACTGGGGGTACACAGGCATGGAATCATGGAAAAAAAGCATGGGACGTGTGGAGCGAAGAAAAACCCTTTGACGAGAAAATTCTCACAACATTGGTAGAGGTCCCCTATACATTCGAAGGAGCCACGAAAGCTACTGACAAATTCGTTAGAATGCTTAAAAAAAGCCCAAAAACAACCGCAACAACTGAATTCTTGGGTAAAGTTGCCCCCTGGTTAAAGATAGGTGGCGGATATTTTACAAGCATGAAAGCAATAGATGAATTGTCCAAAGGCGATCAAGAGCTGGGAGATACATTCGGCAGTATTTGTGACCTGGTATCAGGGCAGTTCGATAGGTTCGGAGGAGCTTGCGAACTTAGTGGGGTATTGACACCTCTTGCGATTCCCTTAGGCATATTATCTACAGCTTTCTCATGGGCAGGAGATGCATTCAGGAATGAGGAATGGTATCTTGGTTTTGCAATCATCGCACTTGGTATTGCCGTAAGTGCGGCGATAATCGCGGCTTTGATAGGTGGACAAACCGCAATGTCGGCGGCTCTTTCCGCATTAGGCATATCGGTCACTGCTTCTACGATGTGGATCATTGCACTTGTAGCCGTTGTTGCGGCACTTGTATTATGGGTTATGCACCTTTTATTTGACCAAGCAAAGAACAAACCAGTCTTGAACCAAGGCAAGGTCATCGTTCCGGCTCCAGGCCCCCCTCCCTCAATGCCAACACCTACGCCAACACCAGCTTCATCCAATCTTAATCCACCGACACATGCCCAAGGCGGCTTCCCCGCATTCGGCCAGCCTTTCATCGCCCGGGAAGCGGGCCCAGAACTGGTCGGTACATTAAACGAGAGAAATGCGGTAGTCAACAACGACCAAATCGTCGAATCCGTGGCGCGCGGCGTCTACGGCGCGTTCCAATCGGCTCTGTGCAGCAAGAGTGCATCGGCACAGGTTACCGCACGGTTGTATCTGGACGGCAGGCAAATTGCGTGTGCGGGATAGCGCGCAGACATCTGCGTTGTTTCCGATGCGCAAAGCGCAACTACCCACAAAAGCCTGTGCGGAAAGAAATGCGCAAATCGGTAGTCTGCCGGAAATTTCTTGACGTTTCCAACTCGGGGCCTGGAAGGCCAGGCCCACAACACTCGGCCTTTTCACTTGATGCGGCAACAAAATACGGCATCACTCATTACATTAACAGGAGGTACAACCATGGCAACTAATGACACAAAAACCATCGTATGGGAGGACGTTACCGATCAAAATGACCGGGACGGACTTAAGGCGTTGGTCAGTATTCTTCGGGAGGAGGGCGGCAGGTGGTATGCCTGGTGCCTGCCAACGCCCGCAAGCTACGGCAGCAACACCAAGAGCGTGGTGGACCAGGGCACCAGCATCAGCGGCCATTTCCTTGGATCCATTGTGCGGGACGATGTGGCGCACATCAGCATGAGCTGGTCGTATCTGTCGGCGGAGGACTGGGCCTTGATCAACCAATTGTTCAGAAGCGAGACCGCCGGCGCCGACGTGATTCACAAGTGCGGAAACACGACGCTGTTCCTGGATCAAAACGGTCAGCCGGCGGAACACTCCGGCTTCATCAACCGGGTGCGCTTTTATGACCAGACAATGGCGAGATGGAACGAACGCGAGATGTACATCAGCGACCGGGGAGCCGGCCTGTGGCGGATGAACCAAAACGGCGGCGTCGCGGGCTGGCTGGACTGTTCGCTGGATTTAACGGAGGTGTAATTTATGTATGCCTTACAAGGTGACGCCCTGGAAAAATGGGTGCAAAATCAAGAGAAGCGTGTAACGAACGAAGGCTTTATAAAAGTTTCTCACAAAATCAGCGATCCGGATATGCAGGCGGGCGTCGCATCTCAAGATGCCCTGTTTTTGTCCAACCTGCCCCAAAGGCCCGATTTGCTGTTGGGTGAAAACCCTTCGCTGGTAAACGAGTTGAATGTGGATGTGGTTCCCTACGGCACCCTGGAGCGGAATTACTGGCGGCTGGATGGCAAGCGGGCAACACTTCCCGATGCGCCCGGCGAAGAGGATTATGGCTACTGTGGCTACATCAGCAGCTCGCTGTCCCGCGCGGATAAGACTTTCAAGACCCCGCCGGTGCTCGTCATTGAAGTCTGCGGCGAAAACGGCCAGCCCGTCCCCTCTCTGCCCGGACTGATCATTACCTGGGGTATGGTTGGCGAGGATGAGTACCCGACCCGGTTTCGCGTAAAAGTATTTGGCCCGGGGAGTGCCGTGCCGCTTAATGACCCTAAGCCTATTGAGAACGGTTCTGTTATCTCCGAAGTGGCGATCAGCGGAATGAAAGACTTTACCCGCATTGAGATTGAGATTTTGGCATGGAATCACGCGGACAGACGCGCCCGAATCAGCAAAGTTTTTTTGGGTCATTATCGGGAATACGAAAAGGGGCAGCTGCTGGATTTCACTTTTTCACAATCCATTGACCCGATGGCCAACAGCCTGCCCAAGTATGAAATTTCGTTTTCGGTGGACAATCGCAACCGCGCCTTTAATCCGTTTGATCCTGACGGGTATTCCAAATACATGATGCAACGCCAGGAAATTCGGACGAAGTACGGGTATAGGATATGGCCACATGATCCCCAAGAGCCCGATGACTCCGTGGAATGGATTGACGGCGGCGTGTACTATTTGTCGGATTGGAGCGCGGCCCAGCACGGCGTGTCCGCATCGTTTAGAGCCAGGGATTTGTTGGAATTGCTCAGCGCGGAATACAATAAAGGGGTGTTCCCGCCGCATGAGGAAACAACCAACCCAATCCATGAATTATCCGTCCGGTGTGACGGACTCTATGATGGACGGGATATATGGCATCTCGACCCTGCCACGCTGAATAACGCCCCGATGCAAAAATTGGATTTACTGACTTTTGATAAATATGAATTTCCTAAAACCCTGGCGTTTGCGCCCCGGGAAAGTCATCGTTGGCCTTCCCCATGGCACGAAAAAGCGTTTTACATTTCCTTGGTGGAGTTGAAGCGCGGCGACAAGATTTTATATGACGGAACGCAAGAAATGCCGCCGCGCATTCAATCCAAGTATGATTGGTATGATGAAAATTATCAACCGGTCGTGCTGAAAGCACCCGATCGGTCAGAACACATTCCGGGCTTTGGCCTGATTTGGACAATTGATAAAGATTACCCGCACTCTGCAGCGACCAGTCAGGTTGATATCGCCGCACTTTGTGAAACGGTTGAAGCCCGCGAAGGACCGTTTAAAGCAACCATCCTGATCACAGATTTTCATCCCATGAAACAAAAAAGGGAAACGCTGTATGACCTGGCAGAAAAAATCTTGAAATCAGCCAACTTGCCCAGACACAGCAACGGCAACCCCCGGTGGGAATTACACAAACAACTGAGCTGGTTTTATGCGGATGTGCCATTGCCTGTCAAGCAGTCCATCGCCGATTGCCTAAAAATGATCGCCCACGCGGCGTGCTGCACGATGTTCTTTGACCGTCAGGGCACCCTGCACATCGCACCACTGGAAGCAGGCGACCGGTCATCCGGCTTGGAAATTACGCGCGACAATAGTTACTCTCATGTTGAAATTGATTTAAGCAAGCCGGTGGGTTGTATCAATGTCAACCGGCAGGTGTATGTGGATGCCGGTGAGAAGAAGCCTGGCGACGACAACAAAAAGCTGTACGAAGAAACCATTGACATTGATCCCGGTGTCAGCATAAAGGAAATCTTCTATACGCGGCCAACCAAAGCAAAAAGCGTGGCGGTCCAGGTAGACAACGATCCCGAAAACAAGATTACCACTATCTCAAAAGACTGTTATGCGCAGTATTGCCGATTGACATTTCGTTCCGGATATACAGAGCGGCGGACCTGCAAGATCCGCATAGAAGGGGCAGACGTCGCCGATGTTCTGGAACGAACGGACGCATCGGTTAAGGTGATGGTCTCAGGCAGCAGCAAAGACGAGGAGCTGCCGGTAACCAATCCGCTGATTTCCGTCGAAGGGCACGCTGAAAATGTTGGCCGTTGGCTGAAGGCACACGTAAGCCGCAGGCGGCACACGTCGGTAGACTGGCGGCAGGATCCGCGCCTGGATGCGGGGGACATCATTACAAACGGTCACGAGAAAGGAACCGCCAACAAAATCCAGGTCACATCTTCCGGATTCAGCTTCACAGGCGCATTTAAAGGAAAAACCGAGGGGGTGGAATTAGAATGAACCAATTTCCAAACAATTGGGATAACCCGGTTTTTGACCGGACACCGGACGATATTAAAAGCGATGATCCGCAAACGTACGAAAAAGCCTTTCTTAATGCCAAAGACCTCAACCGCATCGAAAGCAACACCGCCATTGTTGCCCAGGCTCTGCAAGTTCAGGGTTATAGGCTGATGGGCCTTATGCTCCGCGCCGACC
>JGI994J12354_10003914_pt1 | contig 13649 bp, 11 predicted proteins | sample IntmicLarv3ML3BL_FD_12354 | JGI IMG/M metagenome (IMG submission 12354)
GTCGAGCCGCGCGTCGAAGTAGTAGGCGGAGGTCGAGTTTCCGGCACGGCGGCTGTACACGACGGCGAGTGAAACGGGAGAGTCGGGCGTAAATGTTTCGCTTCCGCACGCGGCGAGAGTCAGCGTGAAAATTGCAGAGATAAGCGAAAGAAACAGAGTTTTGATAAGCTTTTTCATAGGTTGTTATTCTCCTTTATGTACTTTTTTAAACTTTCGGGAATGTCCATAATTTCAACGGGTTCCGGCTCTGTGAAACTCGCGCTGAGAACCGAAGCGGCCTGCGGATCGGCGAGGATTTCGGCGAGCCTGCGGCGGAAGTACGCCTTTATATCCACTGCTACTGCCTTGATTTCCGCAAACTTGCTGCGGTAGCGCCTGTCCTCCTCCTCAATTAGGCGTAAGCGGTAGTCTCCGTCGTCCGCCTCATACTTTGCAAGCTCCGAGCGCACACGCATAAGCTTTTCTCCCTCGGAGTACACCCGTTGCTCGGCTTCGCACATCTGGTTTAAAAGAGGGTTGTACGCCATCCAGAACAGCATTGAGCTTGCGAGGCTTGTTCCAATCGGCAGCAGCGCGAAAATCCACGCCTGCGGATATGTCCGCGTGCCTCGGGCGAGAGTTTCGGGCGTAATAAGCGACATTCTGACTATAAGCATACACGCGACAAAGATGAGGACTATCGCAAAGCTTGCGATGATAAGAATCATCGGCGTTATGTCCGATTTGCAGTAGCGCCGCTTCAGCGCGATGAAGGTAATCGGTAGAAGTATGTCCAAAACCAGCAGGAATGCCGCAATTACGCCGAGTCCGCCCAGCCCCGCAATGCCGAATCCGACGGGAATTCGGTTCGCCGTAACGAAGTCTACAAGCACGCAGGAATCGATTGCTAGCGTAAGAATCATAGTCGCCCAGCCCATCGAGTTTTTCAAAAAATAGTGGTCGGGAAGGTATTTCCGCTTAATTGTTTCGCTCGAAATCATCGGGTCGCGCTCGTCATAGGCTTGATGTTTCATGCTTTTTTGCCTCTCTTTTTTTCGAAATTCAGGCTTTCGAGCCTTGATTTGTATTTTTCAAGTTCCGCCTCGGCGTCGGCGATGTTCTTCTCGTGTTTTTCCACGCGCCGCACAAGCTCGGATAAATCGCGCGCGCGCCAGGAGACCATTTTGCTAATACCCTCAGGCCGCAAGGCATACTGCCCGTTCAGGTCGTTTAAGGCAATTGCCATAGCAGAGTTTACAGTGCTGTCGAACATGTCCCCATTCGCGGGGTCTAGGCTTCCGTTCTCGAAAACCAGCGCAAGGCTCTTGTCCGCCTCGCCGTACAGGTCAGTGAGCTTACGATTCATTGAAAAGTCGCTTATTGTCCAGTTGCTGTTCAGGTTGCCAAGGAGGAATTCCTCACGGGCGTGAGGTGGGGATTCCTCTGCGGCAGGGGTTTTGAGACGCTTGTTAAATGGCCACATATTCTGTTACCTCCGTTTTCGTTTTGCAGTGCTGGTTTTGGTACACAGTCTCGCCGAAGTTTTCCCACACGAACAGCGGCACTGGCGGCATTGTTTTTCTGTCAGGATGCTTTAAAAGTACACCGTGGTAGTAAATATCCACGCGCTGGCGGTGCAAATCGCGCTTCTTTTCGCATAGCAACCGCGTGACGCATTCCGACTCCTCAACCGAGGCTAAAAGCTCGGCGCGGCGGTTTTTCAACCCGTTGACCTTGCTTTCGAGGGAACGAATTGCGGAGTAGTAGCCTGCGTTCCTCTTCTCCCACTCGCGCCGGCGGCGGGCGCGGATAACACCGGGTTCCGCGCCATGTTCCTGCTTTAGAACCATTGAAAGTTCCTGCTCTGCCGGCGGAGAAGGTTCTGTTTTGAGCCGTGCCGCTATCGCCGCCTTGATGTCCGCGATTTCATGGTTCAGGCGTCCCGCCTCCTCCTGCGCAGCCGCGACGGCAAGCTCGTGCTCCGCCCATTTCTGGGTCTTGTAGGTTTCGGCATGGTGCTGCTCCTTTGCGATGAACGGGCTTATCCAAAGTCCGTCAGTGTCTGGGCGGGGAAGCCCGAGCTTGCCGTCGCGCCGACCGCGAAACTCAAGCAGACGCGTCTTGAAAAATCCGACTTTCAGCTCGATTTTCGCGAGATCCGCTCGCGCCCCTCCCTGATTGTGGCGCGAGCCTGTGATTCCATCTCTGTTTTTTCGCATGTTGGTTGTCCTCCCTATAAATTTCCGCCAGACTACGCCGCATAAGCGGCGTAGTCTTCGGCGTAGTCGGCTGCGGCTTTGAAGCCGCGAGGTATGTACATTCTGGGTTTTGCGGCGGATTTCTGTGCGGGGCGGTTTTCGCGGGACTTGATGTGGCTCTCGATTTCGCGGAGTAGGTAGGCGACCATCCGCTCAAGCTGTGCGCTGTAGTAGTTGTCCGGCCGCCAGCGGCGCAGCGCCTCAAGACGGATTCCGTCTTTCAGTATTGCGTAGAGCAGTCCGTTGTGGCGGTGGTGCATTAGGAATTCGCGCCTTCCCGAGAAATCCACGAAAATGTTGAAGCCGTCGTTTGCTCCGTCGTTTACTGCATGGATTTTGACGTTGCGGGGGAAAATATAATTTGTTGTTTTCATGGTTTTTGTTCCTTTCTTCATTCCGTTTGTGGTTTTTGTTTTGATTGTTGTAAATGTCCTCATGTTGGTATCTCCTTAAAATAATTAATTTATGGTTTTCCGTTCTGTCCGGGGCCGTTCCTCCCCGCCGCCCGTGGCGGCCGGCGTAGTCTCTCCCTTGGCGCGCTGAATGCGGCGCTTCACCGGGAGGGTATCCCCTCGGGCGGTATTCGGTTGTTAAGGTGCCGTTTTCTATGTTTTGTACTATACAGGGGGTTCGTCGCCGCTCAGGAATTTTTAAGTTTTGCGCTGTTCTCCGCCGTTTTTGCGGTGGCGTATTTCTGATGTGGTCTAAGAATATCCGAACTTGCGGCTAGCTTCGGAATTATCGGGTTCTCGCACGGAAACATGCGGGAAATGTTGCATTTTCGCAGATTTCACCGTATAATTGAAGTTGGGTTTTTATGTATAAGGGAACAGCGACAATTCAAAATTCCGAAAAACTTACCTCGCTGCGTTATCATCATCCCGAATACGCGGCAACGAAAGGGATGACTCAAAAGATGAACAATCACGATAACAGAACAGCGCTGTCCATTGGCAGCAGGCTCACGCTCGCACTCGGCGACGGCGGCACAGCGGCGTACATCGTCGGTGAGGCCATCGGCTTTGGTGGCAGCTGCATAGTTTACAGCGCAAAAAAAGAAGCCCGCGGCGAAAATGCCGCAGGCTCGTTTGCGCGTTCACAGATTATCAAGGAGTTTTATCCCCTGTCGGTCGAGGGAATTACACGAACGGACGGTGCACTGGAAATTCCCGAAGCCGCCCGCGCCGCTTTCGACGAATTAAAGGCGCAGTTTTTGCGCGGGTCGCACCTATTCGAGGAGTTCTATGAGCTGGATTCGAGTCACGTGCTAGCCCGGCCGTTCAGCTTCGGCGAGGCCAGCGGCACGGCTTACGCGGTGTCCGACCCGTCATTTGGCGCGACGTTGAAGGAGTCGAAGCGAGAGCCACTTAGCCTATATCAAACCGCCGAGCTGATGTTTTCGCTCTGTGAGGCAGCGGAAAATTTCCACGAAAACGGGCTTCTTTACCTTGACTTCAAGCCGGATAATATTTTCGAGCGCGAAATTGACGGACACCGGCACATCGCGCTTTTCGATTTTGACACAGTAATATCAGTTGCAGATATAAAAGAACGCAACTACAAATACAGCACATATTCCGATGGTTGGGCGCCGCCGGAGCAGAAGCAGTGGCTCCCCGACAAACTCGGCGCGACGGCGGATGTTTTTTCGCTCGGCGCGGTGTTTTTTTGGCTGCTTACAGGCGACAAGCCCGTTATAAATAAGAGGGCTAACGGCCGCATCTCCGACCTCGAGGCAATAAGCAGCGGGCGGTTCAACCTGAAAAAAGCGGCGGAGAATTGCAAAAAAGCGCCGGATTCGGTCATAGAGCAAATCCTCGAGATTCTGCGAGGCACGCTGCAAATTTCGTCCGATTCACGCATTGGAAGCGCCGCCGGGCTTAAAAAAGAGTTTCAGAAAATGAAGGATATTACGATGAGTGACGCCGAAAACAAGTACCTCTCCGAGCAGGGCGCGGAAATCAAGAGTGGTATTGATTCCGTCGGCGAAACCGCAAAGGAGACGAACCTGCTCCTCCGCGACGTGAAAAAGTCGCTCGACGAAAAGGCAGTAGGTAACAGGCACGGAAAAATCCTCGCCTTTGCGCTTGCGGCTGTTCTTGTGGTTGCGCTGATAGTCGGCGCGTCGCTGTACTTCGGAAAAACGCCGGAAAGTGGGAGCGCCGCCGAACTTGAGGCTGACTTTGACGCGCACACGCTTTTGAAGCTGCAAATAGACCTTGAAAATGCTGTCCATTTGTATGATATGGGGCTGAACAACTGGCGCAGGCTCGACTACCCGCGCGCGGAGCGCGACATTAAGGCGGCGCGTGACGAAATCAGCATGTATAAAAGCCAGGCGACGCTGGAACTCGCAAAAGTAAACAACAGCCTCGGCTGTCTCTACCTCGACATGGGCAGGTACGCTAATGCCTACGATTTGCTCAACTCGGCACACTCCGCCTTTGTTGTGGGGCTCGGCGCGGAGAGCCTTGAGGCGCGCGCGGTAAAGGCGAGCATAGCCCGGTACGACTACTACACAGGCAGCCCGGAGCAGGCGCTGCGCACCACGCAGGAAATTATCGACGCGTCGGACACCGAAAAGGAGAAAGTCATCGCTGCGAGCACCGGGCACTTCCGCGCACAGATTCTGGACGGGCAGGGCAGGTACGACGAGGCGCTCGCCGCGTATGAAAACGTGCTTGCGCTATATCAGGAATTCTTACAAAACAGAAAACTCTCCGAGACGCTCGCGAAGTACACTAGCGACCCAAAGGTTGACAGCCGGACAAAGGACTACTACACAACCTCGCTTAAATGGATAATCATGACCTTCAACAATATGGGTGAGGTATATCTGCACATGGAAAACTATGCCGGGGCGCAAATTGTGCTTGACACTGCACTGCAAATGAGCCTCGACAACATCTACATCGGGAAAGACAACCTGAACACCGCCGCGATTTACGCAAACCTTGCGGAGCTTCAATGTGCTGAGGGCGAACTGAAGGCGGCTATTTCGAGCATAGAAACGGCAATCGCAATCCAAAAGCGCCGCTTCGGCTACGACGACAAGTACCCCGGGCTTGTCGTGTCCTATATCACTTTCGCCGAAATCCGCCGGATTCAGGGCGACTTTACGGCGGCGGAGCAGCTTTTGAAGGACGCTTTGAACCTCGCGGAGGAGTCCTTCGGCGAAAACCATCCGCAGACGGCGGCAGTATGCAATGCGTTCGGCGAATATTTCATTGGTCAGCGCAACGGCGCCGCGGCGGTTTCGTACCTTGAGCGCGCCGTGGAGATTCAGACGGCAACGCTCAGCGTTATGCACCCCGACACGGCAAAAATTTACCTAAACCTCGCTTTGGCGTACGAATTTGAAAAACGACTGCCCGAAGCCGTCGCCGCGGCATTCGAGGCTGACGGAATCCTTGAGGAACTCGATATTTCAGGCGACATTTCGGAGCAGGTTCTTAAGATTTTGCGGCGGCTTTACTACGCGCAGAGCACTGCGGACTCCTTCGACGACTGGAGGGCGGCGCATGAGTAAGCTTTTAGATTTTCTTTACGGCGTCTTCGGTATAATTGGGAAAGTTATCAAATGGATTGTTATTGCGGCGGTTGTCGCCGTCATTGTCTGGGCGGCGAGTATCAGGCTTTCACAAAACACAGAAAAAGACGAGTTAGAGCAGATGGTCGCCGAAACGGAGACTGTGCTTCCGCAGGGGGAGACGCTGCAATGGCTGTACAAAAACATAGAAATCGCCGACCCGTTTTTCAGGGCAGGGATGATTGAATGGGCGCGACAGGACTACCAAAACGCGCTGCACCATATAATTGACGCCGCGAACAATGCCTATAACGACAAAAAATATCCTAAACTCGACGAGGCGAAAATCGGCGCCTGCCTCGGCTTTTTGAACCTTGAGATGGGGCGGCACGAAAACGCGAGGAAAACCCTGAACACGGCGTACAAGACGCTTTCGGCAGAGCTTGATGAAAGCGACACACTTGTCGCCATGGTCAGAAACGCGCTTTTTACGCTTGACGATAAGCTGGATTTTTCCGACAACCCGCGCATAAAATGGCTCTATGACAACTTCTCCGTCGGTGACAACAACTGGTATCGCGGCATGCTCGCATGGCAGAGGCGCGACTATGCAGCGGCGAAAGAGAGCCTTGAAGCCTGTAAGACGACGTATATGGCGAAAAAGGGCGAATCCTCGCTCGAAATGGCGAAAATCAACGCTTGCCTCGGTACTCTGTACATGGACATGGGAAATAGCGATGGCGGATATGAACTGTTAAACAGCGCGTTTGTCGCCCTGCGCGACAAATATGGCGAGACACACCGCCACACCATGTCGGTAAGCTCGCTGATAATTCTGTATGACATTGCGGCGGGTGAGTACGAGCGCGCGCTCGCGGCCGAAGTCGACCTGTTCCGCGTCATGCCCGACACGGAGGAAAACGCATATCTAAAAGCGTCGATTTTGAACAACATGTGCCTGCTTTTCGAGGGTATGGGCGAGTATCAGCGCGCATTAGACTGTATGAACGCGGCACTTTCCGTTTTTGCCGAAAGCGAGGAAGTTTATCCGATTGAGATGAATATTTTGAGTAACTCCGCGAACCTTGCGATTCAGCAAAATCAGTTCGAGGCTGCTCTCGACTACCTGAATCACGCCTTTGCGGTAAAGGAGCGCTTCAACTTCGGCGAAACTGAAACGGTTGTGCCGCTTTACAACAATCTTGCTCAGGCGGCGGCTCACACTGGCGACTTTGACACAGCGTACGAAAGCGCGAACAAAAGCCTGCAAATCAGGTTCGACACCTTCGGCGAAAATGACTACCGCACATATTATTCCTACGCTTTGCTTGCGGAGGTGTATGGGTTTAGCGGAGACAATGAAAGCAAGCTGAAATATGGGAACATTGCGCTGGACGGTTATTTGAAAACCATCGGCGAGAACAATTCGGCGGTCGCCGTGCTCTATAACAACCTCGGTAACGCGTACTTTCAGAGCGAGAAGCTGGACTCCGCAATTGCACACTACAAAAAGGCCACAGCTATCCAAAAGGCGATACTGCTGACAGATACGCTCGACATGGCGCAGTTTTATAAAAACCTCGGCGGCGCGTACTACGCCGCGGGGGATTTTGTAAGCGCCGCCGAAAACCACGAACTGTCGCGTGACCTGTACGCAAAAATTCTAGGCGAAAACAGTGAAATCGTCGCAGCGATTGAAAAGCTTGTCGAGCAGGACATAGCGGAGGGAGGCGCGAACTGATGAAGGATAGAAACCCTGCGACTTCTGTTTTAAGGACGGCGGTTTCCGCGCTTGCGGGATTCGGGATTGCGTTTGCGGTCGCTTTTTGTGTTGCGTGGATGTTTTCTCGCGTGTCGGAAGAGGGCTACGGCACAAAGCAGATTATTGCGGGCGCGGCGTTTTTTGGCGGACTTGCAACGTTGCTGGTGCTGCTAATACGCGCGAGGCTACGGCTTGAGATGATTTTGGCAGGGCTTGGCGCGACGGCAAAAAGGAAGCGCAAGCCTGAAACCACCGAAGTTGAGGGCGAAAAAACCGCGCCGTCCCTTGGCGAGAAAATCAGAACCACGCTCGATAAAAACGGGGATAAAATCGAAACAGCTGTGGCAATTTTGCGTATAGTAGCGGCACTCAGCGTTGCTGCCTACACAATCTACTACTTCGTGACGTTCTACAAAACGGGCTTCACGTCGAGCGTTCAGACCATGATTGGAATTTTGGCGTGCGTCGCTTTTCTGGTGCTACTCCCGATAATGTATGGCAGATTTTTTAGAAAGTTCATAATAGGCATCGTCCTGTTCTGCGTGATAAGTGGCGCGCTTTTTCTTGTACGCATCGAGAATAACGGCTGGTCGATTTTTAACAACAGGACAGAAATCACGATTGACAACCGGTATTATGCAGCCGCGCTGGAACGTTGGAATGAGCTTGATTACCTCGCTGCGGAAACAAACCTGCTCGCCGCCCGCGACGAGGAGAGCGAGGAAAAGAGCCAGTCTTCCTTGGAAGTCGCGAAAATAAACCAGAACCTCGGCGTTCTATACCTCGACATTGGCAGATACGAGGAGAGCTACGAGCTTTTGAACAGTGCGTACACATCTTACCGTAACAAGCTAGGCGACACGGACAACCAGACCATACTGGCGAAGTGCCAGATTCACCTGTATGACATCAGAACCGGCAATGTCGAGCGCGGCTTTGCGGGGTTCAACGAGGCATACGACCATATGAAAACCATCAGCTATAAAATGCAAATTTGCCAAATGCTTGCCCAATCGAATATGCGGCTCGGAAACTATAAGGCGGCGGAGCGCTGGTACAATCTGCTCGCCGATTGGTATGTGAACATGACGGGGACAGGAAATTCTTCCGCCGTGAACCTCGCGAACGATGTCGGGGTTCTTATGCACGAGCTAGGCGAATACGAAAATGCGCTCGGCGCATACACCTCCGCCTTAAACTGGTGGAGTTCTTACGCGATGTGCGAGGACACAGTTATTGCCAATGTATACTCGAATATGGCTGTCACGTACGCCGCGCTGAACCGAACCGATGAGGCAATCGAGGCGGCGACAAAGTCGTTCGAAATCTATAAAAACCTGTTCGGCGAAAAAAACGCCTATATTGCAGTGAACTACCAAAGCCTCGGAAATCTGTACGGAATGTTGCAGCAGCCGGAAAAGAAGCTCGAATATTTGAACCTTGCACTCGAAACCGCGATTGAGGCTTTCGGCGAAAATCACGCCCTCACCGCCGTCACCTATTCGAGCCTGAGCGATCACTACAGCTACTGCGGCGACCTAAATATGGCGATTGCGCTCGCCGAAAAAGCCCTTGAAATCCGCAAAAACCTCCTCGGCAGGGACAGCTTGCTCACCTCGGAGGTTTACATACAAATCAGCTCTATATACTCAGCCGCAGGGGAATGCGACCGCGCTGTTGACGCAGCGATTGAGGCAATTGAAATTAACGAGAGTCTTTTTGGTCGCGACAACATAAACACCGCTTCGGCCTACCTTCAGGCGGCTTGGGCGTACTCGGGCGCAGGCGGGCATGAGCGTGCAACCGAGCTTGCGCGGCGCGGGTTGGACATCAACCGCCGCATGTTGCCAGACGGCGGCGCGGGGCTTGCCTACGCGTATATGACGCTCGGATACGTCCTTGGCGAGAGCGGAAGCTACGACGAGGCGGAGCTTAATTTGAAAAAGGCCGTTCTCTGCTACACCGGACTCGGCGGCGAGCTGCACACCGCTGTCGGGAATGCCTACTGCTATCTCGGCGGTGTGTACGAAAAGCAGGGCAACTATACCGAGGCACTCGCCGCGTACCTGAAAACATACGAAATATACCCCAGTGGAGAGGCGAAAATCATGGAGCGGCTTATGCGCCTGCACGAGACTTTGGGCATAGATGTGCCGTTTGAGCAGTGGTTCGCCGGCGCTGCCGGCTCTGCGCGCAATTAAGGGGAGGAGAATAGCCGAATGGAAACTAAAATTAAGCCGGCAAGCCCTGTATTAATACGATTTTACCGCGTTCTGAACCGCGTGGTTTCAGCTTTGATTGTGATCACAGTCGCCGGTATGATTTTTATGCCAGTGTGGGTTTTGGGTGGCAAATCAAGCATTTACAGGGCGATTGAGTCACTTGAGGATATGCCTGTATCCTCGAACACAGCGGGGATGCAATTTATGAGCCTTGCCGGAGCCGACCCCGACCAATATTCCAAAGCGGCAAGTGAATTCGAGAGTGCTGTGTGGTTCGAAAAATATATCGTTTTTTGGAATGACAACAAAAATCTGCCGCAGTACCACGAAAACGCCGGGCGTGCATTTATGCAGGCGCGGCGGTACACGGACGCGGCAAAACACTACGAGAGCAGCCTGCGTGAGTTCGAAAACACCTCGCCGCAAAGTGCTTTTAACATAGCGTTTGTGAATTTTATGGCTGCGTCGGCGCACTCGGCGCTGGGTGACGCTGAAACCGAAATGGTGAGGATAACCGAGGCAGTCCGCTACTTTGAGGCTCTGTCCGAAGACAGGCGGAACATGGACGCGGGCAAGGCGTTTATCTGGCTTTCACACTGTTACTACGAGGCAGGCGAATACGAAAACGCCGCCGCATACTTTGAAATGGGCATTCCGCTTTATTATGATGTCATCGACTGGGGCTATGGCGACAACGGCGAGGTCGTCTTTGCGGCGGTGTTTTTCGACTGTGCCGCGAACGTCTATGATAAGCTCTCGCTTCCGGAAAAGGCGGCGGAGTACCGAAAAATCAGCGAGGAAATTATTTATCTGCGCGACTACTCCGAAAGCGAGCTTAGTGAACTGCGAACCCACATGGGATGGGATTAAGTCGATGCGAGCTCGGAAAACCCCTGCGCCACAACGCACTAATAAACTCAAGCAACGGTTGAACTAGCGATTTCCCGACGCTCAAGCAACGCTTGCTGTTCTCCGCCTACCGCCCTGTGTTACGCTGAAAACACAAAGCGGAAAGGTTGTGGAGATATGGCAAACAACGTTCGCATAATCAAGACGATTGTTCATAACAAGGAGGACGGGAAAATGTTCGACATGCAAAAAGTTGGCAGAAACATTTCGACCCTGCGTAAAAAGGCGAACATGACGCAGATGGAGCTTGCCGACAGGCTGGGAATTAGCTTTCAGGCGGTTTCAAACTGGGAGCGCGGAAATACAATGCCCGACATCTCGAAGCTCGGCGAGCTTTCCGAAATGCTGGGCTGTACGATTGACGAGCTGTTGGGAAATGAGCGCGCGGCAAAAGTTGTGCAATCCTTTGAAAAAGGGGACATACCCGAGGATTTGACCAAGGAGGATTTCGAAGAGGTCGTACCGCTTTTGAGGCCGCAGCAGGCGGACAGGGCGTTTCTGTCGATTGCGGGGCTTGGCGATTTGGGCAGGAAAATCAAGGATTCGATTGACGTTGAGGGGCTCTCCGCACTCGGCGAGAACATCGCGAAAAACGTGACCGAGACCGTGGGAAAGAGCCTTGAAGGGATTTTAGGTGCGCTTGGTACAAGTGAGGAGAAACTCACAGAACCCGAACCACCCACCACGCCAAAGCCTGTGAATGCGTCGGAGTCTGTTTCTGTGCCGAAAAATCCCGCAGTATCCGAACAAATAGAAAACGCGTCGCTGCGTGAGCGTATACTTAAAAAACTCAGTAGTTTTCAGGGTATTTCGCCGGAAAAAGTGCAGGAAAATTTGGAGCACGAATACGGCGACGAGCTTGAGGAACACCTTGAGGACATCGAAGAGGAGCTTGAGGAAGTTGAAGCGAATGAAAGTTCTACTGAGCCCGCGCCCGAGGAGAGTAAAATCGGCGGCTTCAACTTTTCGGACATCGCCACTGCCGCCCCGTTTCTGAGCGATGACCTCGTTGATGACCTCGCGCGCAGAATGGTAAAGGAGGATGTAAATATAAAAAATCTTGCTGCTATTGCGCCGTTTGTCTCGGAAGAGGTCCTTAACGAGCTTGCACGGGAACTTATCGGAAGGGATTGCAAGATTTCCGAGCTTGCCCGGCTCGCGCCGTTTCTCGATGAGGAAACCATAAGCGAACTTGCTCAGGCGGCGGAATTCATCGGCGAGGACTTCTCTCCTATACTGCCGTTCCTTAACGAGGAGGACATTGACACGCTTGCGCTGAAGCAATTTGAGAAGGACAGAAGTGTTAGCAAAATTGCGAAATATGCGCCGTTTATGAGCGAAAAAACGCTTGCAAGCATAGCGATACAGGCGCTTGACATCCACGGGATTTCGGCGATTATGCCCATCATGCCGTTCATCGACAGCGATGAAATTTCGCGCCGAATCCGCGAAAAACTAAAATGAAACGGGAAATTTACACAAAAAAGCAGGCGGATTTTTCCGCCTGCTTTTTTATTTCTGCTTAAATTTTTCTTTCCAAAACTCAAACGCGCGGTTCCAGATTTCGTCGGGATAGCAGCCGCTCCCCGGCGCGTGTCCGCCGTTCAGCTCCGCTGCAACCCCGAAAAATTGCCTTGAAATGTCGCGCCCCTCACGTAAATAGTAAAAATTCAGCTCGCACCACACGCGGGCGGCGGCGTACATTTTCGTTTGTTTTATGTAGCTTATGCTCGCCTCGATGTCGTAACCGACGCGCCGTTCGGCAACCGTCCATCCGCCGTCCGAGTAATCGAGAATCGTATATGCCGCCATCGGGTCGAGGTCGCAGGGTTGCCCGACTCCGCCGGGGTTTACGAGCAGCTTTCCGTCAATGCTCGCGTGAAATTGCAGGTGGCTATGCCCGAAAATCAGCACATCCTCGCGGAGAGTAGCAATTTCGCGGCGTGCGTCCGCGTCCTGCTCGATTACTTTGCGGCAGTGGGCGTTAAACTCCGCGCGCGAGGGCGGAGCGTCGAAATCGTGCAGAATGTTAAAGCCCGCGAGCCGTGGCGTGCGCGTCAATATCCTGCTGCAAAGCATCGTCCAGCGCGGCTTTCAGCGCGGGGAAGTTGCAGTGAATGTCGGAAAAAACGGCGTAGCGCATGGTGCTCCCCTTTCATTTTGAGCTGTGCGAACCGGGAGATTATCCTCTGTTCGCAGGCACAATTTCAAGCCAGTAGCCGTCCGGATCCTCGATGAAATACAGCCCCATCGTCGTGTTTTCAAAGCAGATGCAGCCCATCTCCGCGTGCAGCTTGTGCGCCGCGTCGTAGTCGTCGGCGGTGAAGCAGAGGTGAATTTCGTTGTCGCCCAAGTCGTAAGGCTCTGCCTTTTCCTTCAGCCATGTCAGCTCAAGCAGATGCTCGCCGATTCCGTCGCCGAGGTAGACAATTTTGAAAGCGCCGTCCGGCCCGTCAAAGCCGCGCGTGACCGTTAGACCGAGCGCTTTTTTGTAAAACTCAAGGCTCTTGTCCATGTCGAATACGTTCAGGTTGTTGTGTACCATTTTGAATTTCATAAAAATTCCCCTTTTTGTTATATTTTCCGCACAAGGATGAACGGCGTAAGCTCGTCGTCCTGCCCCGCAGGGTTGTCGTCGATGGTCATTATGAACTCGCTTTCGGTAAGCGGTGAGGTTTCGGGTGTTCCCAAAATTTCGCGCGTGAGGTCGTTCGCGTCAACGATGTACGCCGGAATGCCGAACTCGCGCCCGATTTCCGCGCACACGCCGGAGGGGTCGCGCGGGTTCAAAATCGCGGTCGTCTTGTAAATTTCAAAGCTCGCTTTGTGGTAAAAACCGTCGATTCCCGCAATTTCGTGACCCGCAACCGCGTAAAATACGCCCTTTTTGCCGAAGATTTTACCCACGGCGGCACAGATTGAAGCCCAGATAATTCGCGGTAACCCGGCGAGGTTTATTGCAAGCTGCATTTTAGAGGGAGTGCTTACGC
>JGI994J12354_10003915_pt1 | contig 13648 bp, 11 predicted proteins | sample IntmicLarv3ML3BL_FD_12354 | JGI IMG/M metagenome (IMG submission 12354)
GTTGGAGCAGAGTTGTTGTCAATCAATGAAATACCTGTTCCTGAAATACTAAATCACATGTTTGGATTGAAAGGCTCGGAAGTCAATAACGAAATTAAATATTGGGAAATCAGCAATTATTTTTCTACACTTCTTTGGTATTTATATCGTTTTGAAAATGATTATCGTCTTTTGATTTCGGAAAACGATGAGAAAAAAAGTATTTATTTACAGGGTATAACACAAGCACAATTTATGGAAATGAGGGCTCTCAAAGAGGAACCCGCAAACACTATCAATCCTTATAATTTCAGAATAGACAGTTTGCAAAATGTAGCTTTTCTGGAAATTCGCTCTTTTTATGATACGGAAGGGTTATCTGAATTCTTTAATAATAGTTTTCAAAAATTAGCCTTGTATGATGTCGATAGTTTGATGATTGATGTTAGTGGCAATGGTGGTGGCAGAAGCGCTTCCGTGGATTCTCTGATGAATTATTTAACTGACAAGCCATACAAACAGTACAGTAAAATTGAATTAAGAGTAAGCGAAACCATAAAAACAATATACAAAGAAAGATACCCTGTCATTTATAACGAAATAAAAGATTTGCCGAACGGACAAATATATATTTACGATATTCCATATACCGTGCCAAGTGAAAAAAACACTAAATTTTCCGGTAAATTTATCATTAATGCCGACTCAAAAACTTATTCCGCCGGATCAACATTTGTTTCTTTAATTAATTATTTGCAAAGAGGGATTGTTATTGGGCATACAGGCAGTCCAAAAATATATTTTGGAGACTTTTTGCAACTGACATTACCCAATACTAAAATAGAATACACGGTTTCAGTAAAGAAGTTTTATGATTGTGGCATTTATTAAAAAAACATTATCTTCGCACCATGGAAAACGAAGAAACATATCTACCGGTAAAATTTGAAGATATACCGTCGTACGAGTCCCATTATGATGATAACAAATTCTGGGATAAGGTAAGAAATATTGCTAAAAAAGTTGGCGAGACAGTTTTGCGACCTGTGCTTACGTTATATTATATCTTACAGGACGGCAATATAAGCATGAAAAACAAGGCATATATTATTGGCGCCTTGGGATATTTTATTCTTCCTATAGATATAATCCCCGACTTTATTGCTGTGTTAGGATACACTGATGATCTTGCCGTTATCTTTATTTTGTTGAAACAACTTCAGGATTGTAATACTCCGGAGATACAGGAAAAAGTAGAAACGAAAATCAGTGAACTGTTAAAATAATTTTTCAGTTCGCCCTTGCTGGCGCGGATTTGTAATCCGTGCCGTATTAAAATGTAGCAAAAATATCGGCATTACGTATCCTCAGGCTCTTTAACATCAAACTCATACATATCGGAAGGTGTCATGCGTTTCAGCGCCATGAGCGACACATCTTTTCCGACCCTTATCCCTTCTTGAAATAAGCGGTAATCAACTGTTTTATAAGCTAATTCGGGGTGATTATTATCGCGGCTGAGGTGGCACAACCAGATATCCTTAAGTGTGGAGGTATAGTTTGTTGCGAGAAATTCTGCTGCATCTCGATTACTCAAATGCCCTGACATACTTGACACACGCTCCTTCAGAAAAGCAGGGTATGTGCCGGACTTCAACATCTCTTCGTCATAATTAGCTTCAATAATCAAATGATTAGCCTTACACACATATTTTTTTACGGTATCTGTTATGTGTCCGACATCTGTCACAAAAACAAATGTATGATCTCCAAACTCTATTGAATAACCTACGTTATCGCTGCTGTCGTGTGGCACTTCGAAAGCCATGATTTTAAATTCCTTGATAAAAAAGGGCGATTCTTTTTCTACAACACGACGCGAATGTGTCAGAACTTCCTCTACATAACGACTTCTGCGTATACCGTCATGTACCGGTTCAGTGGCATATACCGGGATATTGAAACTTTCACCAAGGTAACCCACAGATTTTATATGATCCGCATGGTCGTGAGTAACTAAAACCGCATGTATTTTTTCTATCTCAATACCATGCTCCTTCAAAACCTTTTTTATCTGGCGCACACCTATCCCGGCATCTATCAAGATACCGTAAGATGGCGTTCCGATGTAATAGCAATTACCACTGCTGCCACTTGCCAGACTAAAAAAACGTAACTTCTCCATATTTTTTTTAAAACCTACAAAAAACTGCTGAAATAATCCTGTTTAAATGCAGCAATTTTCTGCAAAAATACAATTTATTTTTCATTTATCTGCATTTATCGTCAAATCCTATTGAAATTTCGTAAATATGCACTACTTTTGCAAAAATTCAAATTGAATGTCTCAGGCATAAAAAAATAAATTATTATTTATTTCACGAAATGGCAGGTAAAGTCGACTCGTGAGTTTATATAACATGATACGAAATAACAAACAAGAATACTTAATTCAGTGGCTCATAGGGATAGGAGATTTGCTCATTCTAAACTCCATTTTCTTTTGTATTTACAATCTGCTTGATACGCTGTACACATCAACGATGGTTCCCAAAATGCGGGAAATAATATTGTTGCTCAATTTCTGCTACTTTTTCTCACTGTATTTTGTTCCGATGAAACTGCATATGTCAGTCGTGTTTTTGGACAAGATCGTACAGCGTTCGTTTTACTTTGTTACAGTCTACATAGTACTTTTTTCCATCTGCCTCACTTTTCTTAACGTAGGTAATGACCTCGCGACGTTTCTTGTTCTGTATTTCTTGGCATCTCTGTTAATATTTTCTTTATGGCGCGTTTCTGTGCGTGTAATGGTAAAACGATACAGGCGTAAAGGATATAACGCAAAAAATATTATTATAGTCGGCGCCGGAAAGAACGGAATGGAGCTTTATCATGTGATAAAGACCGACTTAGGTTACGGATTTAACGTACTCGGCTTCTTCGACGACAACACTATTCTGAAAGACGTTTTACCAAATTACCTTGGAAAAATAGACCAGATTGAAGAATATGTCATGAATAATGATATTGACGAAATATACTGTACCATACCCGGAACTAATAGTGAGAAGATATCTAAACTCCTCAATTTTGCGGAAAAAAATATGATACGCTTCTTTATCATTCCTGAATTCTACAGGGATATAAAAAAGAGCATGATCCTTGAAATGATGGAGTCTATTCCGCTTCTGACAATTCGTACCGAGCCACTACAGTTACCATATAATCGATTCTTAAAACGTGTTTTTGATATCGTTTTTTCAACAGCAGTTCTTATTACAGTATTTCCTTTTTTGTATATAATAGCGGGAACGCTAATAAAAATATCATCAAAAGGTCCGATTTTGTTTAAACAAAAACGTAACGGGTTATACGGTAAGGTTTTCGAGTGTTATAAATTCCGTACAATGCGTGTAAATGAAGAGGCAGATGTTATTCAGGCAGTCAAAGACGACCCTCGCACTACTAAAACCGGAAGTTTTCTGCGCAGGACAAATCTTGACGAGTTTCCTCAGTTTATCAATGTTTTAAAAGGCGAGATGTCGGTTGTCGGTCCGCGTCCTCATATGCTTAAACATACGGAACAATACTCGCGGCTTATTGATAAATATATGATAAGACACCTCGTTAAACCGGGAATAACAGGTTGGTCGCAGATAACAGGTTATCGCGGAGAAACGCGCACTTTAGAACAGATGGAAGGTCGTGTAAAACGTGATGTGTGGTACCTTGAAAATTGGTCGTTCTTCCTTGATCTTAAGATTGTTGTAGTGACAATAATCAATATGTTCAGGGGCGAATCGAATGCATATTAAAAAAAACGTAACTTTGTACGCTGATGGGTAGGATTATAGCCATTGATTACGGACGAAAACGTACCGGATTAGCTGTTACCGATACGATGCAGGTCATTGCAAACGGACTTTGTACCGTACCGAGCGGTGAAGCGGTTGATTTTTTAAAAAATTATGTATCAAAGGACAATGTAGATGTTTTTGTTGTCGGACTGCCTCGCCAAATGAATAACGAGCCGTCGGAAAATATGCGTCACGTGGAAGCTTTCGTAAACCGACTTCGAAAAATAATACCGGAAATTCCGGTCGAATATTATGACGAACGATTTACCTCCGTTATCGCTCAAAGGGCAATGATTGACGGAGGATTAAAGAAAAAGAAACGGCAGGATAAGGCATTAGTAGACGAAATAAGTGCTGTGTTGATCCTGCAGGATTATTTGATAAGTAGAGGGAAACCCCTCCCAGGCCCTCTCCAATAGGGAGAGAGAATGTTTTATTAATTTTTTTATGATATGATATTACCGATTTTCACTTATGGTCAACCTGTTTTAAGGGAAGAAGCGAAAGAAATTGACGAGAAATTTCCGGAAATAAAAAAGCTGGCAGCCAATATGTTTGAAACGATGTACAACGCTGAAGGTGTAGGATTAGCTGCCCCACAGGTGGGATTATCAATATGTATGATAGTGATAGACGGTGATGTACTGTCGGAAAATTATCCGGAATGTAAAGGATTCAAACGAACAATGATAAATCCTGAAATTATTGAGCTAAGTGACGAGGCAATCACCATGGAAGAAGGCTGTTTAAGTTTTCCCGGTATACATGAGAAGGTCACTCGTGCTACAAAAATACGTATCAGGTATATGGACGAAAATTTTGAAGAACACGAAGAAGCTGTTGAAGGTTTTGCCGCCCGTATCGTACAACACGAATGTGAGCACCTCGATGGTCGAGTATTCATTGACAACATCTCTCCTATCAGACGTCAACTTAATAAAGGAAAACTTAACAACCTGATTAAAGGAACGACTTCCTGCGATTATAAAATCAAACCCGTTAATAAATGAAACGTATAATAGTCTTCATAATAATGCAATTATGCATATTCGCGTCCGTAGCTCAAATAAATACGGATCGCGTTATCGCTATTGGTCGTAACGCCTTATATTTTGAAGATTATGTCCTTTCAATACAATATTTTAATCAGGTCATCAGAGCTAAACCTTGGCTTGCCCATCCATACTTTTACCGTGCCTATGCCAAACTTAACCTCGATGACTACAGTGGAGCCGAAGAAGATTGTACTCTGGCTCTGGAGCAAAATCCGTTCATGGTTCAAGCATATTATGCTCGTGGAATAGCGCGTCATAGTCAGGGGAAATATGACCTCGCCATTGAAGATTACAAGAAAGGTCTTGAATTCAGGCCAAAAGACCGTTCGATGATGACGAACAAAGCTATCGCTTTTATACAGAAAAAGGATTATAACACAGCTAAGGAACTATTCGATGAGATAATTACGACTTTCCCGCGTGAATCAAATGGTTACTTGGCACGAGGCTCGATGCTCACGGAAACAGGCGATACGATAGCCGCAATGGCAGACTACAACAAAGCCATCGAAATTGATCCTTACTACGCTCCCGCTTACGGTAACCGCGCCTTGTTGCTCTATCAAACGGATAAATCGGAAGAAGCGCTGTCGGATCTTAACGAAGCAATAAGGTTAGACCCGCGTGAAGTAGGCTATTATATTAATAGCGGATTAGTACGTTATAATCTTAACGACCTGCGCGGAGCTATGTCGGATTACGATAAGGCAATTACTCTGAGCGACAAAAACCTTATTGCCCGTTTCAACCGCGGACTGTTACGTTTTCAGGTCGGTGACAATAACCGTGCCATTGAAGATTTTAATGTCGTAATTGCCATCGAACCGGATAATTATATGGCATACTATAATCGAGCATTGTTATTAAGTTCAATTGGTGAGCACAACGCAGCGATTAGCGATTATGATATAATATTGAACCAATATCCGAATTTCCTTCCGGGTTATTACAACCGTGCTGAAGCAAAACGTAGCATAAATGATATTTCCGGAGCCGAGAAAGACTATTGGTTAGCCATGGAACTTGAAAGAACAAACGGAAATATCAGTCCGCAATTAGCACAAAATATAGCTTCCACAAAACCAAACAATCAAAATGTAACCGAAACCCCCCCCCCGACAAAAGAGAAACGCGTGAAGAGTCGGATAAAAATATTAACAAATTCAGCAGTTTAGTTGTATACGATAAGGAGGAAGAGCAGAAAAGCAAGTATCAAAGTGAAATACGCGGACGTGTGCAGGACAAAAATATCAGTATAGACTTTGAACCACAATTTGTGCTTACCTATTACGAAAGAGCCGACAATTTCAAAGAACAGGTTAATTTTAACAAGACACTTGAGTCATTCAACCAAAAAGGAGTTGTCGGATGGAATCTTATAATTACAAACAAAGAAGCTTCTTTGAATGAATTTCAGATAAACGCACATTTTGAATCAAGAGATGATTATTCTGCCAAGATAGAAAAAAACAGTAATAATGCCGATTATTACTTCGGGCGAGGAATTGATTTTATGCTCATACAGGATTTCTCGGAAGCCATAAATAATTTTGATCAGGCGATAAATATTGATCCGTCATTTACTCTTGCATATTTTAGCCGTGCTGTAGTGCGATACAAACAATTAGATTACGAAATATCAAATACTTCCCAAAACGAACTTGCGGAAGCAATGAGTGTTCAGTTTGGCTCCGGCAATAATTCTATTCCTTTGTCTACATCACCCGTAGTGAATGAACGCAACAAAAGATCTTATGCTTATGAGATGATCATCAGTGATTACAATACTGTAATACAGCAAGACCCTTCATTCACATATGCATATTTCAACCGTGGAAACCTTCGCTTCTTACAACAAGATTATCGGACAGCGATATTGGATTTTAACGAAGCGATTCGCCGTAACCCCGATTTTGCCGAAGCTTATTTCAATCGCGGACTCACGCGACTCAAGCAAGGAGATGCCACCAGAGGAATTGCAGACCTCAGCAAAGCCGGAGAACTTGGCATTATTAATTCATACAGCATCATAAAGCGAATGACGAAGTAATAAGTAAAAAATGAAAAAAAACAAGTACATCATATTTACATCTATGTATATGTACAAAAATGATTTTTTCAAAAAACCATATACAAAAGAACAATATGAAAATCTTTTTCTTACTAATTATATCCCTTTTAAATACTTTAAGTTTGCCGTAAAACGTATAAGAAAAAAAACACTGAATGAGTATTATGGTGTTTTCGACAAAGAAAGTTTTTACGAAACATATGAGTATTTCGGAATATATAGAACAAGAACAAGAGGTCCTTTTTCGTATTTACTGTATTATGTATATAAACATTACGGCAGGCTATCCCTCGAAGAGATTTTTTCTCTGGAAAACATTAACGATATAATCAAACTTGTCAGTGAAAAATTTTATCTTAATGACGAGTTATTCAATACCTTTTGTAATTTTTTGGAAGAGGAAGTATATGATGAAAATCCGGATTCTTACTATTCTTTTTTTGAGGAATATAAAGACTGGATTCCTTTGACAAACGGCTACATGTTTATCGGATTCGATTATTCAAGATTAATTTGTGTAATCGAAGAAAGCTACAATTTAGGATACATTCCGGAAGAAGAACTGGAACTGATATCAAAAACAGGTAATGAAATAATGTACTTTTTTGAGGATTGGCCTTCTTTTTTATGCAGTTGCTTATTAGGGAAATTCTGGATGATGAAACACAGACTAAAGGAGCATCGCCTTACACCGACAGACCAATATATCACAAATATATACGGAATGATCACCCAACAATCCAACCCGTTAGCTCAATCCGGAATATGGCCGACCGATGACTACTCGCCCTTGAAAGTTCTGATAGAAAAACTTATACCCATCATAGACACTCCTTGGTTAAACCACTATAAGTCAGAAAGATTATCTTCTTTATTGGTAAAAAACCCACAAATATTGAGTATTATTGAAATAATCAATAAATACTCATCTGTGAAGTATTATTTGACACAGAAAGAAACAAAAGACTATCTAACATTTCCGGGAGAAGATAAATATAAGAACGAAGAATATTACAGTTCCATTCATAAGTTATCTGCTCCGGGCGAAATTTTCTTTATGTATTGTTGGTATCCCTGCCCTTTATGGTTTTCTAATAAAGCAATTTATTATAAAGATGGCTTCATATATGGCAAATACTACAGAATACCATGGGACCGGTATAAAGAAGAAATTACTTTTCAAACAAGCGTAAACTATTCAGCTGAAGTTTTAATCTATACTTCTGTTTGCAACATAATTGAGATACCTTTCGGAAAAATAAAAGATGATGACGATAAGTTGTTCTATATTTATTTAGGAAAAAAAATACAAAAAGAGTGGGAACTGTTTTTTGAAGATTTGTGTAATTTATACAGTCGATTAAATTAAAAAGAACATTTTCGTTAAGCCAAAAGAGCAGAGACAAAGCTTGCTTTGGCTATGCCTTGGCGAGAAAACGACTGAATTTATTCGAACGTTTTCGTTAAGCCAAAAGAGCATAAAGTATAGTCTGTTGACGAAAATACAAATATTAAACGGTATTATACAGATAGATAAAGTTTGTGCATTTCTTGTTTTATCCTATTTGTCAATGATTTAAAAGAAGTGCGAAACATTAGTAATTTATGTATAATGTCAAGAAATCAATATGCCTTTTTTTTGCTTTGTATTTTAATTGGTAGTTGTGCGAGAACCAATTTATCAACAGACTTGTCTGTTATTCCTGTAGAATCTATGGTGGGTAAATATGAGATTTTGAATATTAGCGACTATGCTTCTTCAGTTTCTTATATTCCATTGGAAACAAATGATAATGTGCTTATCAGGAATATTAGTGAAATAATATTCGAACAAGAACAAATTATTGTTAATGACCCGATACAGTCATGTATGGTTTTTGATAAATATGGTAGTTATTTGCATAATTTGGGAAATAAGGGATTAGGACCTGAAGAATACTTAAGTATCAGATATTTATCCTCATGGAACGATTCGATTTTTTTACATACCGGTTCCCCTGTAAAAATAATGATTTATCATTCAGACGGTCGACTTATAGATATACTTAGAGCAGACAATATTCCGGAGACATACAGACTAAACGCTATTTGGTTCTTAAAGCCTCAGATCTATTTGTCGGATGTAGTTGCTATGGCCGAAAATAACAGTACTTCTTCATATCCAAGGGCAATATTGCTTCAGGAAGACAATAAGCGATTAACAATTAGTCGGGAATACCCTTATGTAAGTCTGGAAAAAGAATTTGGCGGCTTTTCCTCTTCATTCGAGGTAGCTACCATGTATCGTTTCAGCAATAAGATATATACTTATAAAGCCATTAATGATACAATTTTTACAATAGGTCCTGATTTGGAAATGGATAAAGCTTTTGTTTTTAACTTAGGAAAATACCGCGCAAGTACAAAATGGATGTTTGAAATGAATCCGAAAAAGAATCCGGATTATATATGGCCTTTAAATATAATGGAATCAACCGATTACTTGTTTGTCGAATTCTTTTTTGGCAACCATGCTCCTGAACGTTTTGAATATCTTAGCAGACCGGGAACAGGTGATGAAAGAGTATATACCGATTATCGTGTTTTTGGTATTTTTAATAAACGAACCGGGCAATTGAAACTGATGAATCAACCGGTTAAAAAGAAATTGGGGTTTAAAAACGACATAGATAATGGTCCGGTTATCTGGCCACATTATATTTCTTCCAATAATGAATTGGTGACTTATATCTCTCCTGAAGATTTTATGGAATACTATGAAAAAACAGAAAACCATTCACCACGAATGACTGAAATAGCCAAAAATCTAAAAATAGATGATAACCCGATTGTTATTATTGCAAAATTTAAGAAGTGAAGTTAATTTTACTTGTACGTATTTCTGCAATACTCCGATCAGGCGTGTTTTAGGTAATATAGCAGAACGATTACAACATTATAATATAAACCAGATATGGGAAGTTGGAGTAACATCAGTACACGAATACGAAAAAGCGGAACTTCTGTATGAACATTTTACCCGGAATAATATAAAAATAGATATAAAACCGTTTTACAATCGAAAAAATTTGACTTTCTTTGAAGAAAATATTTTTATACAAAAGGAAGACCTTTTGAATGTGACCCTTGACAAGAGAGAATTTTTTGCGCAACAGGAATTGAACACTCATAATTTCGGGAAAATATCCATTACGCCGGATGGTAAAATATTTGCTTACATAAATAAAGACCCTATAGGAAATATAAAGGAACCGATAGAGGATGTTTTAAGCAGGGAAATGATATCCGGAGATTCATGGAGATATACGCGGTATCAAACAGAGCCTTGTAACCGGTGTTGTTTCAAACTTATTTGCCCGTCTCCGTCATGTTATGAATCCGTAATAGGTAAACCAAACTTGTGCCATGTAAGACTATAAAAAGATAAGAATTATTTATATAAACAATACCATGAGACACGAATATTATTTTTTATTTATCACGAGTTGCTTCATCTTTGCAGGATGCAATGCACAGTCAGGGAGAAACATAAACGAATCCTCCGAAATCTACACCATTGATTTTGAACAGGGCTTCGATACTGAACAACAAATGTTTATATCAGAGATAGCTGACAGTGTAGAATACATCGAGTTGAAGACGCCGGACGATATTGTTATTACAAAAATTAGGAGTATAATACAGGCTGATGAATACCTGATGATCCATGCAAACCATGATGTTTTTCTTTTTCATAAAAAAGGACAGTTTATCCGGCAAATCAGCGCCCGCGGCCAAGGTCCCGGTGAATACTCTATGTCAGCTTCAATAGAAGTTGACAGAAAAAAAAATGAAATAGTGATTACAGACGCACATCAATTTATGTTTTTTGATTTCGAAGGAAATTTTTTACGCAGCATCAAAAAAGAAAATTTCAATCCTTACATTGGAATTTCGGATACCATGTTATGGATAGGAGAGGTGGTTTCATCTGCAAATACAAAGTATAAAACTGTAGCAATTTCTTTACAGGCAGGAGAAGATACCCTCGCATACATACATAATTCCCTGTATGGAATTATTAAGTCTGATAATATACATTATCATCTTCACCTGCAAGTGAATTTTTTCTATCACGAAAAAGATTTATTATACTTCAAAGGAGATATGTCCAATGACACGATATGGAGAATATCCGGAATATCAGCGAAACCGTATGCTTTTATAGATATGGGAAAATATAAAATGCCGGTTGAATATGAACCGTGGTATTCTTCTTTTGAAACATATCAAAAGCATTATGACAGATATTGGAGCGTATGTTCCATGGTTGAAGGCAATCATCATTTTTTTCTTTTGTCAAATTGGCGAGAATATGCGAAAGATGGGAGGAGAGATTTTGGAGCGTATAAAACTATTGTATATGACAAAGATAAAAATAAAAGTTTTGCTGTCAAAGATAAAAATGGAATAGGTTTTACTGACGATATTCAGGGCGGTCCTCCCGTTTGGCCACGTTGGTCGTCGGACGATTATTTCATAAACAAAATTGAAACGGAAGAATTGTTGGAAAAGGTCAGTATCGGTGAATATACCCCATCTCCGCAACTAAAGGAACTGCTTTCCCGGATTGATGACAGCAGTAACGACTTAATAATTTTAATGCATAGAAAAAAATAAGTATAAATCGATAAATCAAACTTGTGCCATGTAAAATCATAAAAAAACTACTAATTAGGAAATAAAAAAAGCAAACTTTTTTTGTACTTCTCTCGGCTTGCACTATCTTTGCACCCCAAATAAGAAATATTTATAAAACGATGATAAAGATTACATTTCCTGATGGTTCGATAAGGGAATATTCCGACGGAACGACAGCTATGCAGATAGCTGAAAGCATTAGTCCAAGACTGGCGCAGGATGTTCTTGCCGCTAAGATCAATGGCGAAGTATGGGATTTAACACGCCCTATAGACTGTGATGCAACAATTCAGCTACTGAAATGGGATGATGAAGAAGGTAAGCATGCTTTCTGGCATTCGAGCGCGCATCTTATGGCTGAAGCACTGCAGGAACTTTATCCCGGTGTGAAATTCGGTATAGGGCCGGCAGTAGAAAACGGTTTTTACTATGATGTTGACCTTGGCGACGCTACACTGACCGATGCAGACTTCCCTGCACTCGAAGCAAAAATGGCTGAGTTGGTGGAGAGAAAAGAGAGCATCGTACGCGAGAGTATTGCTAAAAATGACGCTATTACAATGTTCGGCAATCGCGGCGAAGTGTATAAGACTGAGCTAATCAGCGAACTCGAAGACGGACAGATAACAACATATACTCAAGGTAATTTTACGGATCTGTGCCGCGGACCGCACCTTCCGGATACATCGTATATCAAAGCATTAAAGATAACAAGTATTGCCGGAGCTTATTGGCGCGGTGATGAAACACGCAAACAACTCGTTCGCATATACGGAATTACGTTCCCAAAAAAGAAAATGCTCGACGAGTACCTCATTCTTATGGAAGAGGCGAAAAAGCGCGACCACAGAAAAGTCGGTAAAGAGCTTGAGTTGTTTACTTTTTCGCAGTCTGTAGGCGCAGGACTTCCTCTTTGGTTGCCGCGTGGTACACAGTTGCGACTGAAACTTGAAGATTTCCTTAAACGAATACAGAAAAGACATGGATATCAACAAGTTATAACTCCGCACATCGGAGGTAAACAGTTGTACGTGACATCAGGCCATTATGCAAAATACGGCAAAGACTCATTTCAACCGATTCATACGCCGCAGGAAGGTGAAGAATTTTTATTGAAGCCGATGAACTGTCCGCATCACTGCGAGATTTTCAAAAGTTTTCCGCGCTCATATAAAGACCTGCCGCTACGCTTGGCAGAGTTCGGCACGGTATACCGCTACGAACAAAGCGGTGAGCTTCACGGTTTGACACGCGTTCGCGGATTTACGCAGGACGATGCACACCTTTTCTGCCGCCCCGAACAGCTTAAAGGAGAGTTCCTTAAAGTTATGGATATAATATTCATCATTTTCAAGGCTCTTAACTTCGAAAATTTTGAGGCGCAGATTTCGTTACGCGACCCCAATAATAAAGAAAAATATATCGGCACGGACGAAAACTGGGAAAAAGCCGAACAGGCAATTATCGAAGCATGCCGGGAAAAAGGTCTTCCCGCAAAAATCGAATTGGGCGAAGCTGCATTCTACGGACCAAAGCTTGACTTTATGGTCAAAGATGCTATCGGACGACGTTGGCAATTGGGTACGATTCAAGTGGACTATAATCTGCCTGATCGTTTCGAACTCGAATATACGGGCGAAGATAACCGTAAGCACCGCCCTGTGATGATTCACCGCGCTCCTTTCGGCTCAATGGAAAGATTCGTAGCCGTGCTTATCGAGCATACGGCCGGTAAATTTCCGTTATGGCTGACGCCCGATCAGGTTGCGGTATTGCCAATAGGCGAAAAATTCAACGATTATGCATACGAAGTTGCGCGCGAACTTGAACAAAAAGATATAAGCGTCGTCGTTGACGACCGTAACGAGAAAATTGGTCGCAAAATACGTGATAATGAGCTTAAGCGCATACCTTACATGCTTATCGTCGGAGAGAAAGAAATGGAAAATAATGAAGTTTCGGTAAGAAAACAAGGTGAAGGAGATAAAGGTTCAATAAAAATT
>JGI994J12354_10003916_pt1 | contig 13646 bp, 13 predicted proteins | sample IntmicLarv3ML3BL_FD_12354 | JGI IMG/M metagenome (IMG submission 12354)
GTCACGGTAACTGGTGCGCACCTGCAAACAGACATACGACACCCGCCGCATGTCGGTAAGCACCACCCCATGGGCCAGCAGTTTTCCGGGCAGTTCGGATAGGCCAAGGCCCTCGATTTTCAGCGTCACATCCCCGCGCATGCGGCGCGACAGCGCGGCTACGCTATCCATGGTTATGCCTCTCCCTTCACCAACGCATGGATTTCCCCCTCAATGACCACATGGGTTTCGCCCAGATGCACCACCACCAGGTTTTGCCCCTGCACCGTGACGCTTTCCTTTTGCAGCCGCACATGGACCGCCGTACCCGACAGCGCCCCCAAGCCGGTGTGGTTTTCCACCGCCACCCGCCCAAAACCGATCATGGTTACCCGTCCCGTGCGGTCATACAATTCTTGCGGAATGCCCGACGCATCCGCCATCCGGCGCAATCGTTTTCGCAAGCGTTTCATGTGAATCACCTCCCGTTGGTACGCGGTGCTTTTTTGTTCTTCTTCATTGCTTTGCGCGGGGAACTGCATGTCCCCCTTCTGTTCAATGGCTTTGCGCGGCAAACCGGACTTTTCTGGTCTGCTCGATCACCTTGCGCGGCAAACTAAACTTTTCAACACCGCCTTGCGCGGTAGGCTACACGTCCCCATCCTGCTCAATCGCCTCACGCAGGGTAGCTGCCGGGCGGCGGTCCAGGGCATACAGCAGGCCGCCCTCATCCAAGCGGCCCATGGTGCGCAGGGCGGGATCCAGCACCGAGACCTCGTGATATTGTCCCGGAACCATCTCGCGCAGCACCAGCCGCAGCGGGGTATCCCCCATGGCCGCCAGCTTGCGCACCGGCACGGCTCCCCGGCGCAGCGCCCGGCGGTTGAGGGTGAGCGAGCGGCCCAACACGTACGCCGACTCCCGCCCTTCGCGCCACGCCGCCACACACAAAAAGGCTCCGCAGGCCAAAATGGAAAGATTCCAAATGCCGCGCATGGCACCGTATACCCCAAGCGCAAACACTGCCGCGCCGGCACCCATGCCCAGCCCCGCCGACACCCGCGTGGCCCGCGCAAACCCCAGAGGGCGGCACAGCAAGGCGCGCAGCACACGACCGCCATCCAGCGGCAGGGCGGGCAACAGATTAAAATATGCCAGCGCCGCGTTGTTGCGAATGAGTGCACCCATCCACGCCCCGCGCAGGGCGGTTTGGCGTTCCAGATACGAGAACAAAAACGCCAGTGCAAGGCTTGCCACCGGCCCGGCCAGCGCTACGGCGATTTCCGTGCCCGGCCCCCGCACCACGGTGGAGGTTAGGCGCGCCACGCCGCCAAAGGGCATGAGTTCCAGTTCCTGCACCCCCAAACCCAGCGCGCGCGCCGTCACCGCGTGGGCCAGCTCGTGAACCGTGACGCACAGCGCCATGACCAAAAGCGTGCCGCCATCCCCCAGCCACACCGCCAGCGCACCCAATGGCAGCAGCCACAGGCTGACCCGGATGCGCACGCCGCCAATTTGCGCAACGTCCATAGAAGACCTCGTTTTTTATTTGTTGATTTTGCTCCTTTTTCCGCGTAAAACGCGGCTTCGGGAGCGAATCTTGCCTGTTTCGCATGCTGCTCTTGATTTTTGCGTTGCCTTTTTATTCTTGCACCGCATTGCTAAACACCTGCTGCGGATCCATCGGCTGACCGTTTCGGCTAAGCGAGAAATATAGCACCCGGCCCTGCGTGCCCTTTTGCACCACGCCCAACATGGAGCCCTGTACCACGTTATCGCCCTCGCGCACCAGAGCGCCCTCCACTGCGGTATAGCAGGAACGCAATCCATCGTTGTGGCGCAAGGTAATTTGCGTGCCGTGCTCCAGCGCGGTTACCGACTCCACCACCCCGGATAGCACCGCGCGGGCGTAGAGATCTTGGGTACACAAAATGCCCAGACTTTGGTTTTCTTCCTGCCGCGCCACCACCCGGCCCATCACGGGCGAAGCCATGGTTTCGGTGACCTCATTGCTGACAAAATACAGCCGGCCCAGCACGCCATCCACGTCGGTGTCGTAGGTGACCACATTGCGCAGGGTGGACATCACGGGGTCGGCGGCGGGCATATCCATATTTCGCAAGCCAAGCGCCCCAAGCAGCAGCATGGCCGCCGCCGCCGATTGCCATGTAACGGTCATCCTATACCATGGCCGCTTTTGCGCCCCGGAATCTCGCGCGGTACGCCATGGCAGGGCACCGGCAGAATCCCGCCCAGCATGCCGTGGCGAGGCATCGGCAGAATCCCGCCCAGCACGCCATGACGGGGCACCGGCAGAATCCCTCGCGACACGCCACGACGGGGCATGGGCAGGATTCCGCGCGTGCGGCGACGTTGCGCGATTTTGCGCATGTTCTTGCGCCGAGGACTGTCCTGGGCGGGCCTGTTCGCGCGCTTGTGTCAGACGGGACGGCATCCCTTCCCGCGTCGAGCGCCCCCGCCGCCCGGCGTTTGCCCGGCTTAGCATACCGCGCCAAAATAATGGTAACGGCATTTCTTCGGTATCTTCATCGGTTTCTTGATATTCCGGCGTGACGTACAGCCAGTCCGTTTCGTATGGTTGCATAAAAAACCACCCCCGAATACACTATGCGGGGGTGGGGGTGGGTAGTACGCAAACGCGTTGTTTATGTCTCGTCCCGGTATTCCTGCAACAGCGTCAGCACCTGCTCCACATCTTCGCGGCGCACGGTCATCAGCGCAAAGTTTTCGGCGTTGGCCACGGCGTAAGTGCCGGTTTCATATGGAATAAACCGCAGCTCAACCGTGGGCAGGCCGTTTTTCTCACGGATAAAGGTCAGGGTCAGCTCGGGATATCCTTCCACCGTGGTATTGATGACGCCTGAGGACTCCAGCCCCACAACGCCAATATAGAAGGCCAGCGAGGCATCTTCGGATACCGGCGCGCCATCCAGGGTGTAGACCACCTGCTCTTCGGTGCCGGATTCCGTGACAATTTTGGTGCTTTCCTTGCGCATAACGGCCTGGACAAGCCCCGCAATGCGCAGCTCGTCCACGCCCTCCAAGCCCACCAGCGCCACAAAGCTTTGGGCCATGGAAAGGGGGTCAAGATCCATGGTGTCGATATTATATGAGGACATAAAATACACGGTATCGCTGTTGTTCAGCCGGCAATACACCCGCGGCTCATCGCCGATGCGATCCCCCACCGCCAGGGTATAGCCATCGCCGTGTGTGTCCTTCATGGTGAGGGTAAACAGGGGGATATCAAGGCCGTAGGGCGCAAAATCCACCACGCCCACCGCCACAGCTTCCGCGGGCGAAAAATAAGCGCAGCTTTGCATAAAGTTTTGAATGGCTTCCAGATTAACCGGGTGCTCCACGGGGGCCGTCAGTTTCCAGGTGGAAAGCCCGGAAAGCGAGGTTTCAGCCAAGTCCTCCTGCACCACCATTGCTTCTCGGTTGCGGTGGTGAAGCTCGATCCACACAGTTTTGGTGCGATCCATGGTGATGCCCGGCACGGACAGATACCCCACCCGTGGGCGCAGCAAGATTCCGGCGGTTTGCGGGGAAATCAGCAGAATTTCCCGTTTGCCCTGTACCTGCGCGTAGTAGGCACCCTCGGGCGTTTTGCCGCCGATTAGCAGCAGCACATGATCCTTGGCACCGACAATTTCCACCATGGTTTGGCTGTCGGTTAGGCCATACAGGGCCAGCGCCTCATCGGTGGGCTTTTCTTCCAGCACTTCGGCTGCCACCAGATTGGAAACCAGATTGACCATCTCGTCCACGCGATACGCGCTGATACCCGTGGCCGCTTGGCCGTCCATCAGCCAACTGTTACCCTGCCGAACCAGCGCAAACTGCTGACCCTGCAACGTGACGGTGATTTCGGACAAACTTTCCGCGTCGCGCCGCAGCAGCACCAAACGGGGATCGTTTTCGCGCCTGTCCTTGATTTGATTATTCAGCGCCATGGCACCAAAGGCCAACGCGCCCACCCCCACCAGCACAACCAGCAGAATGGCCACGTTGCGCAGCATGGGATTCTTTTGCTTTTGCGGATTCATCTTGGGTTACCTGTCCTTCCTATGCGGGCAGAACGGAAATTTTGTGCGGCCGGTTCTGGCGCCCCCGCCCGGCTTTGCTTCGCTTGCCTTTTGGCGACATACTGCTGGGTAATCGCTGATTCATAGGGATGCACCAGATTTGCGCGGATTTTGGTTCCAGGTGGTGCGTAGCAAAAATGCGCCTATTAAACGAAATATGAAAGTTTTTGCCACATGCCGCTTGGGGCCAAAAAACGCCGAAGATGGCGTGTCAGCCTTTAATCAGTGGTTACCTAGAGATGCCGACGGCGCAAGAACACCACCACGCCCAACGACAGTACCGCCAGAGGCAGTCCAATGCAGAGCAGACCCGCCAGCCACCACATGGTTTGGGTGTTGGGCAACTGCAATGGGGCGTTGGTGTAGCTTTTTTCGCGCACCAGCACGATGTCGCCGCTTTGGTTCAGCCAACTCACACTGGTTAAAAACAGGGGAAGGCTGCCGCCCGTAGGTAGGCCGCGGCCGAACAGTTCGTAGCTGCCAAACACCGCCATGCGGCCTTCGGGTTTGTTTTCAGGCGCGTAGGTCACCGTCAGCCCCAGACAAAATGGCCCGGCGGTCGTGTCCTCGCCCGGGGTGGCAGCGCTCATTTGGCTTTCACTGCCGCCCGGCGCGATGGCAAACGAGGTGGAGGAGGTTTCCAGCAGCGGCTGCACCGACACCCCCATCACGGGCACCTGAGAATACGCCAGCCCCTGGGAAAACGGCACATAGACATCGTTATACGCCCGCACCCGGTTGGTGATGTCGCAGGACACCATCTTGGGTTTGGTGTAATAATTTTTGTTTGAGATGGTATACAGCGCGTTGCTTTCCATCACCACGCTGTGAGAGAGGCGCACATCGGTGTTGTACGCGCCAAGCAAGGCCTCAAAGTTGGCCAGCACGCCGATTTCCTCAATGCCCGCGCCGGTTTGGCTCATCCGCACGGGCGGCATAACAAACATGGTTTTGCCCCCGTTTAGCATAAAAGCGCGCAGAGACTCGTACTCCAACTCGGACAGATCGGTAATCGGTTGGAGGACAATCACCACGTCACGCTCTTCCAGTGTAACGGAATCTTCACCAAGGTTCAGCCCCGCCACCTGGTAATTGGCGATTTCCAACTGGCGCACCAGCTTCTCCACGTCGGCGACCGCAGGTTCGCCATGACCCTGCAAAAAATACACGCGGGGCGTTTCGGCTTGGTTGATATACGCAATGGCACCCGTTACTTTTTGCTCGATGTACAGATTGCGCAAAAGGCCGGTTTGGGCGTCGATGTCGTATAGGTCGGTATCCTGAATCACGCGGAACCGGGTGGGATCCTCTCGCGAGGCCACCACCAGCCAGTGGCGTTCCACCGGCCCGTAGGCTTCGGTATGAAAAGCCAGCGCGCGGGTGGGGTCACGCAGAGGGTCGATGTTGGTGACCTCGATATCGCCGGACAGCGCTTGGTATTTTTTTAGCGTGTTGGTGACCACGGTGTTTTCATTTCCGGCTTGATAAAAGGTATAAATGCGTACCGGCTCGGAGTTTTCCACCACCTCACGCGTGGCGGCAGACAGGCTGAACACGCGGTTGCGGGTGACGTCGGCGCGCAGATCGAGCATGTCGTCCATGGCGGAAAACAGATAATTGGCCAACACCACCAGCGCAACCACCACCACGGTAACGACGGTGGCATAGCTGCCATATTGCAGCCTGCGGTTTTGAAAAATATTTTTCATCAGCTCCACCGCCGCCTTTCCACGCTGCGCACGCACAAAAACACAAACAGCCCGGAAAAGCTGAGGAAATACATCACCGCGGAAAAGGATAGTATGCCCGAAGTAAACCCTTGGAACCGGCGATAGGCCGAAAGCCAGGACAGCACGGCCGCCAGCCAGGGCAGGTTGATGCCCGTTAGCAGCATGTCCATCAGGTAAATGGCCAAAAGCAAGGCAAAGGAGCCTGCCGCCGCCGTGACTTGGTTTTCCGTTAGGCTGGACATCAGCAGACCGATGGCGATAAACGAGCACCCCAGCAGGAAAAAGCCGATGTAGCCGCACAGAATTTCAAGCGCGGAAAGCTCGGCGTACCGGGCCAGAATGATGGGAAAAATTAAGGAAATCAGCAGCGTGGCCGCCAGCATGCAAACCGCCGCCAGGTATTTGCCCCAGACCACCTCCCACACCGAAACCGGTGCGGTCAGCAGCATTTGGTCGGTTTTGGCTTTGCGATCCTCCGCCATCAGCCGCATGGTGAGAATCGGCACCAGCAGCATGAAAATAAAGGACATGCTGGACAACGTTTGCGCAAACGACGCGCTGCCCTGATTGAGGTTTTCCACCGTGAAGAACAACCCCGCTACCAACAGGAAAAAGCCCATGAAGGTATAGCCGATTGGGCTTTGGAAGTAGGCACGAAGTTCACGCAACCAAATGGCTTTCATCCGTTTTGACCCTCCCGAACCTTACCCTTGCGATCCGTTAACCGCAGGAAAATATCCTCCAGCGTGGTATCCATGGGTTTGAAAACCAAGAGCGGATATCCCGCTTTGGTGATTTGTGTGGAAAAGGCTTTTCGGACATCCGCGCCGGGTGCGACGGTCAACTCCAGCTCGGTGGTGTCGGGTTCGGCTTGTGGCAGCACTTTGACGCCCGCAATGCCGGAAATGCTTTTGGCCACCGCCACCGACGCGCGCTCCGGTCCGGCCACACGGGCCAGCAACAGTTGGTTTCCGCCCATTGTGCCCATCAGGTTTTGCAGGGAATCCTGCGCCACCAAATGACCCTCGTTGATGATGATGACCCGCTGGCACACGCTGGAAATTTCTTGCAAAATATGCGAGGACAGAATCAAGGTATGGTGGCGGCCCAAATCACGGATAAGGTTGCGGATTTCGATAATCTGCCGGGGATCCAGCCCCACGGTGGGTTCATCCAAAATCAGCACGTCTGGGTTGCCAACCAACGCCTGCGCCAGACCCACGCGCTGGCGGTACCCCTTGGATAGGTTTTTAATCACGCGGTTGCGGATGTCGGCAATGCGCACAACATCGCAAATTTGGCCCAGATGCGCCGCACGGTTTTTGGTTGGAAAAGCCTTTAACCCCGCCGAAAAATTCAGATATTCCCACACGGTCATATCGGCATACAGCGGGGGCTGCTCGGGCAGATACCCAATGCGCCGCTTGGCCTCAATCGGCTCACGCAGAATGTCGTAGCCATCCACCGTCACGGTTCCTGCCGTGCTGGAAATATACCCCGTGATGATGTTCATGGTGGTGGTTTTGCCCGCACCGTTGCGGCCAAGAAAGCCGACAATTTCGCCCGGCTGAACCGAAAACGACACATCGTCAACGGCCAGTTTTTCGCCGTATCGCTTCGTTAAACCGCAGACTTCGATCATAATTTCACTCCCAAATGCCGGCATGCATGTTCGGCGGTTGTGTTTGGCGACTGCGCTCGGCAGTTGTGCTCGGCAGCTGTGTTCAGCAGTTGTGCTTGGCGACTGCGCGCAGCAACTGTGCTCGGCGGCTTGTATGCCGCGCACCGCGTTGATGAAAACCCGTTTATGCCGCGTACAATTGAACCTACGCCGCTTCCAGCGCGTCCGCGGTGCACAGCAGTGTCAACTCTTCTATGGCCTTTTGCAGCTGGGTGTCGTTTTCTTCCGTTAATAGATAGGGTTTTTGCATCAGCTCTTCTGGCAGCTCGACCACGTGATTTGGCGCAAGTCCCTCGCCTTGAATGGAACGCCCCGACTGGCTATACCATCCAAACTTGGTGTATTTGATCATGGAGCCGTCCGCAAAGGTTTTGAAATCCTGCCCCACGCCCTTGCCGAATGTGGTGGTTCCGATAATCGGCGCGTGGTCGATTTCGCTGGCGGCACAGGCCATGACCTCGCCGGCCGAAGCCGTGCTTTCATTAACCAACACCACATAGGGGATTTTCAGCTTATGCTGTCCTGTCGCGCCGTATTTTTCTTCCGTCCCGGCCCGATCCCGCACGCACAGCACAGTGCCCTCGCCCATCATGGCGTCGCAGATGTTGACCACGGTATCCAGTCTGCCGCCGGGATTGTTGCGCAAATCCAACACCATGCCGACGGCGTTTTGCGCCAAAAGCTCGGTGATTGCGTTCTTAAACAGCACCTCGGCGTTGCCGTCAAAGGCCTCGATGCGCACGTAGGCCAGCCCGGTTTCGCCCAGCATACGCCATTCCACTTGGTCGATCTGAACTGTATCCCGCGCCAGGGAGAATTCAACCTCTTCCTCCCCCCTCATGACACGCAGCCGCAATAGGCTGTCTTGCGCCCCCGAAACCGCATCCACCACGGCCTCGTAGGGCACGTCAATCAAGGTTACCCACTCGCCATCCGGGCCTTCGGCGGCAGCGATCATACAATCCCCCACCTGTAGGCCAACATCAGCGGCGGGCGATCGCGTAAAAATCCCTGTAATTCGATGAACCTTCAGATCGTCATCATAGATAACCCGCACCCCGATGCCCGAGTAGGTTCCCTCACTTTGCTCCCGGTAGCGGGCGGCTTCCTCGGCGGAAAAGTAGGTGGTGTACGGATCCCCCAGCATATTGGCGGCCCCGTGCATAGCCCCCTCGATGAGGGCTTTGTGGTCAGCGTTATCACCATAATAATAGCGTTCGGAAAGCACATCCAAAAGCTCAAGATATTTGGCGTTTTCCATCAGCTGGTTGTACTCTTTTTGGTTCACCAGCACCTGGCCGTTGTACCGCACCCATCGATGATCCATCATCAGCGAGGTGCCCACAAAGGTGATGACGATGGACACAATCACCACCACAGCACAGGTAAGAATGGCGCTCTTTTTTGTAACCATAATCGTCTTTCCTCATTTCAAACGTGGCGCGTGGGATACGTACATGGGTACAGCGAATGATTTTCAAAGCAAGATTCTCTTCTGAACGGAACGCGCCCCATCCGCGATCTCTTCCGGGGGGCCAAGCCTTGTGGTGACTCAACATTTTGTTGGAGCACTCGCCTCCGGAAGATCATCTGCCATCGCGGCTCATCCACCGCTGGCCAACACCCGCAACCGCACCTGCAACCAATAGGCCGTTTGGGCAGCGTCGTCGGTTCGGCGCAGATCCAGCCCGGTATCCTCGCGGATTTTTTCTAAGCGATGAAACAGAGTATTGCGATGCATATACAGGGCTTGGGCCGTCTGCGCAATTGATAGGTTGTTAGCCAGAAAGGCTTGAATTATGCGCACGGTTTGGGCATCCGCGCGGCACAACCGGCCGCAGCCAAACTCAGCGTACAGGCTTTGACACACCGCCAGCGGCAGGGCTTGCACGCTTCGGGCCAGTAGCAGCGCCTCCCACACGGCAACCATGGGAGCCTGTCCGCTTTGGGCCAGCGCCGCGGCTTCCAGCGCCTGCGCATACGCCCTTTGCCCCGCGAGCAGTCCCTCAAAAGGCACACTAATGCCAACAACCCCGGAAACAAAGGCCTCGGAAAGCAGGGTGCCCAGCACCGTTTGTGCCAGTTCGGCATGCTCCTGTCGGCCGGGGCAGAGCAAAACCAATCGGCAATCCCGGTCGGCAGGCAATGCGGGCTTTTGGTGGCCGTTTTCTTGCACCGCAGGTTGCGGCTCGGACGTGAAGTGCCCTTGCCCTGCGGGCGCGCCATGCGACTCCGGCGCAGAAATCCATTGCGCAGCGTCCTGCCTATCCTGCGCAGAATGCTTTTGGCCCGCGGGTTCCATGCACCCGCACCAAAGCGTATCCTCCGGCTTGGCCGCCTGCAAAATTTCCAGCGCCGCCCTTTCGGCAGATTTTTGACAGACAAAAACCAGCACCTGCAAGGGGCCCCCATGGGGCAGCGTCGCTTGCATTTGCGCCGTCATGGGCTGGCCTTCCAGCCAAAATCGGTAGGCGTCGTTGGTTGTTTGGCTCACTTTTATCGTTCTTCCGGGTTTAATCATCCCGCACTTGCTCGGGGTACATTGGCCACCGGCGCGGGGCGGACGCTCTTTCGCGCGGGGGGCGGGCATTTCTTCGCACGGAGGACTTCTTCGCACGGGGTCAACCGCCACCCACGCAGGGGGGGCGATTTACAACCCCTCCATCTCCAAAATTCGGTTGCGCACGCGCTGCACTTCATGGCGCAGCTCCAAGTTTTCCGCCACCATCTTTTCCATCTTTTCCAAGCCGTGCATGACGGTGGTGTGGTCGCGGCCGCCCAGCTCGTCGCCGATGCGGGGCAGGGACAGCGTGGTCAGCTCGCGCAGCAGCAGCATGGCCATTTGGCGTACCAGCACGGCACGGGCACTTCGCAAGGGGCTTTTAAGCATCTCAACGGGCACGCCTTGGGTGTCGCACACGGCGTTCAGCACCTGTGATGGGTTAACCTTGACATCGCTTCGCAACGGATTGATACTCCGCAAGGCCTCGCGGGCCAGCGGCAGATCCACGGGGCGCTCGGTCAGGCGGGCATAGGCACACACTCGTGTGAAGGTGCCTTCCAACTCACGCACGTTGCTTTTTGCCATTTCCGCCATGTATTTCAACGCTTCGGGCACGATGGTGATGGTTTCGCCCTCCGCCTTGGTGCTTAAAATGGCGATGCGGGTGTCCAGATCCGGCGGTTGAATATCCGCCTGCAAGCCGTTCTCAAACCGGCTTCTTAACCGTTCCTCCAGCTTTTGGATGTCCTTGGGCGGACGGTCGGAGGAAAGGATAATCTGCTTATCAAAATTGCGCAGTTCATTAAAGGTATGGAAAAATTCATTTTGGGTGCTTTCGCGTCCGGCAATCTGTTGAATGTCGTCAATCAAAAGCACGTCCACATTGCGGTATTTGGTGCGGAACTCGTGTGATTTTCCGCTTTGGATGGCGGCTATCAGCTCGTTGGTGAAGCGCTCGGAAGAAACATACAGCACGCGCAAACCCGGGTTGCGCGCCAGCAACACGTTGCCGATGGCGTGCATCAGGTGGGTTTTGCCAAGGCCGGTTCCGCCGTATAAAAACAAAGGGTTGTACACGCGCGCGGGGGTATCGGCCACCGCACATGCCGCGGCAAAGGCCAGACGATTAGAATCCCCCACGATGAAATTTTCAAAGGAAAACTGCGGCACCAGACCGGTTTCCGACTGCACGCGCGGTTTAGGTGTAAACTGCGCCCGCTCGTTTTCCAGCACAAAAACCAAATGCAATTCGGGCGCGACGGTACGCAAAATTTGCTCCAGCGTGGGCTGCCAGTCATCCCGAAGCTTGTTGCGCACATAGTCCTGCCCTACCTCGACCAACAGGGTGTCCTCCATGATGGCCACCGCTGCGGTATGCCCAAACCAAGTTCCCCACGTCAGGGGCGGAATGTCCACCTCTTGACGCAGCTGCTCAAGCACCACGTCCCATATCTGTTCGGCCGGATTGGCCGCCAGTTGTGGCTGCACCGTTCGTCCCCCCTTCTTTCGTGTTCGCGATGGATTATTGCTCCATCCCTCTGTGCGCCGTCAAAAAAAACGCGAAATACACACCCATGCCCGCCACGGGCAACCCGGCGACATCCGCCCATGTGCCCGCGGAATCCGAAAATGTGTTGCCCGTGCAAAGGCAATAGGCAAAGGGAATTCCCACCAGTCCCACAAACGCGAGGGCCAGACTAAGAACCGCGCCCCCGCCCAACCATAGCCAGCCGTATCGCCCTTTCATCGTGCGCCGCCACGCGCCGCGGAGGCTGGTTTCCCCGCAGACCGCCCCGCCAAAGGCCGGAAGCAGCAACAGGGCCAGCGCCAGCGCAAAGGACACACCAAACAAATAGATGGGAGCATCCACCATGCCGACCATCGTCGGCGGAAAAAGCACAACCGCCAGCCCGGTGAGCACACCCACGCCGGTCACGCTAACCAGTAGCGTCCAGAGGATTAGCCATTGGCCGCGGTTAAGCAGCCGCTTTTTCCATGACAAACGAGGCGTCAGCGCCTTTTGAACCAGCATATAACATAGGAAGGGAAACGCCGCCACGCAGACTGCCATCGCCAGTCCATTGAACTGATACAGCATGGGCCAAGCGGCATACATCCCAATCATGCGCATAGCACCGGGCAGGGTCAGCCAGAGCAGCACGCACACCAAACCGCCGGGATTGGCATTCAGCGCGCGCCAGTCGCGAGCCGTGTGTTGAGGTTTTGGCATTGCGCATTACCTTCCCTTTTGGCGGAGGCGTTTGAAAATCGATTGCCCCATTGCGCACAGGCAAATTCTGAAACATGATTCTTCCGTTGTCCATAGGCGAATTCTGAAATACTACCCGTTCATTGCGCATGGGCGGGTTCTGAAATGCTACTCTTCCATTGCGCACAGGCGAATCTTGCCCTGCGCAACCTGCTGAACGGCCGCTTTGGCCGGGGCAAAGAATTTTCGGGGGTCGTTCTCGCGGGCGTCGGCGGCAAAGAAATCCCTCAAAGCCCGTGTGAAGGGAATTTTCAGCTCCGTGGCGATGTTGACCTTGCAGATGCCAAGCCCAATGGCGCGGCGAATGTCGGCGTCATCCACGCCGGACGCCCCGTGCAGCACCAGCGGCAGGGACACGCGACGGTTGATATCGGCCAAACGGTCGAAGTCCAACAAGGGTTTTCCATGATACTCGCCATGCGCCGTGCCGATGGCAATGGCCAGAATGTCCACACCCGCAGCGTCGGCATATGCGGCGGCCTCCTCGGGCACAGTCAGCAGGGCTTGGCGGGCATCCACGGTCAACTCGTCTTCCACGCCGCCGATGCGTCCAATCTCGCCCTCCACGCAGACATTGCGATCCCGCGCGATGGCGGCAATTTCTCGCACAAACGCCACATTTTGCTCATAAGGGAGGTGCGCGCCATCCACCATCACGGAGGTGAAGCCGCAGCGAATGCATTCCAAAAGCAGCTCGCGATCGCCACAGTGGTCAGCATGCAGGGCCAAATCCACCGGACAATCCTCCGCCATCGCCGTTGCCATGGCCACCAAGGTCTTCACCCCGCAGCTGCGAAGCGTGCCGGGTGTGCCTTGCAACATGACGGGGGCGCCGGAAGCCGCTGCCGCCGCCACCACCGCCTGCATGGTTTCCATATTATGAATGTTAAAAGCCGCCACCGCGACACCCTTTTGCTGTGCCGCGCGGATCATTCCGATGGGGTTCACCAGAGCCATATGTGCCCTCCAAAATTAAACTTGAATGCGGAAAGTAGAAGCCATCTCGGTTTTTCGAGTGAGCACCGATTATAGCACACTTTTGCCCGTTGAGAAAGCCTCATGCCCCCGCAAAAACCATGCAAAACCGCAGAAAAAGCCACCACAAGCGCAACATGTTGTGCTCGTCCTAACGCGCTCCCCCCGCTCCTTGTAAAAAATTTTTGTGGACAAAATTTTATTGATGCGGCAATTAAGCCAAGCCAACAAGGCGGGGAGGATTTAAGCCACAGCGCGCGGGGCGGGCCGCGCCGTCATGCGGAATGAGCCTTTCGAGCGGGCCTCGCCGTGGTCTGTGGCCAAAAGACCCCGTATGGTGGCTGGGGTTAGTTGGTGCATCAATAACCCCGGCCTGGCAGGTACGCCCATAACAAAAACG
>JGI994J12354_10003917_pt1 | contig 13646 bp, 13 predicted proteins | sample IntmicLarv3ML3BL_FD_12354 | JGI IMG/M metagenome (IMG submission 12354)
GACTTGTTTCCGATCCTGCTCTTGCGCAGAAGCTATGCGGCGGCAGCGATGGGGATAAAAACGTGCTTCAGGCATTTCACGATGAGTTATACAGCACCTACAGGCAGGTGTTTAGAAATGACCGGAATGCTATCATGAGGATGAAGGAGTTTTGGTCGTTGTTTATGGAACAGTTCAACTGCGGGGAAAAGCAGGCGAAAAAGATGAGAAAGGTCACATCTGCCGGTGATTACGAAGCTCTGGCAGCTGAGATTTTCAGAAATCTCCAATAATGCTACGGATAAAAGCGATGAAGAACATACTTCTCTATAGTAGTGTAGTCCCGGGATAATAATGACTTAGAATTGTGACATAATCAGCACCGGACTGCGCCATGACATTTGCTCCGTATTGGCTCATGCCCACACCATGACCATAGCCGCGGACGGTGAACAGAAAATTACCGCCGAGGTATTCCAGGGTGAAGGCTGCCGAACGAAGTGAAAACAGGCTCCGGAGTTCTGCTCCGGAGATTTTTATTCCGCCTATCTCCAGAATTGCAACTCTGCCGCTGTCGTAGACAGATGAAATGCCCACCCAGCTTTCCGCCTCGCCGGCAAGACTGATTTCAGGGTACGCGGCGGTGAGGGTGCTTGAGAAATCATCGGCGGTGACTTCTACGGTTGTTATAAAATTCGGGACATCCTCGGCGGTTTCCGGGCTGTCCACACTCAGAAGATAGGGAAGGCTGCTCCAAAGAGCACCCGATGCTTCGGTTTTTGAATCTGATGAGGAATGGAAAACCGCTTGAATCGGAGCTCCGGCATAGCTCAAATATTCTCCGTTTGTCTCCCTTGCTGCTCTTGTGATTTTTTCGCAGTATTCTTCGTAGCTGTCTCCCCACTTTTCGCGGAGCTCGGCTTCTGCTGCGTATGCTTTACAGCATGATGCATTGCCGCAGACATTTGCCTCAGGGTGTTTAAGACTTTCGCCAAGAGAGCAGTACATAATATATGTGCGGGCGGCAACAGCCTGAGCTTTAAGGGCTTCCAGCTCAAAGACCGCCGGCATCTCCGCCGCCAAAACACCGGGGAGGTAGTCGTACATATTGTGCTGGGTGACTTCTCCATTAATAAGCACAGTGAAAAGAATGTCTGTGTCTGAGAGCATCCCTTCTGAGCCGGGATTACTGGCTGATGGAGATACGGTTATAGACCCGTGTTCGGTTTTAGAAAGCGGTTTGCCGCTGATTATGATTCTGGACTGAATCAATACGGCGCATATGATGCAGCATATGCAGAGAATTAGTGAAGAAATCCGTTTCATTTGAGTAATGGTTCCTTTCTGGGCGAATAAGTGCAGGTGGTGTTAAGTATTTCTGTATATGAGGTTAACAGGCAGTATTGGAATAAATCGAGACTTAATAATCTGAGCAAATTGTGAACTATCCTCCGGCGCTATTGACTGCCGGTGCAAAGGGGTATAGAATATAAGACCAGATAGAAAGAGTCCGTACTTTTTTTCTTGTTATTGAATTCTATTTTAACGGTAGGTATATTATGCGAAAACAATCAATTGTATCTTGTGTAACAGTTGGAGTTTTCGGCGCGCTGGCATTTTTTTTGCGCTGGGGACAGGTAAATAACTCTTTTGAAGCTGACACAGGACTTTTAACACCGGGATCATTCTGGACAACTGGTCTCATGATTTTTTGTGTTGTTGCAGCCGGAGCCATTGCGTTTCTGTCGCTCAGCCTTCAGAAGAGAGCAATGCCTATGGAGTACGCTGTAGCCATGAAGGTGGACACAGTGAAATTTCCGGCAGCCGCATTGGTGCTGGGTGTGATAGTGTTTATTGGTTCCATCGGGATTGTATTGAATCCCGGTGATGTGACATTGATGCGCTGGACAGGGGTTTTGGGAATCCTCACGGCAGCGGCATTTCCCGTTATTGCCGCGTCGCCCAGAGGAAAAGGCGGAGCGCTTGCATGCACCGCTTCATTCATTCCTGTTATATTTTACTGCTGCTGGCTTGTGGCAGCATATCAGCAGAATGCGGAGAATACTGTGGTGTGGAGTTTCAGCATTGAGATTTTGGCAATTGCTTTTTCCACTCTCGGGTTCTACTATGCCGCCGGATATGTTTTTAATAGACCGCAGCCGAGGAAAACAGTGTTCTTTTGCCTTACCGGAGCGTTTTTCGCCATAACTGCCATCGGCGATTTCCCGGGTACATCAATATCCTTAATCCTTATTGCCACTGCTTTGATGCAGCTTCTGATCGCCGCGCTTCTGATAAGCAATTCTGTTGGAGGAGCAAGGCAGAAAGAGCATAACTAGCGCTCTCCGGCTTTGCCGCAGGTGATAATATGCAGATAAACAGGCTATTTGAGATTGTGTACATTCTTCTGGACAGAAAAAGCATAACAGCGAATGAACTCGCAGAGCACTTTGAAGTGTCCCGAAGAACGATTCTGCGCGATATAGATAAACTATCCTCCGCCGGTATTCCAGTGTATTCCACACCGGGAAAGGGCGGGGGAATTTCCATTTTGGACAGCTTTGTTCTGAATAAAACTGTAATATCCGAGGAGGAGCAGAATCAGATAATATTTGCTCTGCAAAGTTTCGTTCCGACCCAGTCTGCTGAAGCGGGAGACATTCTGTCACGGCTCAGCGCGCTCTTTGACAAGAAGGATATGAGCTGGATAGAGGTGGATTTCTCCAGATGGGGAGATGAGAGCGCAGACAGAGAAAAATTTGATGTTCTGAAAAAGGCAATTCTGGAAAAGCGCGGAGTTGCGTTTAAATATCCGAAAAATTCCGGAGAGTTCTTTGAAAGGCACGTTTATCCCCTCAAACTTGTCTTTAAATCGAAGGCGTGGTATGTTCAGGCATACTGCCTTGAAAGATTGGATTACAGAACATTTAAAATAAGCAGAATACAAAATATAAAAGCCGGTTCCGACAGCTTTGCGGGAAAAGAGTTTACGCCGCCGCCGATAAATGAAACGGAAGTGGCGGCAGACAGCGTGGTGCACCTTGTTCTCAGGTTTGCTCCGGAGATTGCGCTGGGAATATATGATGAATTCAACCCGGAGGATATCCGCGTGGAGAAGGACGGTTCATGTATTGTTGAGATAGATTTTCCGCATGATTACTGGCTGTACAGCTTTATTTTGTCTTTTGGCGCGTCAGTGGAGGTTCTCGAGCCGGAAAACGTCCGTGTGATGCTTGTTGAGATTATTGAAAATATGCGCGGTATTTATTAGAATTAAAAGGTGAAACATGAAGGTCACTGCTGACTTGCTGAAAAATCTCGATTCCACCGTCCTTTCGCAGAGCGAAAGGTCTTTTGCGGAGGGAGCGCGCACCGTGCGGCCAGAGTGAAAACGTGAAATTTAAAGCCTTCCGGGGACATGCGCCTCGGAAGGCTTACTCTGCGAGAACCGCAGTTCGAGAACCCTCTTTATTGAAAAACATAGTTTTTCAATAAGCTTAAGGTGACACGCAGATGTCACCTTAACTGTTGTATAATTAAGAAAATTGAAAGGAGAAACCTACAATGGATGAAAAATATTGCCAGAGCTGTGCCATGCCCATGGGCGACAGCGATGAAATGTACGGAACTAACGCTGATGGGAGCAAAAATGAGGATTACTGCAAATATTGCTATGACAAAGGCAAATTCACTGCTGAATGTACCATGGATGAGATGATTGAACTCTGTGTTCCCCACATGGTGTCCGGAAATCCGGCTATGTCTGAAGATGAAGCAAGAAAAATGATGAAGGGATTCTTCCCCACTCTGAAGCGCTGGAAATAGGCGATGGCGAGACCGACAACAAAACCAGATCTGATGAATGCGGCTGATGAGCAGTTTATTAAGCTATGGAAGCTCATTGACTCCATGACAGAGGAGGAGCAATTCGCAGAGTTTCGCTTTGAAGACAGGGACAGAAATTTGCGGGATGTTTTGGTGCATCTGTATGAATGGCACCAGATGGTTAAAAACTGGCATCGAATTGGCACAATTGAGGGAGGAAGCCCCCACGTTCCCGGAGAGGGATATACCTGGAAAACCCTTCCCGCCCTCAACGTGGAGATTTGGAAAAAGTATCAGGATGTGCCCCTTGCCTCAGCAAAAGAAATGCTCAGGAAAAGCCATATTATGATCCTTGAGATTGCCGATGGGCACAGCAATGATGAACTGTTTTCAAAGAATATCTATAAATGGACAAAAACCTCAACTCTGGGTGCGTATTTTGTGAGCAGCACATCCAGCCACTACGATTGGGCGATGAAAAAACTAAAGCGCCATATTAAAACATACAGAGCTTAGCATAAAGAGAGAACATAAAAACCTCTGCCGGATTAACAATCCAACAGAGGTTTTCATTTTATTTTTTGATTTATTCCGCAGAGATCATATAGTAGTACACAGGCTGTCCGCCGTATATAAGGCTGACCTCCGCCTCGGGGAATGAGGAAGAAATCTTCTCAGCGGTTTCACCTGCTCCGGATTCATCCACATCTTCACCGTAATATACGGAGATAAACTCCGGCTCATATTCTTTGAAAGACTCTGAAAGGCTGCTTAGAAGATCGGAGAGATTAACAGAGCTGCCTATTAGCTTGCCGTCGAGAAGCCCCAAGTATTCGCCTGATTTTATGCTGTATCCGTCGAATTCGGAATCGCGTGCGGCATATGTTATAAGGGCNGTNTGCACTCTCTCTGTAGCTTCAGTCAGACAAGAAACACATTCCTCTTCATCGGCGCATGCGTCCATGGCCAGCATGGCGGCAACGCCCTGAGGTACGGTTCTTGTGGGAATAACAATGACCTTTTTCTTGGAAAGCGGGATGCACTGCTCAGCCGCCATTATGATGTTCTTGTTGTTGGGCAGCACAAAGACGATTTCAGCCGGTGTGGCATCAATTTCACGAAGAATATCTTCTGTGGAGGGGTTCATGGTTTGACCGCCGGTAACAATGCCGTCTACATCCAGTTCTTTGAAAAGCTCAGCCATGCCGTCACCTGCGCAGACAACTACAGAGCCGTATTTTTTCTCAGGCGCTGCGATTTTCCGTACGGGTTCCTGAGCAGCTGCTGCGTGGCCTCCGTCCAGCTCCGTGTGCTGGAGGCGCATATTGTCTATTTTAACTGTTACAAGAGAGCCGTAGAGCAGGCCCTCTGTCAGAACGCGTCCGGGTTCGTTTGTGTGAACATGAACCTTGATTATCTCATCGTCGTCAACAAGAACAAGGCTGTCCCCAATGCTCTCTAAAAATGCCCGGAGCAAATCGGGGGACCTGCCGTTTTCTCTGTTTACGATAAACTCTGTGCAATAACCAAAGGTTATATCATCAGTGTCAAAACTGGAAAAATCAGCGCCTGCGGATGCTTCGAGATTTGGCAGCGCCTCCGGTTCAAACTCGGCAAAAGCACGGCCCTGCAAAGAGGCGAGCATGGCATCAAGGATGACAACATATCCCTTTCCTCCGGCGTCGATAACTCCTGCGCGCTTCAACACGGGATTCTGGTGGATGGTTTCAGCCAGAGCGTCCTTTGCAGACTCCAGTGTGCACACCATCATGAGTTCCACATCGCTTCCGGCTTCGGCAAATTCCACTGCCGAGGACGTTGCGGTGCGGGAAACGGTAAGAATTGTGCCTTCTGCGGGCTTCATAACAGCTTTGTAAGCGGCGTCGACGCCGTCTGCCATGGCACATGCGAATTCCAGAGAATTCGCCTCGTCTTTGCTTTTTAAGGACTTTGCGATACCTCTGAACAGCAGAGACAGAATAACACCTGAGTTTCCCCGTGCTCCGCGTAAAAGCGCAGATGCGGTGCAGTCAGCGGTCTCTGTGAGTGTTTTTGGATTTTTCTTCCGCAGCTCAGCTGCCGCAGAATTCATGGTGAGGCTCATATTTGTGCCGGTGTCTCCGTCCGGAACGGGAAAAACATTGAGCTCATTCAATTGCTGTTTGTTTGTTTCAAGTGCGGCTGCCGCACAGAGAATCATGTCTCTGAACGATGCGCCGTCAATATATTCTCTCAAGTTGCACCTCCGAAGCGGCAATATGGGTAATGACCACTTTTAATCAAGAATCATGGAGTCCACGAAAACGTCAACTCTGTCAACTGCCACACCTGTGGCATTGCTGACTTTGTAACGAACTTCGCTCATAATACTAGCCGCAAGCGCGCTGATGTTCACGCCATGCTCCACAACTATGTGGAGTTCAATGGAAATGCTTCCGTTTTCCGAGAAGCTGACAAAAACGCCCTTTGACATGGACTCACGACGGAGGAGCAGCACCAGACCATCTGCCTTTGAACGCCCGGCCATGCCCTTAACACCGAAACATCTGGTCGCCGCGTCGCCTGCTATATTAGTGAATACTTCGCTGGTAATGCTAATGGTTCCCTCAGTATTCTCAATTTTTACCATTGCATAGCTCTCCTTCCAAAAAGTTGCGCAATAAGTAGAATTAACCCGCTTATTTGCGCGACTAACAGTAGTATATTATATTACAATAAAATAAAAATAACAAGTAGATTTTTTATGTCACGTGATGCTTTTGCATCATATCTTTCAAAAATAAATGATTATTTCCCCATTTGTAGGTTTTGATAGCTGGAAATGACAGAAAACTTAGATTTTAGCGAATTTTTTAATTTACAGAGCGCAGAAATAATGTTATTATAACATAGAATGGACTGAAATACTAAGATTATATAATGTCGCAGTCCGCGGCTGGAATAAATACAGGATTTCCAGTGTAAAATGAGGGAAAAAATTAAATAGAGGAGATGATACCTATGGCTAGAAAAATGAAGACCATGGATGGAAACACTGCGGCGGCGCATGTATCATATGCGTTTACCGAAGTTGCGGCGATTTATCCGATAACTCCGTCTTCCAACATGGCAGAGTACACAGACAAGTGGGCTGCGGACGGGCTGAAGAACATTTTCGGACAGACTGTAAACGTTGTTGAAATGCAGTCAGAAGCCGGTGCTGCCGGTGCTGTCCACGGAAGCTTAACAGCCGGAGCGCTTACCACCACCTATACGGCATCACAGGGTCTGCTGCTTATGATACCGAATATGTATAAAATTGCCGGAGAACAGCTCGCATCTGTTATCCACGTATCTGCGCGTACTGTTGCAACACACGCGCTTTCAATTTTTGGAGATCATTCCGATGTTATGGCTTGCCGCCAGACCGGATATGCCATGCTATCATCCAACAGTCCTCAGGAAGCAATGGATCTCGGTGCTGTTGCGCACCTTGCTTCAATCAAGGGCAGAATGCCCTTCCTGCACTTCTTTGACGGTTTCCGCACATCACATGAGATGCAGAAAATCGAAGCATGGGACTTCGACGACCTCAAAGAAATGGTTGACATGGACGCTATCGCGGAATTCCGCGCTAATGCTAACAGCCCTGCTCACCCCCACCTGAAGGGAAGCGCCCAGAACGGCGATATATTCTTCCAGGCACGTGAAGCATCAAATAAAAAATACATGGACTTGCCCGCAGTTGTTGAAGAGTACATGGGTAAGGTCAATGAAAAGATAGGCACAGACTATCAGCTGTTTAACTACTACGGAGCACCAGACGCCGAGCAGGTTCTCATTGCCATGGGCAGTGTATGCGAGGCAGCTGAGGAAGTCGTAGACTATCTCTGCGCAAAGGGCGAGAAGATCGGTCTTATTAAAGTCCGCCTGTTCCGTCCCTTCTCAGCAAAGCACCTTGTTGCGGCTCTCCCCAAGACCGTTAAAACTATTGCTGTTATGGACCGCACAAAAGAGCCCGGCGCCCTTGGCGAGCCTCTCTATCTTGATGTGGTATCTGCACTTGTGGGAACAGAGTTTGCCGGCGTTAAAGTTGTCGGCGGACGCTACGGTCTGGCATCCAAAGACACAACTCCAGGTGCCATTATATCCGCTTACCGCAACGCTCAGTCCGCTGAACCCAAGAACAGCTTCACAGTAGGCATTGTTGATGATGTTACCGGACTTTCAATCCCCATTACCGAAGAGCCGGATACAACACCAAAAAATATCATCTCCTGCAAGTTCTGGGGTCTCGGTTCAGACGGAACCGTCGGTGCCAACAAGAACTCCATTAAGATTATCGGTGACCACACTGATAAAAAGGTGCAGGCATACTTCCAGTATGACTCCAAAAAGTCCGGCGGCGTCACAATCAGCCATCTTCGCTTCGGTGACAGCGATATTAAGAGCACCTATTACGTCTCCAAGGCTGACTTCGTTGCCTGCCACAATCCCTCCTATCTTGAAAAATTTAAGATGGTTCAGGATGTTAAGCCCGGCGGAGTATTCCTTATTAACTGCGCTCATGCCGATGCTGAGACTCTTGGCGGGCATCTTCCTGCCGATACAAAGAAGTATATCGCGGATAACGGCATAAAGGTATACACCATAGACGCTATCCACATTGCACGCGAAATAGGTCTCGGCAACAGGACTAACGCTGTCCTGCAGGCTGCATTCTTCAAGCTGGCAAACATTCTGCCTATTGACGATGCTGTTGGATATATGAAGGACGCTATCCGTGCATCATACGGACGCAAGGGTGAAAAAGTTGTCAGCATGAACAACTCAGCCGTTGATGCCGGACTTGAAAAGCTAAACGAAATCGTTGTTCCTGCGGATTGGGCAAACGCCACGGATGAGGCTAAAGGCCACAAGCATGAGAGCAGCCGTGCCGATCTCAAGACATATGCAAATGAGATTCTTGAGCCTGTCAATGCAATGCGCGGCGATGATCTGCCGGTTTCCACTTTCGTCAGCACACAGAACGGAACACTCCCCGCCGGAACATCCGCATGCGAGAAGCGCGGAATTGCCGTTGACGTTCCAAGCTGGGTTCCTGAGAACTGCATACAGTGCAACCAGTGTTCATATGTCTGCCCCCATGCATCTATCCGTCCGTTCGTATTCAATAAGGACGAGCTTGCAGGCGCTCCGGAAGGCACAAAGAGCGTTAAAATGACAGGCAAGGGCTGTGAAGATTACCAGTTCTCAATCCTTCCCAGCGTTTTGGACTGCACAGGCTGCGGCAGCTGCGCCAATATCTGCCCCTCCAAGAACAAGGCTCTGGTTATGACTCCTATTGAGGAAATGATGCCCGAGCAGAAGATTTATGATTACGCATTTAAGGCTGTAAGCGATAAAGAAGTTCCCTTCGCTGAGAGCACCGTTAAGGGCAGCCAGTTCAAGCAGCCCCTTCTTGAGTTCTCCGGCGCATGCGCAGGCTGCGGAGAAACTCCTTACGCAAAGCTTGTTACTCAGCTCTACGGCGACAGAATGTATATCGCAAACGCCACAGGCTGCTCATCCATCTGGGGCGGTTCGGCTCCCAGCACACCTTACACCGTCAACAAGGAAGGCCGCGGTCCGGCATGGGCAAACAGCCTCTTTGAGGACAATGCTGAGTTTGGTCTGGGTATGCTTCTCGGTGTGAAGCAGCGCCGTGCAGGTGTTGAAGCTGCAGCAGAGCGTCTGTCAACTGTTGACTTCTTTAAAGATGCAGCATCTGTTTGGATTGCCAGCAAGGATGACCCCAAGGCCGGCAAGGAAGCAGGCGAAGAGCTTGCAAGGCTGTGTGAAGAGCGTAATGACAGCGCAGATACCAAGCTCATTATTGAAAACGCAGATGTCCTCATGAAGCCCAGCTTCTGGGTGTTCGGCGGAGACGGATGGGCATATGACATTGGATACGGCGGACTTGATCACGTTCTGGCTTCCGGTGAAAATATCAACATTTTGGTCTTTGACACAGAAATATATTCCAACACAGGCGGACAGTCATCCAAAGCGACTCCCACCGGCGCAGTGGCACAATTTGCCGCAGCCGGAAAGACTGTTAAGAAGAAGGATCTGGCTCAGATTGCCATATCCTACGGATATATCTATGTTGCCCAGATCGCGATGGGTGCCAACTATCAGCAGACACTCAAGGCCATTCAAGAGGCTGAGAGCTATGATGGACCTTCACTCATCATCTGCTACGCGCCCTGCATCAGCCACGGCAACAAAAACGGCATGGGCAAGTCCATAGCTGTAACAAAGGATGCCGTTGAGGCAGGATACTGGAATATGTTCCGCTATGATCCGCGCCTTGAAGCAGATGGCAAGAACCCGCTGACAATTGACAGTAAGGAGCCGACAGCAAGCTATCGTGACTTCATCATGAATGAGGTTCGCTATACTTCACTGGCACTCAGCGCTCCCGAGAGAGCAGAAGAGCTGTTCACAGCGGCTGAGAAAACTGCAGCTGAGAAATACACGAGACTTCAGCAGCAGAAGGCTATGCTGGACAAGTAAAAAATAGTATTATAATTGGATGTCTGCGGCTTTTTAGCCGCAGACATCTTTTTGAAGAAGGTTCTGCGAAGATGAACGTGGGCAGCAGTGAAGTTCACCTGCAATTGATGACTTGAAATAGTATGTTCATAACGGCTTTCAGTGTGGATAGAAGTGCTTATTTGCGAAACAACTTTTCTTTTGCACACAGACATGCTACGATACATATTAGCGTGATAAACTAAATTTGTAAGGAGGCATTACTGTGGGCAAGTACGAAGAAGGGTTGAAATTACTTGAGGAAAAATTCGGCAACGGCAAAGACAATATTATTTCTCTCGCGACTATTGCGCGAGAGTTGGGGGCTAACGGGAAGTCTCGCCCAGTTGTGCGTGAGGTGGATGCATATTACGAAGATGGAGCATTTTATGTTGTTACATATGGAAAATCGAATAAGGTGCAGCAAATCTTACAAAATTCAGAAGTTGCAGTTGCAGTTGGAGGAGAGTGGTTTACTGCTATTGGAATAGGAGAAAACCTCGGTTGGGTACTTGATCCGAAAAATACCGAAATAAGAACCAAACTTCGTACCGTCTTTGCCGCATGGTATGACATGGCAAACAATGAAAAAGATGAAAACTGCTGTATTTTAGCAATCTACCTCACAAAAGGAACATTAAATATCAACCATTGGGAAAAACTTTACCACATGGATTTTGAGAACAAGACAGATATGGAGAGCGGAGGGATAAGCTAAAAACCTTCGCGATTGGAAAGCACGTGAATCGCTGATAAATTCTAGTTTATATTCGCCTAAACAACACGAGGAAGAAATTCACCACCCACGCTCAAAGTTGCACAGCCTAAAAAAGGTTATGACTTGACTTTGCGGAAAAAAAGTGTATAATTAATGAGCCTGTCAACAGACGGGCTATCCTTGCCCGCATATGAAGTGCGGGCCACTAGGCCAGAAGGAGGTGCAAGAAATGGCAAAGACAAGCGAAAAGTACGAGCTGATGTATATCCTCAACCCGAATCTCGGCGAAGAGGAGACAGCCGCGCTCGTAGAGAAGTTCAAGGCACTTGTCGAGACAAACGGCACTCTTGATGAAATGGAGGAGATGGGTAAGCGCAAGCTCGCTTACGAAATCAACTACCTTTCCGAGGGTTACTACGTTCTCGTCAAGTTCACCTCAAACCCCGATTTCCCAAAAGAGCTCGATCGTGTTCTGGGTATCACCGACGGCGTTATTCGCAGATTAGTAACTCTGCGCGTTGACTAAGGAGGAAAGAGATGCTTAACCACATCACTCTCATGGGTCGCCTGACCCGTGATCCGGAACTTCGCTACACTCAAACAGGAACAGGCGTTGCCTCATTTTCCATCGCAGTCGAGAGGGACTTTGGTTCCCGTGAAGGCGGGGAGAGGCAGACAGACTTCATTGATATCGTTGCATGGCGCAATACAGCCGAATTTGTTTCCAAGTATTTTGTGAAGGGCCAGACTGCAAATTCGCGATTGGCAGGACAAGGACGGGAATAAACGCCGCAGTGCAGAGGTAGTAGCGGACAACGTCTATTTTGCGGAGAGCAAGAAATCCCGCGAGGGCGGGGACGGAGGCTATCAGGGATATTCCCCGGCTCCTCCGAGTCAGAGCTATAGCAGCGACTATTCAGCGCCAAGTGAAAGCTCTGCGTTTTCCGAGCTTGATGATGCGGATGACGGCGAACTGCCGTTCTAATTTCCGCTGATATCGTAAAAGAATAAACGGTGAAATCACAGAATGTACCGTAAGGTGCAAGCCCGCGGGGGCGGGCAGAGCGGAAGAGGAACCCGGTTCCATACCGCAGAAAAATTAATGAGGAGGAAATAGCCTTGGCTTTCGATCGTGATAGAAATAAGAACCGCAAGCGCAGGAAGGTTTGCCAGTTCTGTGTCGACAAGTGCCAGCACATCGACTATAAGGACACTGCAAAGCTCCGCCGCTTTATGTCCGAGCGCAGCAAGATTCTGCCCCGCAGAACAACAGGTGCTTGCGCTCAGCATCAGCGCCAGCTGACAGAGGCAATAAAGAGATCACGTCAGGTGGCTCTTTTGCCCTACGTAACTGACTAAATTGCAAATACTCCCTATGGGATATGAAAACTCCGGAAATTTTAGTTTCCGGAGTTTTGCTTTTATTAAAACAGGCTCTGTATTTCATCGAAATACAGAGCCTGTTTATCAGTAGTTAGTATGCGGCATGTTTTCGAGGCTGTCATCACCGAAAACCCAGTCCCGAACATGGGTTGCTATGTACTTGCCTTCGCCGACACATGCAACTACATTGCTTATTCCAGAGTTTATTATCAGACGTCTGCACATGGAGCATGGGGTGGTGTCTTCCAGAAACTTGCCTGTTTTCGCATTGCGTCCAACCAGATACAGTGTTGCACCCATCATATCCCGGCGTGGAGCAGAGATTATGGCATTTGCTTCCGCATGAACGCTGCGGCAAAGCTCGTACCTCTCACCGGAGGGAATATTCAGGTGGTCACGCATACAGAAGTTCATATCCGAGCAGTTTCGCCTTCCGCGGGGTGCTCCGTTGTAGCCTGTGGAAATAATCTCGTCATTTCTCACGATGAGAGCGCCGTATTTACGTCTGAGACAGGTACTGCGGCTGAGCACTGATTCAGCGATTGAGAGGTAGTATAGTTCTTTACTGGTACGGTTATCCATTAGATAGTTCCTTTCAAGTTTTGAGCCTGTTCACACCGTCCGAGATACTCATATTTGATCGGATTTCGTGGATAATAAGGCGATTTTTTTGTCAGAAGATAAATTGCATGTAAAATCAAGCTAGAATACAACAACAGAAGTGTTGTTGGGAATGTTGTCATATATCCACTGAACATCTTCATCGTACATGCGGATGCAGCCGTGGCTGACAGGGAAGCCGATTGACGGGTCGGTGAGGTAGTTGTGACCGGGATTATACAGCCTTGAGTGGAAGGCATATCCGCTGCCTACACGGAAGTTAACAACCGGGCGCACATTATATGTACCTGTTGTCCATCCGGCAGCAGAACGTGCCCATACTGTATACACGCCAACAGGTGTAGGAGTGGAAAGTGAGCCGGTTCCGCATAAGTATGTATGTATCAGGTCCCAATTGCCTGCGCTGCCCTGGAAAATATTCACTCTCTGATACGCTCTGTTAATCCAGATCAGATATTCCGTGGAGCTGGAATAGCCTTTGGCATTGATCCAGATGGTTTTTGTGCGCTCGTCATAGTCGTTTTGCTCTGCCCACTCTGTGGTCCAGTCCCCCAGATATGTAGAG
>JGI994J12354_10003918_pt1 | contig 13646 bp, 10 predicted proteins | sample IntmicLarv3ML3BL_FD_12354 | JGI IMG/M metagenome (IMG submission 12354)
AACTTCGTCGCCGGGTCTAATACCCCGCCGCTCTGCGGCGGATTCCGATATTTCCCCGGCGATACCTCGCCGCTCTGCGGCGAGGTAGTTCATTGATGAGCCCCAGCACCGAATAAAAACCGGGCGCAACCCTGCCGTTATTCAGATATTCCACGATGACCTGCCAGCCCTCGCCCGGCTCCTTGTAGTACACCGGGTAGAGCATATCGCCGCCCTGCTTGGGGGTCATGGTGCGCAGCGGCTCCTCGGCGGCGGATGGTGTGCTGCCCGGCGCGGCGATGGTATCCGTCTGTGGATTGCTTTGGCAGGCGCAGAGCAGCAGCAGACAGAGCGCCGCCGAGAAAGCGAATGCTTTTTTCATATGTCAATCCTCCAAAAATGCGTATTGCCGTTTTTCGCGCCAGACCCATTCCCCGGTTTCATCCACATAGCCTTGGTGCGTCAGATTTTCCTGCCATTTGTAGTGCCCGCCCAAGGTATCCTCTGAGTCGGTGCCGTACCAAGTATATGCTTCTCCGTGTGCCATCTCCCGCGGCAGGACGGCACCCTGCGGCAGCTCGGTCGTCCATGCCCCCGCGCGTGAAAGAAAGCCCTCCGGCGCAAGCGCATCCCAAGCATACACCTTGACTGCCGGGAGGTGGGTGGTGTGTTCATTTACGTTCTCGGAGAGCACCGCTTTCACAAAACCGTGCAGAGGCGTGAGCGTCCCCGTGGTCAGGTCATACAGATCCTCTCGCCGTGCATCGTCCGTATACTGCGGTTCTCCGTCCTTCTTCTCCTGCCTGGCCAGCCACAGGGTGCGGCGATCCACAAATTGAATGTTGAAATAAACATCCGCAAAAAGCAGCTTCTTCTCTTCGATGCTGTAGACCGATTCATATCCATCGCCCTCTCCAAACCCGACCTTGGTGCTGACGACAACATATGGCACCCCCGACACCATCTGGTGGATTGCCCGCGCCGGGAACCGGTCATACACGCTGCCGTTCAGTGCATACACCGTGCATTGCTCGTCCGGCGCAAAGGCGAATACATACTGCGCGCGGCCATCCGCGTCCGTATAATAAACCACGCTCACGAACTGCGGCGCTGCCGCAAGGGTGCCGTTTTGGCCGATCAGTCCCATCATCGTCAGAAACGCAGGCTCCTGCCGCTCCTCCTGCGGCATCTCTGCCGATGGCCACCAGAGATCCAGAAGAGAGCGGCCATACACCGGGTACAGCATATCCCCACCCTGCGCCGGGGTCATCGGGCGAATCAGCCCGAGCTGATTCGGCGGCAAATTATCCTCCTGTATAGGTGCCCCCACGCAGGCGCAAAGCAACAGCAAGCAGACACACAGCAGCACGCAAATTGTCTTTTTCATCCCGCACCTCCTACCGACGCTCTCATTATATCCCACCGCTTCCCAAAATACAACAACAAAAGGGTTGCAATTTGATGACAAAAGGGTTACAAAACCTGCGAAATCGAGTCGCGGGGGGGTCTGCATAGTTCTCTGAAAATTTGTACAAAAGCGCAATCGTTCATCGTGGGTATGCTTTGCGCGCTCTTGTGCCGCAAAGCGGATTGTGCTATAATCGTAATTGGTTGACGAGTGGCAGAAGAAGGAGGAGAGGGATATGCGGAAATTGAAGATGTTTTTTTCGGGAATTGTGATTCTTTCCACCATGCTGATTCCCATTGCGGGGGATATGATTTACGTGCGCGGTGCGCAGGGTGTGGGGCATTTCCGCCGATTGTATGACGATTTGGCGGGCTGGGAAACACGCCGGGAAACGCTGGCGGCGCATACGCTGAAGGCCTTTCAGTTTGACCTTGAAGAGGCCAAAGAGCCTCCGCAGGGGAAAAGCGCCTACGCGCCGAAAATCGAGGCGGACGGCGTAATCATCGACCGCTTTTATGTGGAAACCATTCCGGGCTATTACCTTTGCGGCAATCTATACGCCAGCGCGGACGCGGGGGTGAGGGAGAAACCCATGCCGCTCGTTATGCTTGCGCAGGGGCATTTCAATGAGAGCTGGGACAACCGCGACCGATTCTTCCGTGATTTTCAGCATTTGGCAACGGCGTTTGCGCAGCGGGGATTTTTGGTGGTGACTTGGGATATGGTCGGCCGGGGTGACGACCGAAACGGCCGGGACGAAGAGGCTCTGCTGCCGCACAAGGAAAATTACAACACCGCGATTCAGACATGGAACAGCATCAAGCTGTTGAGCTACCTGCTCTCGGAGCGCTTCACGGCGGAATCCTCCTATACCGTGGACGCGCGCTATGCTGCAATGACCGGTGCGTCCGGCGGCGGGACGCAGACCATTCATGCCGCGCTGCTGGACGACCGGCTGACCGCCGCCATCCCTGTGGTGATGGTGTCCGCTTACAGCAACGGCGGCTGTGAATGCGAAAACGGCCTCAACGCTCTGCGGGACGGTCGATTCAAAACCAACAACTGCGAGCGCATCGCCGCGTTTGCGCCCAAGCCGCTGCTGATTATCTCGGACGGCGACGACTGGACAAAGCGCACCCCGGATGTGGAATACCCCTATCTGCAAGAAATCTATTCATTTTACGGCGCAAAAGAGAAGGTTGAAAACTTTCACGACCTGCATGGGCTGCACGATTACAGCCTGCCCAAGCGTCAGCAGGCGCTGGATTTTCTGCTGCGCCAGTGGGCGCTGCCGCAGAACGGGGTGTATGACCTGCCCTATATCAAGGACACCTATACGCTCCAAAGCTATGAACAGCTGCGTACCTTCAGCGCGTCGAGTGGTCTTTCGCGCCCGGCGGACGCGGCGCGCAGCTGTGAAGAATTGTATGAATGCATCCGATTGGGGGTATCCTCATGAAAAAATGCTGTATCTTGCTGTTGGCCATGCTGCTTCTGGCTGTCTCTGGCGCGTCCGCCGCCGCCGAAACGCCGCAGGAACTTCAGGCCGAAGGGCGCGCCCTGCTGACGCAAACCATGAAGGCGCTGCAGGGAAGCTATACGCTGACAGGCGGACTGTATCCGCAGAACGACAGCGGCCCGGCTGCATACACGCAGGTGGTGTGCAATGGCGAAGCGATTGCCTTCATTCGCGCGGACGGCGTGCGGGACATTCATTTTTCGGCTAAGGTCATCCGCGTCTATCCCGAGCGCGGCGCGTATCATGCGCTGCCGGATGCCAACAGCGCCGAATACCTGCCGCTGCTGCTGCCAAAGGAGCTTTCGGAAAACGCGGAGCTTGCGGTGCGCCGCTGGTTTGCGTCGCTGGAGATTAGCTTTGACGGCTGCCGCTATTGGTATAAGGACGGTGCGCTGTGGTCCGCAGACGGCAGTCCGGTGCCCGAAATTCAGATAGAAAGCTTCACGCAGGAGGCCGACGCGGCGATATTCTCGCTGGACGGTCTGCGGGAGGTTTCGCAGGGGGCGAAGTGGCGCTGGGACTTCCGGGAAGCATTTGCCCTGCATTTGCAGACACATCCGAGGCTGCAAACGGCCTATGACAGCGTGCGTTCCATCGGCACAACGGTGTTGGTCGTCGTGTTTCTGCCGCTGCTCTTTTTGCTGGGTCTTGTGTTGAAGGTATTATTCTATTTTGACCTGTATAAAGTTTAGCATGGCAGGTTTTGCCAAGTTCCGCTGTTTCCCTTGTGAAAATAAACAAACATCTTGCAGCGCGCTTGCAAGACTTTGGGACAGGATACGAATTCTCAAAAAAGGACAAGTTATGCGTTGACGAGGGCGGGATTTCTGTTATAATATGTAGTGCGAGGGCGAGAGAAGCGCTCATTTTGTTTTGTAACTATTTTATGCTATGGGAGAGTCGAAACCATGTATGTGAAAGATGTAATGGTGCAAAATCAAGTCGGACTGCACGCTCGTCCTGCGACGTTCTTTATTCAAAAGGCGAACGAGTTCAAGTCCTCTATCTGGATTGAGAAAGAGGAACGCCGTGTGAACGCAAAGAGCTTGCTGGGTGTGCTGTCGCTGGGCATTATGGGCGATACGGAAATCCGTGTGATTGCCGGCGGTCCGGACGAGGAGCAGGCGGTTGACGAGCTGGTGAAACTGGTCAATTCCGGGTTTACGGAGTAAGACCGGGCAAGAGAGAACATACGCGATTGACAGGCGGGGATACAGATGCACGGCATCGGTATGTCCGCCCTTTCTTTTAGGAGATGAAGCTATGCCACAAGACAGGCTGAAAACTCTTCGCGGCAAGGCGCAGCAGCTGCCGCTGACCCCCGGCGTATACCTGATGAAAAACAGTGCGGGCACCATCATCTACATCGGCAAGGCCAAGGCGCTGAAAAACCGTGTGAGCAGCTATTTTGTGGCGCAGCAGCAGAATCTGTGGATTAAGGTGCGCAAAATGGTAGAGCAGGCTGCGGATTTTGACTATATTCTCACAGACAGTGAATTCGAGGCGCTGGTGCTGGAGTGCAGCTTAATCAAGCAATACAGTCCCAAATACAACATATGCCTGAAGGACGACAAGGGCTGCCGTTACATCCGTGTTACAGGAGGGGATTGGCCGAACTTTGCCGAGGCCAAGCAGAAGCACGAGGACGGTGCGCAGTACATCGGTCCCTACACCAATGCCTTCGCGGTGCAAACCTCGGTGGACGAGGCGAAAAAGCTTTTCCGTATTCCGCAGTGTGCAAAGGAATTCCCGCGTGACATCGGCAAGAGCCGCCCCTGCCTGCATCATTTCATCGGGCAATGCAACGCGCCCTGCGCGGGCAAAATCGGCGGAGAGGCCTATCGCCAGAGCGTACACGACGCGCTGCTGTTTTTGCGCGGCGGCGAGGCGGAAACGCGGCGTGAGTTGGAGAAACGCATGACGCAGGCGGCGGAGAATCTGGAGTTTGAGACCGCCGCGCGCCTGCGGGATTCCCTTGCGGCGCTGGCCAAAATTAAGGAGAAACAGAAGATTCTGCTCTCCTCCTGCCGCGAGCAGGATGTCTTTGCCCTGGTGAGCGACAGTCAGAACGGCGCGAATCCCCGCGCCTGCCTTGCGGTGCTGCGCTTTCAGGACGGCAAACTGTGCGCCGGTGAAAGCTTTTTGATAGAGCGTCCCGAAAGCCTGCCCGAGGCGCGCGCGGAGCTGCTGCAGCGTTTTTATGCCATGCGGGATTTCATCCCCCGCCGCGTCACCTGGGACGGCGAGGTGGCGGAAGCTGCGCTGCTGGAGCAGTGGCTGAGCGAAAAGGCGGGCAAACGGGTGCAGATATCCGTGCCGGAGAAAGGCGAACAGTTGAATTTGGTGGAAATGTGCCGCGCGAATGCCGCGCAGCAGCTGGCGCAGGTCACGGGCAAAACGGGCAAGGCAACAGCTGCGCTGGATGAGCTGGCGGGTCTGCTGGGCCTTAGTGCCCCGCCGGAATACATTGAGGCCTACGACATCTCTCACACCGGCGGTGCGCAGAACGTGGCAGGCATGGTGGTCTTTCAAAACGGTGCGCCCTGCAAGCGCTGCTACAAGCGCTTTGCGATTAAGGGCTTCGGCGGGCAGGACGACTACGCCTCCATGGCAGAGGTGCTCGAGCGCCGCCTGGCGCGCTGGGAGCAGGAAAAAGGCGCGGACGAGGGCTTCGGCCGCCTGCCGGATTTGATTCTGCTGGACGGCGGGCAGGGGCAGGTCAGCGCCGTGCGCCCCGTGCTGGAAAAATACGGCGTGAAGGNTCCCTTGTTCGGCATGGTGAAGGATTCGCGCCACCGCACCCGCGCCATTGCGCAGGGCGGCGGAGAAATTGCGCTGAATGCCAAGCGCCGTGCGTTTACGCTGGTGAGCGAAATTCAGGAGGAGGTGCACCGCTGGGCGATTGCCTACCACCGCCAAAAGCGCAAAAGCGCCGCATTTTCCAGCAGTCTGCTGGAGATTGACGGCGTAGGAGAGGTGCGAGCCAAGGCATTGCTGAAACATTTCCGCACGATGAAGGCCATCCGCGAAGCCAGCCCCGAACAGCTGGGGGAGGTCAAAGGCATCTCCAGAACCGCAGCGCAGGGGATTTGGGATGCATTGCACGGGGAGGCGTAACGGAGTCTTTTTGTTGACACGCGAAAAGCGATGAGATAGAATATACAAAGGAGAAGCCCCGAGAGTGAAAAAGCAGTGGAAGGAAAACGGAAGAATGAAGAAATTTTTTGCAGCAGTTTTGGCGCTGCTCCTAGCAATAGGGTTGGTGCCTCTTACACAAGCCACACAGACGGCAACCGGGGATGACGGCACAACGAACCGGGATTTTGTGATTCCGGTGACGCACGTGAAAACAGTGCCGGTGGGCTATACCGCCGTTCGTACGGCGCAGGAGTTGGATGCCGTGCGGAAGAATTTGGGCGGAAAGTATATTCTGATGGCTGACATTGACCTTGCAAACGGGGGAAATTGGCTGCCGATTGGGGATGGCGATACGGAGCCCTTTCACGGAACGTTGGACGGCAACGGCTATGTCATTCGGAACATGACTGTGAATATGTCCGCGCCGAACGCTTTCACGGAAAGTCGATATGCCGGGCTGTTTGGCGCTTGCCGCGGTGCCGCGATTCGGAATTTGGGGATTGCTGCGGGGCAGGTGAGTGCATCTTCGGATGATCTCCGCGGCGGCGTTTATGCGGGCGGATTTGTGGGGGTTGCATACGGCGGCTCTCAGGCAGTGCCAACCCGAATCGAAAACAGCTGCTATACCGGCAGTGTCCGCGCGATTGCCACAAACAGGGGCATCCAAACTTATGCGGGCGGACTGATTGGCGGGTTTTACGATGATTCCTTTGCCGCCATCGAAAACAGCTATCATGCGGGCGGCGTAAATGCAGTGTCTGTTGACATCTCCGGCGCGGGTGGGCTTATCGGCGGCTCTTCAGGGCCGCGTACCTTTGCCCGCATCAAAAACAGCAGCAACACTGGGGATGTATATGCATTTTCCGGCGTACAGGCGGCGGATTTTTCCGCGAATTCCTACGCAGGCGGGCTTGTGGCGGCGGTCATCTCCGCAGACATCAGCAACAGCAGCAATGCCGGGTCTGTTTGCGCGCAGGCGCAGGCGCAATATGTGTTTGCAGGGGGGCTTGTGGGCAGAGTCTTTTCCGTCAAGCTGGCGGGCGGCAGCAATAGGGGCTCGGTGAATGCGTCCGGCGAGTCGGCCGCGGCGGGCGGGTTGATTGCCTCGCTTGCGTCCGAGAAGGATGTCTCCGTCGTAGTTGGCGGAACGGTGTATAAAGCCATCGAAAACAGTTGCAGCAGCGCTGCGGTAAGTGCCGCCGCCAAAGCAGGCAGCGCTCTGTCCGGCGGCTTGCTCGGCCGTACGGCGATTGCCGCAGCCATCAAGAACAGTTATAGCTTGGGGCAGATCAATGCGGTGACGCAAACGGGGGAGACCTGTGCCGGTGCGCTGCTGGGGCGCGTTGCAGAGGGCATTGACAACATGCGGCTTACCAATTGCTTCTATCCACAGGGCGGGCAACCGGCCACGGGCGATGGGAGCAGTGGAAAAAACAGCAAAAACGTTCTTGCACTCACAGACAGCCAAATGCGCAGGCAAGACAGCTATACGGAGTTTGACTTCCAAACGGTATGGCAGATGGGTGCCTTGGGTTATCCGGAATTGCCTGCACTCCGCGCGCTCCATGCCCACACCTATGGTTCGTGGAAAACCACGCAGGCCGCTGCCTGCGCCGCGGAGGGCATTTCGGCACGTACCTGCACCGATTGCGGCACGGGAGAGACCAAAACCATCCCCAAGCTGACTACCCACAAAGCGGGCGCATGGAAAACCGTCACCGCCGCAGCCACCACCAAAGCAGGCAAGGCGGAAAAACGCTGCTCGGTGTGCAAGCTCGTGTTGGAAAGCAAAGTCCTCCCCGCAAACCCGAATATCAAACTCAACAAGAGTTCCGTTACGCTGGGAAAAAAGGAACCCTATCCATTGACCGCCACCACGGACGTGAAGACCGCCGTCACCTGGAGTTCAAGCAATACAAGTGTTGCCGCAGTGGATAAAAATGGCACCATCACCGCCAAAGCGGCGGGCAATGCCACGATCACCGCCAAAACCGCAGGCGGCAAAACGGCAAAATGCGCGGTGAGCGTGAAGGCCGAGCCGACCTCCATCACGCTCAACAAAACGAGCATAACGCTTGGCAAGAAAGAAAGCGTTCCGCTAACCGCCAAATTGAATTCCGGCGCGGTGAGCCACAAAAAGACCTGGACATCCGGCAACCCCAAAGTTGCCACAGTGGACGCAAAGGGCAATGTCACCGCAGTCGGCATCGGCAAAACCACCATCACAGTTAAGACTTTCAACGACAAAACGGCAAAATGCACCGTTACCGTCAAGCCCGCACCGGACTATATGGATTTGAGCCGAACAAGCGTCACCTTGGGCAAAGGCGAAACCGTTGCCTTAACCGCAGCGCCCAACGCCGGCGCGGCAAGCCTCCAAAGAAGCTGGATCTCCGGCAATCCAAAGGTTGCCACGGTGGATGCAAAGGGAAAAGTTACGGCAGTTGGCATCGGCAAAACCACCATCACGGTGAAAGCGTTCAACAATCAGGCGGAGACCTGTGTCGTCACAGTGAAGGCCGCGCCCACGAGCGTCAAGTTGAGTCGAAGCACACGAACCATCGAAAAGGGAAGCAGCGGCAAGCTCACGGCCACCCTCAATCCGAGTGGCGCGGCGAGCTTGAAAAAGACGTGGTCGTCCGACAATCCCAAGGTGGTGAAGGTGGATGCCAACGGCAGAATCACGGCAATCGGCGTGGGGACGGCGAACATCAGCTTCAAAACCTTCAACAATAAGACCAAAACCTGCAAGGTCACAGTGATAAGGTGAGAGAGACCCATAGAAAAAACGTCGAGGGGTGAACCGCCGCCTGTCAAGCAGACAATTGAAAAAAATGAACTGGAGTTGCCGCAAAACGTATATTTATGCATTGAGTGTAGGGAAGCATATCAGGCCATCGGTGGCTTTTTTGTGGGCTTTCACGGATTTTTTCCGTCCACCGCATTTACAACGCCCTGCATGCTGTGTTATAATAACGAACAGAGAATTTTTGGGGAGAAATCGTTTAGAGGGGAGAATGGGAAGTGGACTATACTTTTTCCGACAAAACAAGCGCACTCAAGCCGTCTGCCATCCGTGAGATTTTGAAGGCGGCATCTATTCCGGGGATGATTCCGTTTGCGGCGGGAAATCCCGCGCCGGAAACCTTCCCCACCGGGCAGATTGCGCAGATTACGGAGCGCATCCTGCGCGAGCAGCCGATTCCGGCGCTGCAATACGGCGTGACGGAGGGGGTATCCGCGCTGCTGAGCGAAATCAAAACACAGCTGGTGGATCCGGAGGGCATCGGCAGCGACAACGATGCCATGCTCGTCACGAGCGGCGCGCAGCAGGTCATGGATTTGGCAGCGAAGGTTTTGTGCAACGAGGGGGATACCGTTATCTGCGAGAACCCCTCCTTCATCGGCTCGCTCAACTGCTTCCGCTCCTACAATGCCAACTTGGTCGGCGTTGATTTGGAGGCGGACGGCATCAATATTGAACTGCTGGAGGACGCGCTGAAGCGTGAGAAAAACGTGCGTTTCATTTATGTGATTCCCAATTTCCAAAATCCCTCGGGCGTTACCATGTCCGTGGAAAAGCGCCGCGCCGTCTATGCGCTGGCGAAAAAATACAACACCCTCATTCTGGAGGACAACCCCTATGGCGCACTGCGGGTGCGCGGGGAGTTTTTGCCCAGCATCAAGTCCATGGATGCGGACGGCAGGGTCATTTACGCGGGCTCGCTCTCCAAAATTCTGGCGCCGGGTCTGCGCGTGGGCTTTGCACTTGCACCCAAGGAGATTATCGCAAAAATGACGGTGGGCAAGCAGACCAGCGACGTGCATACGCCAATCCTCTCCCAAATGCTCGCCTGCGAATGGCTGCGGGAGACGGATTTGCAGGGGCACTTCATGACCATTCGCGACATTTACCGCCGCAAGATGGATTTGATGTGCGACCTGATTGATTCGGAGATGCGCGGCTTCTTCCGCTTTCAGCGCCCGGAGGGCGGTCTGTTCGTCTGGTGCGAGCTGCCGCAGGGTGTGGACATGCTCAAATTCTGCAAGCGCGCACTCAAGCGCATGGTGGCTGTTGTGCCCGGCACGGCCTTCTCGGTGGACGAAAACCGGCCCTCCTCCTGCGTGCGGATGAATTTTTCCACCCCGGCGGATGACCGCATCATTGAAGGCATGAAAGTATTGGGTAAGCTGCGCGAGCGATATGAAAAGCACATCGCGGCGGGCAAAACAGACATATAACCGTGCGGCTTGAAAGGAAAGGATAGAATCATGGCGGAAACAGAAAAACAACAACGCGTTTTGAGCGCGATTCAGCCCACGGCCATGCCGACGCTGGGCAACTATATCGGCGCGCTGCGCAACTGGAAGGGCATGAGTGAGGACTATGACTGCGCCTACGCCGTGGCGGATTTGCACGCCATCACCGTACGCGCGGAGCCTGCTGTATTCAAAAAGCAGACGCTGGAGGCCTTTGCGCTGTTGCTGGCGCTGGGGCTGGACCCGGCAAAGAACATCATCTTTGTGCAAAGCCACGTCCCCGCCCACGCACAGCTGGCGTGGGTGCTGAATTGCTACACCCAATTCGGCGAGGCGGCGCGCATGACGCAGTTTAAGGAGAAATCCCAAAAGCATGCAGAGAACATCAATTTGGGGCTGTTCACCTACCCCACGCTCATGGCGGCGGATATTCTGTTGTATCAGGCGCATTATGTGCCCATCGGTGCGGACCAAAAGCAGCATCTGGAAATTGCGCGGGATATCGCCGAGCGCTTCAACGGCATCTACGGCAATGTGTTCATCAAGCCGGAGCCGTTCATCGGCAAGGTCGGCTCGCGCGTGATGTCCCTGCAGGAGCCGAGCCAGAAGATGTCCAAATCCGACCCGAACCCCAAGGCATCGGTTTCGGTGATTGACACGCCGGAGGCCATTCTGAAAAAATTCAAGAGCGCGGTCACGGATTCGGAGGCTAATGTGCGCTATGCGGACGGCAAGGACGGCGTGAACAATCTCATGACCATCTACTCCGCCTGCACGGGCGAGGATTTTGCCGCCATCGAAGCACGTTTTGCGGGCAAGGGCTACGGCGATTTCAAGGTGGAGGTGGCCGAGGCCGTCATCGAAACCCTGCGCCCCGTGCGTGAGGAGTACTTCCGCTGCATCGCCGACCCGAAAGCGCTGGCGGACTACGCCGCCAAGGGCGCGGAGCGTGCCTCCCGCGTTGCGGACAGAACCTTGGCAAAGGTGATGAAGAAAGTGGGCTTCTGGCAAATCTAATTTGTTCAAACGTATGAATATGCACAAAACGCTTGCAATTCCGCATAAATGCTGTATAATAATACCATCACTACAAGAGGAAGGGTTTTTGCCATGAAAGAAATCAAAAAAATTGTATTGGCGTATTCCGGGGGGCTGGATACCTCCATCATCATCCCCTGGCTGAAGGAAAACTATCCCGGCTGTGAGGTCATCGCGGTTTCCGGCGATGTCGGGCAGGGCACGGAGCTGGAGGGGCTGGAGGAAAAGGCCATCAAAACCGGCGCGTCCAAGCTCTATATTGAGGATTTGCAAAAGGAATTTGTGGAGGAATACATCTTCCCCACCCTCAAGGCCGGGGCGGTCTATGAAAAGGACTATCTGCTGGGCACCTCCTTTGCGCGCCCCGTCATTGCCAAGCGCATTGTGGAAATCGCCAAGCAAGAGGGCGCGGACGCTATCTGCCACGGCTGCACGGGCAAGGGCAACGACCAGGTGCGTTTTGAACTGACCATCAAGGCCTTCGCGCCGGAGATGACCATCATCGCCCCCTGGCGCATGTGGGACATCAAGTCCCGCGACGAGGAGATAGACTATGCCGAGGCGCACAACATCCCCCTCAAAATCAACCGCGAAACCAACTATTCCAAGGACAAAAACCTCTGGCACCTCTCGCACGAGGGGCTGGATTTGGAGGATCCCGCGAACGAGCCGCAGTACACCAAGCCCGGCTTTTTGGAGCTGTGCGCTGCGCCGGAGCTGGCGCCGGATGAGCCCGCCTATGTGAGCCTCCGCTTTGAAAAAGGCGTACCCGTGGCGCTGGACGGCAAAGAGATGGACGGCGTATCCCTCATCTGCAAGCTCAACGAAATCGGCGGCAAGCACGGCATCGGCTTGGCGGACATTGTCGAAAACCGTCTGGTGGGCATGAAATCCCGCGGCGTGTATGAGAATCCGGGCGGGGCAATCCTCTACCGCGCACATGACGTGCTGGAGACGCTGACCCTCGACCGCGATACCATGCACTACAAGGAGCTGCTCTCCAAGCGCTATGCCGAGCTGGTCTATTTCGGTCAGTGGTTCTCCCCCTTGCGCGAGGCGATGGATGCCTTTGTGGACAAGACGCAGGAAACCGTCACGGGCGAGGTGCGCCTGAAGCTCTATAAGGGCGGAATCTACAACGCGGGTGTGACCTCCCCCTATTCGCTGTACAGCGAGGCCTTCGCCACCTTTGATGAGGATGCCGTCTACAACCAGAAGGACGCGGAAGGGTTTATCAACCTCTTCGGCCTTTCCACCACGGTAAAGGCGATTCTGGACGCGGAGCGGAAATAATTTTTTGTAAGACACCGGGGGCGGAAGGGAAATGCTTTTCCGCCCCTTTGTAAATTTGAATAGCGCAGTCATGTAGGGGTTGCATATTATGCAACCCGACTTTGGGGATTTTGCCGTACACGGGTTGCATGATATGCAACCCCTACAACACCGCAACACGGCGCTTGCAACCACCTTGCAGGGAACGGTCTTGACCGTTCCATGAGCAGGGGTGCCGTTTCCCAAAATCGCAGTTGCAACGGAAGTAGAATGGTCAAGACCGTTCCCTACGCCAATGAACGTGCGAAAAAATCCGAACACACTGTGAACAAGGAGCCGATTATGAAACTATGGGCAGGACGGTTTTCTAAGGAAATCGACCCGAAAACGAACGATTTTAATTCTTCCATCAAAACGGACAGCCGCATGGTGCGGCAGGATATTGCGGGCAGCGTGGCGCATGCGGCCATGCTGGCGGCCTGCGGCATCATTTCCGCCGAGGACGGTGCCGCCATCGCGGCGGGGCTGGCACAATTGGATAAGGAAATTGCTGACGGTACGTTGGACATTGACCCCAACGCGGAGGACATCCACACCTTCATTGAGGCGCAGCTGACCGCGCGCATCGGTGACGCAGGCAAGCGTCTGCATACCGGGCGCAGCCGAAACGACCAGGTGGCAACGGATATCCGCTTGTATCTGCGGGAGGAATGCGCCGCTGTTACCGCACTGCTGGAGCAGCTCAGCGCGGCGCTGGATTCCAAGGGTGCGGAATACCCAGACGCCATCCTGCCGGGCTATACGCATCTTCAGCGCGCCCAGCCCATCCTGCTGCGCAATCAGCTGGACGCTTACGTTGCCATGCTTGCGCGCGATTTGGAGCGCATTGCGGATGCGGCGCGGCGTATGAATATCTCGCCCCTCGGCTCCGGGGCGCTCGCGGGTACCACCTACCCCATCGATCGCGCCATGACGGCGGAGCTGCTGGGCTTTGACGGCTGCACAAGCAACACGCTGGACGGCGTATCCGAC
>JGI994J12354_10003919_pt1 | contig 13644 bp, 11 predicted proteins | sample IntmicLarv3ML3BL_FD_12354 | JGI IMG/M metagenome (IMG submission 12354)
AAAGAAAACTTTATTCATAATGAGGTAATTTTTAATTTATATAATGATAATGCTCAAGAAGAGAAAAATGCAGAGTCATTTTATATAATATCCAAACAGGATGGGAGTGTTGTCAAGGAAATCAAAATTCCATTTATTAAAGAAAAGTCACCGGCTATTATAAAAAGAGACGGCGAAATGATTATAGTTTCTTTTTTAAATATTACTTCAATAATCTCAAATAATGGCAATACATATATTACACCAATCTCATCTGATACTGTTTTTAGATATTTGCCTGACCACAATATGGAGCCATTCATTGTAAGAACCCCCTCTATACAATCAATGGAAACGGAAGTGTATCTTTTCCCAACCATTTTAACTGATCAGTACTATTTTATGGAAAGCGCAAGAAAAGAGAAAGATTCTCCGAGAATAAATTTGTTGTACGATCGAAAAGAAAAGGCTATATATGAATATACCGTGAATAATAGTGACTACACCGACCGTATCGAAAGTTTTTCAGAAACAGTTATAAATGATGAAATCGCCATGTACGCGAAATTTGAGGCTTTTGAGCTTATTGAAGCAAACGAACAAGGAAAGTTAAAAGGAAAACTGAAAGAAATTGCCGAAGGATTGGACGAGGATGACAACCCTGTCATTATGTTGGCGAAGTACAAACAGTGAAAATCAATTGACAACGTTCCATAATGTGAAAATAAAACAATGAGTCGCTTTCCGTAGGGAAGCAATTGACAATTAAAAATACAAAGAATTCAATTCACAAATAAAAAAAACAATTGACAACGTACCTTAATGTAAAAAATAAAATAATGTGTCTTTTTCACAAAGTGGAAAAAATTAAAAATACATTTTCAATTTTCAATTAAAGAAGTATGAAACAAAAATTAATTAGCCCAATCCTTCTGGCATGTACCGTAGCCGGTAGCTGTGCAGCAAAGAATGTGAACCCGAAAGAGAGTACCGTAAACCCTGCTCCGCAAAAACCTCTTAATGTGGTATTTATACTATCCGACGACCATCGCTATGATTATATGGGATTTGTGGGGCGTGTACCGTGGTTACAGACACCTTCGATGGACAAGATGGCGCGCGAAGGTGCATATATAAGGAATGCGTTTGTCACAACATCGCTTTCTTCCCCAAGCCGTGCATCGATTCTGACGGGAATGTACTCACATTCGCATCAGGTTGTGGATAACTCTGCTCCTCTGCCTGCCGGGCTTACTTTCTTTCCCGAATACCTGCAAAAGTCGGGATATAAAACAGCCTTTTTCGGAAAATGGCATATGGGAAATGATACAGGGTCGCCTCAACCCGGGTTCGACCATTGGGAAGGTTTTCGCGGACAGGGAGAATATTACAATCCGCGCATTAACACTAACGGTGAATGGATACAATATGAAGACAGTACTTACGTAACGGATTTGCTTACCGAACATGCAATATCTTTTATGAAAAACCAAAAGGCTGAAAACAAACCTTTTTTTGTTTACTTGTCACACAAAGGCGTACATGATAATTTTTCGCCGGCAAAACGCCATAAAGGGCGTTATCAGAATGAAGAGTTAGTATTACCGCCGTCATATAATACCCCAAAATATGGGATAAAGGAGCTTCCTACAATTACGGAATCAAATAAACATGCGGTTTCGGGGAAAGATTATTATGGCGAAAATATGATGCCCGACTGGGTAAAAAGTCAACGTGAGAGTTGGCATGGAGTAGATTACTCGTATCATGGTCGTCCGTGGGAAAATCAAGTGCGCAATTATTGTGAGACACTTCTCGGTGTTGATGAGAGTATAGGTTCTGTGCTGGACTACCTGAAAGAAGCCGGTCTTGATGAAAATACGTTAGTCATCTATATGGGCGACAATGGCTTTGCTTGGGGCGAACACGGGCTTATCGATAAGAGGCATTTTTATGAAGAATCAGTCAGAGTGCCTATGCTTGCACGCTGTCCGGGACTGTTCGAAGGAGGTAAAGTGATTGAAAAAATGGTGCAAAACGTAGACATAGCCCCTACAATCATGGATTATCTCGGTATCGCGAAAGCGGAACAAATGGTCGGACATTCTTTTATCCCCTTGTTGGAAGGAAAGAACGTAGATTGGCGGGAACGTATTTATTACGAATACTATTGGGAGCATGAATTTCCGCAAACACCTACTATGCACGGTGTGCGGACAGACAGATATAAATATATCCGTTATCACGGTATCTGGGATTCAAATGAATTTTACGACCTGCAGGAAGACCCTGCGGAGATGAAAAACCTGATAGCTTCTCCCGAACATCAGGAGGTAATAAAGCAATTGAATCATGACCTATATAACTGGCTCGAAGGAACGGAAGGAATGAGTATACCGCTTAAACGAACCGAACGACCTCATTCCGACCATAGGAACAGGGGGAATTATTGATTGAGGTTTGTTTAAAAAGTAAATTGTTCCTATTTTTGCCCCTGCAAAATAAATTAGCATTAAGATTATGATAAATATAAATAGGTTTTTCTCTACAATTTTATTGATTTCGATATTTTCTGCGGGTGCGATAATGGCAAACGACCCGCTAAAGGATGGTATACCGGTTGCTCAAAGGGTTAAAACGGCAAACGGAGAAGTCGTTTCGTGCAACCCGAGTTTGTTTGACAGCATCATAACCATTCCATTGAGTTTCTTTTGCGAAAATTTTGATATCGTTAAGTTGGAAAATTCAGAGGAGGCGAAAGTTGCACCTGCTCAGGCGATTATTAGCGACAATTACATTTTGGTTGAGACTGCGTCTCAGCGTCCGTTTAAATTGTTTGACCGGAAAACAGGGAAATTTATCAGGAATATAGGAGAATTAGGCTCCGGACCAAATCAGTACAGGAGAGTTTATTATTCACAATTAGATGAGGAAAATGACCGTATTTACATTTTTCCGATATTATCCACCCAAATTCTTGTTTTCAACCTGAAAGGCGAACCTCAGCCGGCAATTCCGCTTCGCTTCGCTTCTCCCAAAGGCATATTTAAAGTGAATTTCGCGGAGAAAAAAGTCGCTGTCGCCATACTTCCTTTCGAAGATTTGCAGGCGATGGCATGGGAGCAAACATTTACCGGGAAATTATTGAAATCGATACCGCCGGGACACTTGACAATACCTGCCGAGTTTGAATATGATATCAATACGTCGAATTCAGTTGATGAGTTTGATATATTTGTAATGCCAAGAGTCCCGGAAAAGGACACATTGTACCATTACAACATAAAAGAAAACAAATTAGTCCCACAATTTACCTTCGACTATAAAGAAGGGGATTTATCGGCGTACTTTTTCTCACAGACAAAAGATTATTTCATTGGAAGAATAGTTATGCCTAAAAAAGAAGAAGATACACCCTATACTGACCCTGACAACCGTTTTTACATAATAAATAAAACATCGTTGAGAGGCTCTTATTTTTCCGTTGTCAACGATTATCTTGGTGATATGAAAATAGAATGGCCTGTATATGATTTTAACCGGGGATTCTATACTTTGAATATCGACCCGGAAGAGTTTCGCTATAGACTTGAAGAGGCTTTGAAAGAGAATCCTGAAATGCCGACAGAGATGAGAGAAAAAATGGAAACGCTCAAAAATTCAATTTCCGACAACGACAATTGCTATATTATTTATGGCAAATTGAAAATATAGTGATTTTTTTAGAGACTGTTTAACTTTTGCTCGTTATATTTTTGCACAATACTTGTCATCTCTAATGGGACTAACATGGTTTGTTGAGGAAAAATGGTGTTTCAGAGGTATGATATCCACTTGTCCGCCAAACTGCTGCACGTTTTATACAATACTAAACGACAATGAGACAAATAACTTTAATATTAATGTTTGTTTTGACAGTTTTTTTAAGTTTCGGACAAAAACAACATTTAAAACCGGCTGAGGACTTTAGTCAATATGAAGGTGTATTAAAAAAATATTACGACAATGTTTTCCCATTGTTGTATAAAGGATATTCTAAAAAGCCTATTGCGAGATACACTTCAATGCCGGCATTCTCTAATGAATACTCATTTTCCATTGAAACAACAGGTCGCAAAAACTATGTTGTGAGCAATAGACTTTCAGCGAATTACTGGTATGCAAAAAACAGAAAGAAAGTTAATCTAATTTCAAGTAAGACCGAATTATCCGATGACTTATATCTCAAAATAGTTAACTTATTCAAAGTTCTGGAAGAACAGATAATAAACCCGAAAATTGATATAAAAATTGAAACCTCTACCGCTGTTACTCAGCAAAAAGGAGTAATTACAGGAACCGTTGTTGATATTTTAGGCGAGCCTGTAATCGGAGCCAATATTACTGAAAAAGGTACTGCTAACGGAGTCTACACCGATATAAACGGTAAATTTTCGCTTAATGTGAGTGATAAAGCGGTACTGAATGTTTCTTATATCGGATATACGACTCAGGAATTTGCCGCGGAAAATAATGGCAATATTACTATAACCATGCATGAAGACATGCAGGGACTTGACGGAGTAACTTACTATTTTACAACAACCGACAAAAATGGACAAGTGAAAATCGGGGAAACTTGGTCTCCCTCAGATGATTCTTTTCTCGGAAGAGTGGTTAAAATTTGCGACACCATTTATTCATTAGAAAATGGAAGCATATCACAAACCGAAATAGTGAAAGATATTGACAAGTTATTGAACATTTTGAAACAATAAAATACCATGCATAACAAGTAAGCTTTCGTTATGTTTGTATGATATTTAATAAAAACTCAGGACATTTTCATTATAGCATTTTATATATGAAAACATTTCTTTTTATTCTATTATTTATTTTCTGCATCAGAATAACAACAGGACAAACTATTGTAGGAAAGGTTGTTGACTTCTTAACCAACGAACCCTTAGTGTATGTCAATGTTGGAGTGGTTGGACAACCGTTGGGAACCATTACGGACGAAAACGGAGTTTTTAAGTTGGAAACATACGGATTGCCCGTTGAGGCAACTATTCGTTTTTCAATGATTGGATACAATGCTAAAACTTATTCCGTTGAGAATCTTTTAGATAATAACGAAAAGACAATTGGGTTAGAAAGCTCGATTTTTCAATTGCCTGAAGTTGTGATTATACCGGGTAAGCCACGAATAATAGGAGAGACAAAAAATGTATTGAGGGGAAATTATTCCGGGTGGGGTGGTGTTGAGCATGGAAAAGGAAACGAAATTGGCATAAAAATGGAATTAGGCGAATTGCCGGTTAAGGTGAAGAGTTTGCATATGCACATATTTAAACAATCATTTGATACTTGTTTGCTTCGGTTGCATATTCGAAATATAATCAATGAATTACCCGGTGATGAATTGTTGACGCAAAATATTTATCTTCCGATAACAAAAGAATCAGGATGGGTTGAAATTGATTTAAGTCAGTATCAATTAATATTTAAAGGGGATATTATTCTTTCGTTAGAATGGATTTCAGCTAAAGGTGATGACAAAAACAAATATTTCAGTGTCAGGTCAAATGGAAAGAAAATGCCTCCACGACCGGTTATTCTTTTCAGTAGCTCTAAGAATCGAGGCGGTACTTTTTCCAGAAGAGGTAGTGAAACACGATGGATGCAATCGGAAACGAATTCCTGTTTTTACCTGACAGTTTTTTAGCAGACATATAGTAAAGAAAATAGTTAATTAAAAAGTTGCGCCCGACACGAATAAGGGAGAAAATATGAAAATTATAAGTTATGTTGCTGCAATAGTAAACGAGAAGAAAAAACGATTGGTTTGCGTAGGTTTGTGCCTAATGATGGGTATAATAACAGTTTCGGCACAAATGAAATTATCGTTGAATCCCGAGGCCGGAACAAAGTATGAGTACCATATGGAAACGTTACAAAACATCAAACAAAATGTGATGGGACAGGAGATACCGGTGGAAACGGAAATGAGTGGCACCTACCTGATGGAAATTAAAAACAAAACATCGCAAGAAATCCAAGTGCAGTTGACCTATTTGGACATTACGTTTATTGTAACAAATCCCATGATGAATATAAGGTACGATTCTAAAAAACCGAATGGAAATCCATCGGAAATGGATAAGACTTTTGAAAAAATGTTTAAGGCATTGATTAACAGTCCATTTACGATTGTCTTTGAACCCGGTGGTTCAGTAAAATCGGTAACAGGTATGGAGGTTATTATCGAAAAAATGATTGCTGCAGTATCAGCTGACGGACAGTTAGCCGCACAAATGGGCGCGCAGATGAGTCAACAGTTTAGTGGTGAATCTATGAAAAACATGTTTGGGCAAGTGTTTAATTTCTTTCCGGAAAACGCCGTAAAAATTGGCGACAGTTGGAATGTGGAAAATACTATTTTGATGAGTAACATTAATCTCGGCATTAAGTCCAAGAATACCCTTAAAGGCATTAATGCCAACAAGGCAACCATTGAGGTAGCAGGTGATATCGATATGGATATGGAGGGAGGCAAACTTTCCGGAAAACAAACAGGAACAATGATTGTTGACACCGTAACCGGGATGCCTGCAACAACTGAAATATCACAAAACATGAAAGGTTCTATCAAGGCACAGGGAATGGATATTCAGATGGAAATGACAACCAAAACAAAAACATCGGCTAAAGTAATAAAATAGAAGATACCTGTGATTTTGGGAACTCTCACGTTTTATTCAAAATTTGAATCAGATTAAACTTAAGTATCATGAAAAATCCAAAAATACTACTGACTAAATATAAATATTTCTCAGTATTCTTTTTAATGTTTTTTTTGAGCGATTGTAGTGATGCAAATACTACTAAAACAGTTGCTTATCCCTCTGTACCGGGGCTTGTTACAAGTCCTGACTTTAAAGTAATGGCAAACGGACAGGATATTTGGACGGAAAAGATTGGTGCCGGAGGGTACGAAAGAATTACACGTCCGGGAGTATATGAAAAGGCTGATTCACAAATTTTTACGTACGACCATATGGAAGATTTGAATGTTGCCAACTTCTCCTGTTTCGGTAAACAAAACATTTCCATAACAGTATCGGAAGAGATTAAGAACTATGTGATTCATCCCAAGAATAAACACATTGTGGCGGAAGTGAATGGTCGTGAGATGACTTTTAACATTGATGCTCCTCAGCACCTCTATATAGAGGTCAATAATCTTCCTCACTTAGCCATTTTTGCAAATCCACTGGAAGAAAATATTCCTTCACCGGATGCTGATGGTGTGGTGTATTACGGACCGGGTGTACACGATGTCGGAGAGATAACGTTGCAAAGTAACCGGACAATCTACATTGCCGGGGGCGCAGTAGTTAACGCAGATATTCGGGGCGTTGACGTGGAGAATGTAAAAATTATGGGAAGAGGTTCCTTGAATGGAAACCTGCGGATCAATAAATCGAAAAATTTTGAGGTAAAGGATATCTTTATGAGGAGTACGCATGGTTGGACAAATACAATAACAGATTGTTACAAGATAGTTTATGATAATGTGAAAGTATTTTCGTATCTTGGGGTATATAGTTTGGATGGTATTAATCCGGTTTCCTGCACAAATGTTGTTATCAATAATTGCTTTATCCGTACCCGTGATGACTGTATAGCCATAAAGACACCTTCACGGATTGAAAATTCGAAAACTGATTCGATTAGTGTCACTAAATGCTTGCTGGTAGGGTGGATGTATGCCGATGGAGTTACATTAGGTTATGAGTTGCAGGGTGGAGATACGAAGAATGTATTTGTACGAGACTGTGATATTGTACGTGCCAGAGGAGGAGGTCGTACAGGTGGGCATTCAGCTTTCAGCATTGTGTGTGACGGTCCTTCCAAAGTATCTGATATTTATTTTGAAGATATCCGTGTTGCATCTGATATTGAATTCAACAATCTGGAACTCATCATCACAGATGGAACTTTATATGGAGACGGAGGGATAGGAAACATTAATGGAGTTTACATGAAGGACATTTATTGGGAAAATGCAAATAAACCTTTCATAATTAAGGGTCACGAATCCCGGTTTGTAGATAATATCTCCTTCCGAAATTGCTATGTGGGAGGAAAACTGATTACTAAACCCGAAGATGCAGAGTTTAAGATGGAATTTACAAATGGGATAACTTTCATTCCGTAGAAGAACTTGGCTCCGGAGTTCTCAATGTTTCTAAATATGTAAAAGAATATTCCGGTATAATGTCCCCTGAATTTTGTACAGCAAGTTAAGATAAAAAACTTAACTTTGCAAGATGAAAAGCAAGAGAAAATTCACAGCCGCTTTTAAGGCTAAAGTTGCATTAGAAGCCATTCGTGAGCGCGAAAGCTTAAACGCATTGAGTTCGAAGTACGAACTTACGGCATCACAGATTTCAAAATGGAAGCAAGAGTTTCTTGAGAAATCGGAGTTGCTATTTACCATGGAAAAGCCTGAGAAAAAGGCTGAAAAGGAGATCCAAAAGTTGAATTTTACTGGATGTTAAAATAAAAATCGCAATCTATAAAGGAATAAAGTCTTGTATATGCTTAGATTATTTACTTTCATGAAATAATTTGTATCTTTGTTGTGGGCAATTAAAACAAAACAATGGATAGTTCTTCTTTTGATAATGAAATAAAGAATCCTTTTGTGTTCAATGATATAGTACCCATTCTCTCAAATGGTGCGACAAGTGATACATATAAGGTTCTTATTTATGGGAAATGGCATTTTTTGAAACGACCAAAGGACATCTATTCAAACAATCCCCTTTATATATCCGCTTTTCATAAAGAGTTTGAGATAGGATATACTTTAGACCATCCAAATGTTGCTCGTTATGTAATTAAAGGGGAGGATAACGATGGGGTATATATATTGATTGATTATATTGCTGGATTTACATTAACAGATTTCATCAAAACTAATCCTGATTATTTCAATGATATCAGGAATTTGGATAAATTGGTAAGTCAATTACTGTCTGCATTGAAGTATCTTCACGAACGGCAAATTCTGCATTTAGACATAAAACCCGACAATATACTTATTACAGGTGTAAATAATGATGTAAAACTTATTGATTTTGGATTTTCATATACTGATTGTTTTAGTTCTTTGGCAATTGGCAAGACTGAATTGTATGCTGCTCCTGAACAGTTGAGTAATGGAGAGATAGACCAACGAACAGATATATATGGGTTTGGGAAAATTATTGAATATATTTTCTCCGAATGTGGTTCGCAAACTACAAAAACTTATCATAAACTGATTGATAAATGCTTATATGAGAACAAAGATGATAGATTTAATAATGCTAATGAGATATTAAGTTATCTTCTATACAGGTCAAAATTTAAGAAGAATATCACTTATTCAATAGTGACTTTGTTTATGTTGACCATTTGTATATTCTTCTATCAATATTCAATTCAATATTATGCAGGAATGGGCAAAAAATCTGCAAATGAAACGATAATACATAAAGTAGATACTGTCTATATTGTTGATACAATGAAATATAAGGCGAATGAAATCAGCACAATAGATAAATATGCGTCCTTGAAAAGTGACATAAAACTACAATTGGATAATAATTTCAAGAATTTGTATAAGCACGACACCCTTAATAATGATAATTATTCATTTGTTTTATCCGAATATCAAAAGGCATATAATGAATCTCTTATGTTGACGGAAACATTGAGTGTTAAATACAAGGAAATACCATCTGATGACATTGGTGAACTTGTTTTAAAGGAGATAGAACGGAAAACAAGTCTTTTTCGTTCACAGGTAGCAAGATATGATAAAACAAACAGGGAGAAGAGTTTAACTAAAGAATAGATTTAATCTTCAACAATCACTAATTTAGTAATACCTGAAACTTTTCCTGCTGTAAATTTCCCCAATGAGACATTATCCCTGATTACATCTTTAACCATTAAAGGGTATTTGAGAACAAAATGCTCTACTTCAATTATATCGTCAAGCATCAATTTACTGTTCAGAGCATCAATAACTTTAAATTGATATTTTTCAATATATTCAATCAAAACTACTCTATCTGGAGAATAATAAAATTTTATTTTTGTCCCTTTATGTAAAGTGCTGATTTCTATCTCTTCAATGGAAGAAAAATCGGAATTTCCTTTCTCATCAAGACATTCTAACATTTCATCCCAATTTTTAAAGTTGATATAACGAGCAATTGTATCTAATGTGTAAAGGCGAGGTTCTTTTATTCCCTTTATTTGTCCGAATAACCTTTTTAAGGTATTTACCCCCACACGTTGTTTGGTTTGCTTTTCTATGTCAAAAGAAAGATGCTCGAAATCAGAAGAATACCTAATCTCTTTCCCTAATTGCTTTTCTATGAGTTTTATTATTACAGATGATAACATGATTTGATTTTAAAAGACAAAAGTACAGAAAAAAATCATTAGTTTTTCATTATGGATGAAATGGATGAAACGAATGAAATGGATTTAGTGATTTCAATATTAATGTTTTACATTTGCACAGGCAACAGTCTTTTGGGAGAAAACAATTGTGTGTTAAAAAAATGTTGTATATTTGCATTGTGTCTTTTGACACAAACATTTTTTTTCGATACACGGAAAGTGTAGCTTAATTCTTGGAATGCGAATCTGACAGTTCAATAAAGCAAGAGAATAAAGCAAACTTCTCCTCATCATATCTTCGTATATGGTGTGGGCTGTTGCTTTTATTTGATTGCTGAAGGTTTTGTCAGAACCTGTATTCCTCAAATAAAGTCTCAGCACCACACTTTCTTTTTTTTAATCAATATTACTTTGGTGTTGGGTAATGTACAAAGGCGTGAATAAAATTGTGGCAAAGTACATTTTTGATGAAAACAAAAATTGTTGTTGAGTGGGAATAGGTGTAAAAACCTAATCCTATGTACACTTTTTCGCCTTAATCAAATGAATTTAACATATTAATTATATGATTGTTTAACAATAAAATTTAAGAAAATGAACAAAAAAGTTTTTAAAATTGCGGTTTTATTAACCGCATTAGTTGTGGGTGTTTTTAGTGCTAATGCACAAGGTTCGACCTTTCAAGATTTACAATTCGAAGGGGTCGCGGGTTTGAACATGTCTAACATGGGGGGACTTGGTTCGAAGGCAGGTCTTCATATTGGAGCAAAAGCAGAAATGCTATTGCCGTCATTAGCAGATGGTGCTTATGCTAACGCAGGGGTGCTGTTGTCATTTAAAGGTAATAGTTATATGGGATTGAAGACTGCCGCCAATTATCTTGAGATACCAATACATGCTGGATACAAACACGTCATAAATGAAAATTTATCTGTTTTTGGTGAGGCAGGTCCATATTTTGCCTTGGGATTGTTCGGTAAAATGGATGTTGAGGTTGATACAGAAGGTTCTTGGTCATCACCTATTGATGCTATACAAATAAATACTTTTGACAGCGATTTTGGTCTAAATAGATTTGATATAGGGGTAGGATTAAAAGCAGGGGTTGAGATAAAAAAGAAATACACTGTATCAATAGGATATGATTGGGGGTTTATTGATGCATATAAAAACTCTGGATTTAGCAAAATGGATGAGGATGATTATATAGATTTAACGCCCAAAATGACAAATACAAATTTATCAATCTCATTGGGTTATAAATTTTAATTCTATTTTCTATATTAACTTAAAATATTATTGATAATGAAGATAATAAAACCACTAATTGTTTTAGTAGTAATACAGTTATTTAATTCCTGCAATAGTGGAAATAAATCATCCCAAGCAAGTGGCGAAAGTGGCGCATATAGTGGGATATTAACTATGTCAGAAAGGGAAAGTTTATCTAAATCTATTGTGAAATACACAGAATGTTTAGATTTTTCAAATGGTTTGTCGCTTGTCTCTACTGGTGCACATGGTGCACTAAATAGCAAATATGGGTTTATTGATAAAACAGGAAAAGAAGTTATTCCTTTAGTTTATGATTGGATAGGAGGTTTTTCGGAAGGTTTAACATACGCTAGAAAAGATAACAAATATGGATTTATTGATAAAACAGGAAAGGAAGTTATATCTTTTCTTTATGATGATGCAAGGGATTTTTCGGAGGGTTTGGCGGCAGTCAAAAAAGATGACAAATATGGATTTATTGATAAAACAGGAAAAGAAGTTTTACCTTTCGCTTATGATGTAGCAAGTACTTTTTCGGAGGGTTTGGCACTTGTAAGAAAAGATATTAAGTGCGGATATGTTGATAAAAAAGGGAAAGAAGTTATACCTTTTCTTTATGATTATGCAGGGGATTTTTCGGAGGGTTTAGTGGCAGTCCAAAGAGATGATAAGTGGGGATATATTGATAAGACAGGAAAGGAGGTTATACCTTTTCTTTATGATAATGCCAATGGTTTTTCAGATGGTTTAGCTACAGTCAAAAAAAATGACAAATGGGGATTAAAAAATGACAAATGGGGTGTTGTTGATAAAAAGGGGAACGAAGTTATACCTTTTGTTTATGATTTTGCAGGGGATTTTTTGGGAGGTATGGCTATTGTGGCAAAAGAAGGTAAATTTGGAGTTATTAATAAAACGGGAGGTGAAGTTATTCCTTGTATCTTTGATGTTCTGGGACGTTTTTCGGACGATTTGTTTAGAGTCAATAAAGATGACAGATGGGGAGTTATCGATAAAACAGGAAATGAAGTGATACCCTGTATTTTTGGTTCCATGAGTAATCTTTCAGAAGGATTGGTGTCAGTACTTTTGGATTATAGAGATGGTTTTAATAATACAATGGGATTTCTTGATATGGATGGTTATTTTATCGGGCAAGGATTTGTAGGAAAAGCAGTCGAGATAGTAGATGAGCAAAAAAGAAAAAAGAGCGAAGAAGAATATGCAGAATGGGCAGAAGGAGAAATGAATGAGGATGACTATGAATTATTCAACAATTCAAATGACTGGTTAATCGGTACATGGGAAACTACTATACCGATAAATGGGAGAAATATAACTATGCAGTTGAAGTTTGTAGATGAAACTACTATTATAATAGATGGCGATAGAGGCACATACACAATAGATTACGATGATAATACTATTGCATATATTAAAGACAAAGATAAAGGTACCAGAGGATTTGGTGGAACCAACCTACCATTTAACAAAAACAGTGAAACATTAAATGCAGGTGATGGGTATTATTTTAGGAAAACATCCTCATCTTCATCAAATTCATCTGATACAAACTCAAATTTATCAAATACAACATCTGATGGTTATGTAGTTAAAGAAAGTGTTAGTGGAGGAGTTGAGGCATATCTATTTTACAGGAATAATGATGATGGCAACGTATGTGCTAGTATTATATGGGATGATATTCAGGGTAATTACTTGACAACTTATAATAATAGTTCATTAGCGGTATCAATCAGATATTCCAATAATGATTATCCTCTGAAATATCTTGGACCAAAAACAGCGAGTAATGGGGCTAAAATGATGAATTATTCATTTACCAAATCTATTGGAAAATTTTATTTAAGTAATGGGGGATATGTTATAATTACATATGCAGATAAAATGCCTGAAAGATTTGATTATAGAAGGTAGGATATT
>JGI994J12354_10003920_pt1 | contig 13642 bp, 14 predicted proteins | sample IntmicLarv3ML3BL_FD_12354 | JGI IMG/M metagenome (IMG submission 12354)
TGCCAGTATTTCCACCTCGTTTTGCTGACAGGTTCCTCTCAACAGTTCTCGTGTTCGCTCTGCTATCTTGCCCGTTATGACTGGCTTTCGGTATTTTGTTATCCATACTATGTGATACTTGATGTCATATGTGCAATGCGCCGACTTCCTATAGTTTTCCACGTTCTCACCTCTTGAGTATTTTTTCTCAAGAACTGAGTTTCATTCAATTTTTAGGTGGTTGACCTAAAGGTTTCGCCTGTAAGGCGTGGGTTTTAACCCCATTATACAGACAATAAATGTGAATCCAATCCTCCAACCGCACGGCGGCGGCAAACGCCTTGGCTGACGAGAGAGAACATGTATACTCCATAACTTCCTCCTTCTTTGTATAAACGATTTTTTTAACCGTGTCATAGGAGAGCGCGTACGCCGCCGCCAGCATTTCGACACTTTCGCCATCCGTAAAGCGAGCCCGCATTTCATTGTTCCTGCCGCGCAGATACGTTTTGTAGCTGGACGATTCACCCCAGGACAATTTTTTACCGCCCGCCGGGATGTAGACGAGCTTACCTGCCACGTATTTTTGCACTTGTGCCAGCACTTCCTTCGGGAAAATATCGGCGGCGTTTTCATATATCATAGACACACTTCCTCTTTCTGCGTGAAATGGCCGTTTCTTTTACGCAAGCCCATTCTATCATCCGCGCAACGCGGTATCTATACCTTGTTTACTTTAAGGCGATTTATTCCCATGTTTTCCAAACCTCGGGTGCATACCCCACCGTCGCCTGCTTTCCATTCCGCACGATGGGCGTTTTGAATAGCGCCGGTGTTTCCAGCAGCTTTTCCTCCCGCGCCTCCTCAGTGGCGAGGTGCGCGATGAAGCTGCTCTGGTACGCGGACGATTTCGTGTCAATTAACACATCCATCCCGCCCACGGCCGCCTTCACATTGTTGAATTCCCCGCGCGACAGCCCCTTGTCCATTATATCCACACTATGCACCTTCACGCCGCGTTCTTTGAAATACCGCTCCGCCTTCTTTGTGTCGAAGCATTTGGATTTTCCGAAAATCTGTATATTCATTCCTGTCACTCCTTCTCAATCAGTATCAAGGGTACCTCCATCTCTTCCGCCCGCAGACCCGCGTGCATGGCCTTAAACGGCCCGGACGACCCGCGATGCGTCAGCCGTATATTACCTGTGGCGACGGCAATGAAATCGCCAAGGAAATCCTGTACCTTGGGATGCGGTGTGCCCTGACCAAAGATGCCCTTTGCCAGCGCGTCCTCTTTTGTCAGCAATATGAAATCATTTTCAAACTGCTTGTTGAACCGCTCCGCAAACATATCCTTCATGCCGTCCTTCACAAACAGCGACAAGCAGCGTGATTCGATGCTGGGGCGCATGAGGAGACACTCGTACAATGCGGGGTATTCCTCGATATACACGTCCTTCGTATTCGTCAGGCCGTGATCCGCCGAAACAATCACAAGCGTGTCCGAAAGCGTATTGCACAGTCGTTCGACCTCGCTGTTGATATGGCGAATGCGCTGCCGAACGGGCTCGGAATAGCAACCATGCATATGCATATCCAAATCCGGCTGGTTACAATAGGCATTCACGAATTGCCTGCCTTCCTCACACAGGCATATCTCCCGCACAGCCGCGCAGGCCTCCGCCGCTGTCGCTGCGTAGTGCGTCTGCGAGAAGGCCGACACACGCCATACGGACAAATCCGGGTTGGTTTGTCCGATGGTTTCACTTATCGTCGTGTAGGGCATATACGTCCGCGCCATGTCATACTCCGCAGCAGGTGTATCCTTGGCTATCTGGTTCGTGAACAAGTCCACACACTGCCCGATTTCCTTAAAATAACAAGACCAGCCAAGCCAGCCATGGGCAATCGGCGGCAAGCCGGTTTCGTACGCGGTGATGGCTGCTGTCGTCGTGCAGGGATAGACGGAAAGAATATCCGATACGGTGTACTGCCGCAGGAATGCGTCCTCCGGCAGATTTTGGCGGAGCATATCGCTCCCCATCCCGTCGAAGACTAGCAGCACGATATTGCGGTATCCTTTTGCCAGTGCTTCTACCAGCGCGTGCGGCGACGGATACAATGCCAAAGCGCCGTAATGCCGCAGTATCGCATTCGGAATACCAAGGATACTTTTATCATAATCCGGCCAGACTATTCCCGCGTTGTTCGGCTGCAAAGCATTCGCCTCTTCCTAATTTTTCGTATTTGACACTTGTCATAAAAATGGTATAATGTATTTACATGCTTCTTTATTCTATCAGGTATATTCATCGTGCGCAAGGGGGCGGCAGGAATGAAGGCAATGGTCACGAACGACCCTGAGAAATGTGTGGGTTGTAACAGATGTATTCGGGTTTGCCCAATGGAGGAAGCCAACATTGCTGAAAACGTTGGGAAATCCATTGTCGTCCATATAGACCGGAACAAGTGCATCTCTTGCGGCGCGTGTGTGCGAGCCTGTCCGCACGGTGTACGCACCTATGAAGACGATACGGAGCGCTTTTTTACTGACTTGCAGAACGGCATCCGCATCGCGTTGATTGCTGCACCCGCGATGAAAACAAATATAGAAAACTGGCCCCGCGTACTGACATGGTTTAAGGAGCTGGGCATAACCAAGGTGTACGATGTTTCCCTCGGGGCAGACATCTGCACATGGGCGCATATCCGTTATTTACAGCAGAACGCACGGCGGAAGCTCATCACGCAGCCCTGTCCGGTTATCGTAAATTATATCATCAAGCATCAGCCTGATTTGATGGATCACCTTTCTCCTGTACATTCTCCTATGCTTTGCACCGCTGTGTATATGCGGCGGCATGAACAGGTGGAAACGCGTATCGCCGCGTTGTCCCCTTGTATCGCAAAGTCGAGCGAGTTTGAAGACACGGGGAACGTGATTGAATACAACATCACATTTGACGGTCTGCAAAAATATATGGATTTGCATGGAACATCTCTCCCGCAGGGGCGAAGCGGCTTCGACCATTTTGATGCCGGGCTTGGCTTCCTTTTCCCTATGCCGGGTGGCTTGAAGGAAAACTTGGAACATTACCTCGGTAAGACCGTGCGTATCGACCGAGCGGAGGGACCACATGTATACCACGCGCTGGAAGCGTATGCACATGAGCCGGAACAGAATCTGCCAACCATATTCGATGTGTTGAATTGCGAAGAGGGCTGCAACAACGGTACCGGCTGCACCATGCGTGCGAAGAGCCCGTTCGAAATGCGCACGCTTTTGAATAACACATTGCAAAACACGATAACAGATGAAGGGCGGGAACGCCTAGATAAGCTGTACGCATATTTCGACAAAAACTTGCAGGTTTCGAATTATCTGCGTAAATATGCCTCTGAATACGTGCCGCGCATCGCCTATTCACTCGACGGAGTAGAGCAAGCCTTTGAATCTCTCGGCAAGCTGGATGAGCAGGAGCGCAACTTCAATTGCAGCGCCTGCGGAAGCGATACTTGTAAAGAAATGGCCGTAAAAATTGCTAAGCGCATCAATACGCCGTTGAACTGTATCAACAAAGCACACCGTGATGTGTCCGTAGAACATGCGGAACTGCTCCTGGCGCAAAAAGCAACCATGAAGAGTCTTGATACCATTATGACTGACATCACTAAGATTAAGGAAACCACGGAAGAAATTGTCACGGATGTAGCGAAAGTAAAACTATCAATTGAGGACTTTGACCGCATGGCGTCGGACATCCGAAAAATAGCATTCCAAATCAATATTATTTCGTTGAACGCGTCCATCGAGGCGGCGAAGGCGGGTAAGGCAGGGCGCGCATTCACCGTCGTCGCGGAGGAAATCGGGAATTTGGCAAACAGCTCCCGCCGCTCTGTACAGAATTCGGCGCAGCTTTCTGACCGTGCCACGCATACCATTGAAATTATTAACGATCGCGTGTTGGAAATCAACCGAAGTGTACAGGATTCGTATGTGGAGATTGGCCATATTTACGATAAAACACGCGAATTGATTGATAAAACGAGCATTTGATATAGGGGGATACCGGCTATGCTTTCACCACGGGATAATATCGTCAGCCTCATGCGGCGGCAGGGGTATGAACATGTGCCTTGCGATTTCAATCTTTGCCCCAGCCTTTGGAAACAGTATGTGGAAAAAGAAAAAACAACCGCACCCTATGCGGATACCTTCGGATTCGGCTGGCGTAGCATGCCCGGCGTTATCCCGACGGACACAGACTTAACGCGCTTCCACAAGTATCACACAAACTTGGATGAAAACGTATATATCGACAATTGGGGCGTTGGCCATCGGAAAACGCCGACATCCATGCACATGACGCAAATGCTGTATCCCTTGGCCTTCGCGGAGACGACGGACGACCTCCTCACCTATCCTTTGCCCGTGTTCACGGAAGAAGGCAATACGCATATCATCAAAGCTGTCGCGGAAACACACGCGCGCGGCCTTGCCGCGGTCGGGAACATGCACTGCACCATTTGGGAAACGTCCTGGTACATGCGCGGGATGGAGAACTTGATGGCGGATATGCTGACGGATGAAGATATGGCAAACTGCCTGTTTGACCTCGTGGAAGAACGCGCCATAAAGGTCGCGCAGATTTACACACGCGCCGGGGTGGATTTCCTGTACTTAGGGGACGACATCGGTATGCAGCATACCATCATGATGAGTGAGGATGTATACTGCGAATGGATTAAGCCGCGTTTTGCGCGTGTGATAGCCGCCGCGCGGGCCATTAACCCGGACGTTATCATGATGTATCATTCCTGCGGCTATGTGGAGCCGTTCATCCCCCACCTCATTGAGGTCGGTGTGAATGTGCTGAACCCGGTGCAGCCTGAGTGCATGGATTTCGCGGAGATTCACGCGAAATATGGCGACAAGCTTTCCTTCTACGGCACCATCGGTACGCAGACAACAATGCCTTTCGGCACACCGGAAGAGGTCACGGCGGCGGTCAAGCGTAACCTTACCATTGCCGGGCCAAAAGGCGGCCTTCTTCCCGCGCCAACGCACTTGCTGGAACCGGAGGTTCCATGGGACAATGTACTCGCGTATGTCAATGCGTGCAAGGAATACAAACCATGATGATATATCAAAACGGGCTCACAGTGTGAGTCCGTTTCTTGTTATTATTTTCACATCCTTGAATCTATAAAAATTTCTATATAGGAGGGATTGTTTATGAAAGGATTTGCAATGCTTAAAATCGGCAGTACCGGCTGGATCGAGAAGGAAAGACCGGTCTGCGGACCTCTGGACGCCATCGTCCGACCGCTTGCGCTCTCGCCCTGCACATCGGATATCCACACGGTTTGGGCCGGTTCCATCGGGGAACGGCACAATATGATTCTCGGGCACGAGGCCGTTGGCGAAGTTGTCGAGGTTGGCAGCCTGGTTAAGGATTTCACAAAAGGCGACCGTGTCATCGTTCCAGCCATCACACCGGACTGGGGCTCGCTGGAAGCACAACAGGGCTTTGCACAACATTCTAGCGGGATGCTGGCAGGCTGGAAGTTTTCGAATTTCAAAGATGGCGTGTTCGGCGAATATTTCCACGTAAACGAAGCGGACGCAAATTTGGCGTTTATACCGAAAAATGTCGCGGTTGAGGATGCTGTCATGCTGGCGGACATGGTGCCGACAGGCTTCCACGGTGTAGAGCTTGCCGGTGTTGAGTTCGGCGACACGGTCGTCGTCATCGGTATCGGCCCGGTTGGGTTAATGGCGGTGGCTGGCACGGCGCTGCGCGGTGCCGGGCGTATTTTCGCGGTCGGCTCCCGGCCGAACTGTGTAGAAGCCGCGAAGGGTTATGGCGCGACGGACATCGTGAACTACCGAGATGGCGACATTGTACAGCAGGTGATGGAAGCGACAAACGGCAAGGGTGTGGACCGCGTGGTCATCGCGGGGGGCGATGTGGACACGTTTGCGCAAGCGGTCACGATGCTGAAGCCGGGCGGTACGATTGGTAATGTAAATTACCTCGGCGATGGCGAATTCATTAAGATTCCGCGTGTCGAATGGGGCGTAGGTATGGGGCACAAACGGATTATCGGCGGGCTTACGCCGGGCGGACGGCTTAAGATGCAGAAGTTGGCGGACTTACTGGCGTATGGTAAACTGGACACAAGCGTGCTGCTGACGCATAGGTTTGAAGGACTGGAGAATGTTGAGCCAGCGCTCATGTTGATGAAAGACAAACCGCGCGATTTGATTAAGCCGGTTGTGACGATTACGTACTAAAAGCAAGTTCTCGGGGCGCTGTCTCGAACACCACAAGGGAGCGTGCTCTCTTGAAACTTATTAAGCCCCCGCGAGTTACCCGCGGGGGCTGTAACAATTTGCAAGGCATGCCGCTTTCATCGTGCCATCCCCATCCTCGCGTAAAATAACGAAACAGATGTGTTCAATACCAATTCATCCGGGAAACCAAGTTCCTCTAATAACGCCTGTGCGTAATGGTGCACGCCTACACTGGTATGCACATGCGCATCACTGCCCATAATGACGGGCAAGCCGCGTTGCAAGCAACCTGTGGCAATAGTGCGAACGGTTGCTTCGCCGCCGCATCGTGCGGGGCTGTTTGGGTCAAGAGAGAGATTATTGATTTCGATAACGGTGCCCGTTTCCGCCGCCACGTCAAGGACGGCATCGAGGTCAAAGGGATAAAGCGGGTCGCCCAGATGCCCTATGACTTGTATAAGCGGGTTACGCATGGCACCGGTGATAGCGGCCGTATGCTGTACGACGGTACCCGGCGTGATGCAGGGCGGGTGCAGGCTTGCGATACGCACATCAAGGCCGCGGATTTGCCCATCGGACATGTCCACGCACCCGTTGTAGTCGATTATATTCAATTCAACCCCACGCAGGAGCGTCACGCCGAACATGTCACGCGGCAGCACATGCAGGTTCGCAAAATGCGATAACAAAGCGGTATCGGGCATACCCGGTGCGTGGTCGGTGATGGCGATGAGTTGAATACCCGCGGCTACCGCCGCGCGTGCGCATTCCGCGATGGTGCTACGGGCATGACCGCTTGCGATGGAATGAATATGTGTGTCCAGTACGGAAATCATAATGGCACCCTCCCTTTCAAAACACCATTGTACCACGAAAAAGGACTGTACACAAGCGGCGATGCCCGGTATAATGTAGTAAAGGGGGTACGAGAAGATGGAGGCCATTCCGCGCGGTAGCGCGATATGTTTTACCGGACACAGACATATTCCGGCGGCGGATATACCCCGCCTCACGGCGCAGCTCGCTTCGGTCATCGACACGCAGGCCTCGCAGGGGACGACGCATTTCATCTGCGGCGGCGCGCTGGGCTTTGACACGCTGGCGGCGCAATGCGTACTGGCGGCGCGCAAGGTGAACCCGCTGGTTCGTCTTGTCCTCGCGCTGCCCTGCCATAACCAGCAGGCGCGTTGGAACGCGGCAGAACGCGCCGTGTATGCGGACATTCTATCCCAAGCAGACGAAGTGGTCTATACCGCAGACAGCTACAGCCCGGATTGTATGAACAGACGGAACCGCTTCATGGTAGACAACGCGTCCGCTGTCGTCACATATTGCATACACGCGTATGGCGGCACGGCCAATACAATCGCCTATGCCGCACGGGAAAATGTGACGCGCATTCGTCTTGGAGAATAAATTACCATATATTTCCTCACTCCTCCGGCTATAATCCCGGATTGAACGGAGATACTATGAATACTCGCGGCAAAGGCCGCAAATTGAAAGGGGTATTCATATGGTTAAATGGATGAAGCGGTGTCTACCTGCGCTATTTGCCGGGTTGCTTCTGTTCTGCACGCCTGCGATGGCGGCAACGGACATCTACACCGTGCAAAAGGGCGACAGCCTGTGGAAAATTGCACTAAAGTACAAGGTTGGCTTGTCAGAAATCATTGGGGCAAACCCGCAGTTTAAGAATCCGGCGCTTATTTATCCCGGCGACAAGGTGACCGTACCGCTAGACGACCCGCAAACCCTGAGCCTGGAGGAACAGGTCGTGCGCCTGTGTAATGCAGAACGTGCGAAGTACGGCCTTGCCCCGCTGACGTTAAACTGGCAGGTTTCCCGTGTGGCACGTTACAAATCTGACGAGATGCGTGATAAAAACTACTTTAGCCACACATCACCCGCCTACGGTTCACCCTTTGACATGCTAAAGAGCTTCAACGTGCCGTACAGCACCGCTGGGGAAAATATCGCCAAGGGGCAAAAGACAGCGCAGGCCGTCGTCACCGCCTGGATGAATTCGGAGGGGCACCGGAAGAATATCCTGAGCAGCAGTTTTACAGAAATCGGCGTGGGGTACTCCGCCGGGAGTACGACATATTGGACGCAGCTATTCATCAAACCATAAGCATTTGCCCTCTTCCTTGAAGGAGCAGAATGCAAAAGCCGCCGGAAATATCCGGCGGCTTTTCGTATGTTTTCTTTTACAGCTCATTCAACAAATAATCATGGAACCGTTCAATCACAATATGCGCCATTTCATCCAAGTTAACAATATCGAGACGCAGAAATAAATCCGGAAGCTGACGGCCATCCTGTAAGCAGCTCCCCTTCAGCATATGCCCAAGGCTATTGCGAAAGCGCTCCAGATTTTCCTTCGGTGTCTGCATTACACGCGCCTGGTATCCGCTTGGCAAAATACGCTTCAGCCACAGACACATCTCATACAGGCATTCTTCCAGTTCTTGCTCACTGCGTTCCATTGTCCTTTGCTTCATGAAAAACACCTCGTAAAATAGCATTACACAATATAATAATTGTACAATAAATCAGTCCGATTTGCAAGCGAAAATCGATAACTCGCTGTGCTGTGGTAACGTGAAAACAGTCATCATACAGTTTATCGGATTGTATAACTGCCCTTCACAAGCAGCCAGACGTCCGTTGTAGCCTTGATGCCGCGACCATCCGCACGCGGAATGACAAGGAGGTGGTTATTCGTAATCTTCGCGCCATTCCGCAAGTCCGTACCGGTCGTCACGTCGGATACACCGTCTGTCACAACAGAATAGGCTGTAGAGGTACCACTGCGCGGGATGATTTCCGAACCCTCACCACCGACAATAATTTCTCCTGCGCGAATCATAATAACCTGAAAGGTCTGCGCACCGTCACCGCTCTTCGCGGTGATGTAGTATTCAAGTCTGTCCATGACCTCTGCCACAACGGCATCCACAGTGACGTCGTTCATCGTCGGACCCGTGACGGTCCCGGTACCGCCGACATTGATAAGGCTCATCACCTGGTTGAACTTTTCGTCCACATAGCTGCGGGATACAAGCGGGTCATTGGCCGAACCGGGCGTCAAACTGGCTGCCGCAACCTTAGTGCCCACCGGTGCGACGCGAATCGCAATCACGCAAATCGCAGCAACCACCGCCGCTAAAAGTTTATTTTTCATCCTTAAGCCCTCCTCATTTCTGTATCGTCTAAGCTGTCTAGCGTGTGCATTCGCGGATGATTTCCACGTACCGCCGCGCCTTGGCCTCGTTGTGGTGGATGGTATACACGTCGCGCTGCGTGATTTCCAACGCACAACCATCCGCCGCTTTCACCGTTTCCATGATGTGCGCGCGGAATGCATCTTCGTCCAAATGCACATCCACACCGAGGTAGTTCGGGCTGGGCTTGCGATGGAATATCGTCTTCCGCCCTCGGAGCGCTTCGCCCATGAACTGTTGGTCACACCAAGGCGAGATGGAGACTTTCCGCAAATTTTCCATCGGGGACAGATACTCCCATATCGAGTTCACCGGCTCACAACAACCATAAGAGAACAGGCCATATTCCGAGGCAATCTGCTTGTAGTATGGCCAGACAAGCTCGCCATACAAATCCGGATTCAAACCGACTGTCTCCTGCGAATCCATGAATCCCCAGACATCCGTAGTTTTAAGCCCATCTGCCGGAACCTCGCCCGGCAGCTCCTCCGTGAAGCAAAACGAGCCCTGTCCGACATGCTCCCGGTGCGTTGTTGGCAACAGCAGCTTTTCAGACTCCAGAAAACGGAAGTAGGCAATCGTCTCATCCGCGGCGCGCTGCATCATCTGGCCAAACAGCTCCGGATAATCCATCATATTCATAAACATGGCTTCCATGCCCATAATATGGACAATCTTTTGCGTCGGGACAGAATATAGGCCATGTCCGACCATGCGTACCGGCAAAATATCACCGAGGACATCCTCCACCAGCACTTTCCATTGCAACGTGCTCTCACGGTCAAAACTCCATGTAGAATGGCCAAGCTTCTCCCAATCCTCTTCCAAATCACTGATGCTGTGGATGAACTGGTGACCCAGCGTCTCCCCACCGTCGGCGTCATGCGCATGTGCCCGTTTGGAATCCATACCAAACAAGTTGAAATCCGCATGCCAACCCATCGGAAAGTAATCCGGCACGACAAAATCATCGTCAAACAACTCGCTTTGCAGCGTATTATTCAAAATCGCACGCTCAATGCCGCGCGCCTCGTCCCCTTCGCAGCGCATCCGCTGCGGGATAACTTCATGCGAAAAGGTACCCATTTCCAAATAGACCATCGGCCGCCGCATACGGAAATTATTCAACGCCTGCCAATCCTGTATTTTTGCCTGCATGGCCGGTGCGTTCGCCAACTCTAGCTGATGTGCCGCCAGCCCGCGCAGGATTTCCCTGTCCTTCTGGGATATACTCATACCTTGCCTCCTTCATAATCAAGCCTATTGTTTTATTATACCCTACAATCGACATAAACCGCAAGAATTTTATACGGTTGTATCTTTACTTTACTACTGTGAAATGTTACAATGGACATAATGTTTCCGTACCACATTTGAGAGGGGTGAACCGATGAACGAAAAACTGAAAAACAAGGCTATGGAACAGCTTTTTTCCTGCATTCTACGCTTGAAAACAGTGGATGAATGCTACGCTTTTTTTGATGATATTTGCACCGTGCATGAGCTGCAAGCCTTATCCCAGAGGTTGGAGGTTGCCATCATGCTCCGCCAGGGGAAAACATACATCGAGATTGGAGAGCTGACGGGCGCGTCCACCGCGACGATATCCCGTGTGAACCGCTCGCTGCACTACGGGGCGGATGGGTATTCCATCGTGCTGAACCGAAAAGAATAGCAAAACCGGAAAGGAATATGGCAATGGGTTTATTGGATAAATTGAATCCCGTCCAAAGGGAAGCGGCCATGATTATTGACGGGCCGCTGCTTCTGCTTGCGGGCGCGGGTTCGGGCAAGACAAGCGTGCTGACACACCGCATCGCATATATGGTGGAGCAGGGCGTCGCACCGGGCAGTATTTTGGCGATAACATTCACAAACAAGGCCGCCAAGGAAATGAAGGAGCGCGTAGGCAAGCTTGTCCCGCAGGGCGGCGACATCTGGGTCAGCACCTTCCATTCTGCCTGCGTGCGGATTTTGCGCCGGGAAATCGGCAAAATCGGCTATGACAACAGCTTCACGATATACGATTCCGACGACCAGGAAAAGCTAATGAAGAATGTGCTGAAGGAGCTGTCCTTCAACGACAAGCTTTTCCCGCCGCGCAGTATGCTGGGCGCGATTTCAGCACAGAAGAATGAACTCATCGGCCCGGAAGAGTATGCTGTCCTCGCCGGGGATGATTTCAAGATGAAAAAAATCGCCCAAGTGTACGCCGCGTACCAGCACAAGCTCCGGCAGAGCAACGCGCTGGATTTTGACGACATCATTTTCAAAGCGGTGGAGCTTTTCGTCAGCCTGCCGGAAGTGCTCGCACGGTACCAATCACGCTTTCACTATGTCATGGTGGATGAATACCAGGACACAAATACGGCGCAGTATGAATTGGTGCGCCTCCTGTCCGCGTCACACCGCAATCTTTGTGTCGTGGGTGACGACGACCAAAGCATCTACGGTTGGCGCGGAGCGAACATACGGAACATCCTTGATTTTGAGAAGGACTTCCCCGGCGCGGTCGTGATGAAACTGGAGCAGAACTACCGCTCCACCGGCACCATTTTGGACGCGGCAAACGCGGTCATCACCAACAATAAAATGCGCAAGGGTAAGAAACTTTGGACAGAGCATGAGGCGGGTAAGGGTATACAGTATTTCCGTGCGGAATCCGACTTGGAAGAAGCCGACTTCATCACTGCCAGCATCAAAGCGGGCGTGGACGCTGGGAAGCCGTACGGCGACTATGCCATCCTCTACCGCATGAACGCGCAATCCCGCGCGATCGAGGATGCGCTTGTGCATAAAAGCATCCGTTACCGCATTTTCGGCGGGGTGCGGTTTTACGAACGGCGCGAGATTAAGGATGTGCTGGCATATCTCAAGGTCGTCCACAACCCACTGGATGAAATCGCCGTGCGCCGCATCATCAATGTGCCGCGGCGCGGCATCGGCGACACGACAGTCGGTCATGTGGCAGATTACGCCCGCGCAATGGATATTTCGTTCTACAACGCGCTGCACGACGCAGCAGAAGCAGGTGTTTCCGCCGCAACGGTGAAAAAGATTGAGGCATTCGTATCGCTGCTGGATGCATTCCGCAAGAAAGCAACCGAGGGGGGAACTTCTGTAGCTGTCCTTTTGGGGGAACTGCTGGAGGAAACGGGCTATATACTTGATTTGCAAGCGACCGACCCAGACTGGGAGGAGCGCGTTGCAAATGTGCAAGAGCTGCACAACAAAGCGATTGAGTTTGAAAAAACGGCGGAAACCCCCACCCTTGCCTCATTTCTGGAGGATGTCGCCCTGGTGGCGGATATTGACAATTTTGAAGAGGGCGACGATGTGGTCGTTCTCATGACCTTACATAGCGCGAAGGGCTTGGAATTCCCAACAGTGTTCATCGCGGGCTTTGAGGAGGGCATCTTCCCCGGGTACCGCAGCATGATGAGCACCGACCCGAACGAGATGGAGGAGGAACGCCGCCTCTGCTATGTCGGCATCACACGGGCAGAGCGGGAGCTTATTATCACCTCCGCAAACCAACGGCGGATGCATGGGCAAATCACTTGCAACGCGCCGTCACGCTTCCTGAAGGAAATCCCGGCGGAGCTGGTCGAAGGGCTCAAGCGAATTGAACCGAAAAAGCGTACGGAATTCCTCCGTGCAGGTGCGCGTGCGCTGGCGGAGGACAGCTTCGTCCCGCGCAAGGCCGAACCTAAGCCGCCCGCCGCACCTGTACCGACGAACGCCGCACCGCTGGACTACAAGGAAGGCGACCTCGTGCGGCAAATGAAATACGGCGTGGGGCGCGTCCTCGCCATCCGCCCGGCCGGTGCGGACTTCGAGGTGACAATTGAATTCCCCGGTGCGAATGTGAAAAAATTCATGGCGCATCTGTCGAAACTGGTGAAGGAGTCGTAGGGGAAGATACCCAATGAGCAGCTTGCTGCGGCCACATCGTCCCATCCCCCAACAAGGAGGAACCCGAATGGAAACTTTGACCGAATTGCAAAAAGTCAGCGAGGAAACCATGCGCTTCCTGCGGGGTAAGTACCTTCTCGACGAGGTGGCGGGCATGTACTACGATATCCCGTGCTTGAAATTCCGGCAGGGAAAAAGGACAATCCTGTCCATCAACATCCAC
>JGI994J12354_10003921_pt1 | contig 13635 bp, 5 predicted proteins | sample IntmicLarv3ML3BL_FD_12354 | JGI IMG/M metagenome (IMG submission 12354)
CGGATTCAGCTGAAAGATTTTTTTGTGTAAGTATTTGCAATTTTTGCTGTTGATCTAATAAGGTTTGCAAATTTGCAATTTGCACGTCCTTTTCCTTAAGTTGTTCATTTTTTTTCTCAATTTCGTTTTGCAATATTTCTACAATAAAGTTATTGTGTGTTGTTTCCGATCGATTTTCGACAACACGTTTACTTTTCGAATCGCTAAATGCAGCTTTTAATATGTTTATTCCATCATCAACTATGTAAACAACACCGTCAATAATTGTTGTAAATTGCTGTAAAGTGTTTGACAGATTTTTGCTCTTTCTTTTCTGATGAACAGCCTGCTTTGTAACTCCAATTTCATCAGCTATTTGCTTGATTGTTTTACCTGCCATAAATCAAATCCTCCTAAGTGACATCTTCTAATTTCATTTGACGGCGTGCAATTTCATCTTCTGTTTCCCTATATTCTTCCAATCCTCGTTTTTCTCTCATGGTAAATTCGATTTCATATATTTCTCGACCTAATCTGAATGTCTCATATTCAACATAGTAATTCGAAACGGCATTGATTTCGGACACAGCAGTATCAATAACCCACTTTTTGAAATTACGCCAGTCTTTGTAAATATCCACACAATCTAACCATTCTCGAAATTGAGGAATTGTGAAATGATGTGTCAGCATTTCACCTCGTTTATAATCGAAAGATTTTAGAATTTCGTATAAACGTATGGCATATGATGATTTCATATGCCATACATCCTGCAAGGAATATGATGTATATTGAGTTTTTAAATTTAACAAAAATGGCTGTAAATGCTTATCTAATCGGACGGTTACAACGCCATTTCTTTTTTTGATTGACGGTTTTTCTATCAAGCTCACAACAGCTTCTGTTTCATCGTCAATATCCATCCATCTCATTCTAGCGGCTAATTTCAAAATGTTTTTTTTCAAATGAATATAATCTTTTCCTCCGGGATCTTTTAGTCCGAGTAATTTCCCGAATTCTTTAACTGATATAGTGATTGGATAAAAAGCCTCATCTTCAGGTTTTATTTTTGAAAGTACATAAAGAAATATTTTTTGTTCTTGGAGTGGTAAAGATAGTTGCCATTGGCGAACTATTCTATTTCCTTTTGCAACAATTTGAGCTAATTCTTTTTGTTGTTTTAATAACTTATCCATTTTCTTTTTTTCCTTTCTGTGTAGATGAGGTAGGGCATGTCCACTTTAATGTGTAGAATGTTTGTGTCTTCTACACATTATACGGGTTTTTTCTACACACTTCAAGCACCGACTAAATGTGTAGAAAAAAACACCACCTACACATTAAACGGGGATTACCTACACATTAAACGGGGATTACCTACACATTAAACGGGGATTACCTACACATATAAATCTCGAAACCACGTGACAGCCGAAATCCCCATTTCCCTAAGTATATAAGTATTTAATACTTAGGGAGTAGTAGCAGGAAAATCACAACTTTTCAAAATAATTTAAACAAAAAAGTGCACACCAAAAAATTGCAGCTTTTTTTGTTTTTTACAAAGTCGTAAGCCACTTATTTTTTGCTTTTGAAAAAATAATCAACGATAATTAAGGCAACTACTTCCACTACAACTTTTCCGATAAAGCAAAACAAAATATCCATTTACGAAAAACCTCCTTTTATTTTTTAGTATGTCGAAGTTTTAGCATAGATAACTATTCTCTACATCGAAAAGTTGATATAATGACAACAAAGAGGTGATGATAATGCACTATGAAATCAATTTTACGTGGGATAGCGACGCCGCTGTGTGGCTTGCAACAAGCGAAGAGGTAAAAGGCCTTGTTCTTGAATCAGGCTCGTTAGACGCTCTTATAGAGCGTGTGCGTTATGCTGTTCCAGAACTTTTGTCACTTAATCACGATAAAATTTCAGAAACCATAGAGATTTGTTTCAAATTAGAACGAAACGATAGAGTATATGCGTAATGGCAGAATATGAAAAAAAGGTCAGAGAAATACTTAGTGAACATGATTGTAAATTTGTGAGACATGGAAAAGGGGACCACGATATTTGGTATAGCCCTATCAGTGAAACCCATTTTGTTGTTGATGGTAAAATAAAATCCAGACATACAGCAAATGCAATTATGAAACAAAGTGGAATTAACCATCATTTTTAATAAAAATCAACGTTGTTTCTTTCTATCCTCAATCATTTTCATAATTAAGGTAGCTTCAAGTTCAATTTTTGCTTTTTCCTTTGGTGTGACTCGACTTTCGTCAGCCATATATTCGGCAAAAGTATAGGTTTTTAAATGTTTCTTTCTCATATTTTTAACCTCCGTTTTTATCATCAGTATAAAAAACGCACATACAAAAGTAATACACAGTAATACCTTTTAACATAATCTACTAATGAGCATAAGACAGGTTTCACCTGTATGCTCTAAAATCTCGGCACTGCCGAGATTTTTCCAATCACCGTTGCAAGGTGATTGTATGTCAAAAAGTATGGTGTTGCATACCTTTTGACATACAGGGTAATACCTTTTACCATACAAGGTATTACCGATTACCATGCAAAGTAATACAATTTGACATACACAGTATTACCTTTTGACATACAAGGTAATACTTTTTGACATACAGATGCCATAGTTCGGAATAGAAAATCAGTTATTGTTTTCCTGTAAGCCTTTTCCAAAAAGTTTTTTTTGATGAATCGGATTCAGCTGAAAGATTTTTTTGTGTAAGTATTTGCAATTTTTGCTGTTGATCTAATAAGGTTTGCAAATTTGCAATTTGCACGTCCTTTTCCTTAAGTTGTTCATTTTTTTTCTCAATTTCGTTTTGCAATATTTCTACAATAAAGTTATTGTGTGTTGTTTCCGATCGATTTTCGACAACACGTTTACTTTTCGAATCGCTAAATGCAGCTTTTAATATGTTTATTCCATCATCAACTATGTAAACAACACCGTCAATAATTGTTGTAAATTGCTGTAAAGTGTTTGACAGATTTTTGCTCTTTCTTTTCTGATGAACAGCCTGCTTTGTAACTCCAATTTCATCAGCTATTTGCTTGATTGTTTTACCTGCCATAAATCAAATCCTCCTAAGTGACATCTTCTAATTTCATTTGACGGCGTGCAATTTCATCTTCTGTTTCCCTATATTCTTCCAATCCTCGTTTTTCTCTCATGGTAAATTCGATTTCATATATTTCTCGACCTAATCTGAATGTCTCATATTCAACATAGTAATTCGAAACGGCATTGATTTCGGACACAGCAGTATCAATAACCCACTTTTTGAAATTACGCCAGTCTTTGTAAATATCCACACAATCTAACCATTCTCGAAATTGAGGAATTGTGAAATGATGTGTCAGCATTTCACCTCGTTTATAATCGAAAGATTTTAGAATTTCGTATAAACGTATGGCATATGATGATTTCATATGCCATACATCCTGCAAGGAATATGATGTATATTGAGTTTTTAAATTTAACAAAAATGGCTGTAAATGCTTATCTAATCGGACGGTTACAACGCCATTTCTTTTTTTGATTGACGGTTTTTCTATCAAGCTCACAACAGCTTCTGTTTCATCGTCAATATCCATCCATCTCATTCTAGCGGCTAATTTCAAAATGTTTTTTTTCAAATGAATATAATCTTTTCCTCCGGGATCTTTTAGTCCGAGTAATTTCCCGAATTCTTTAACTGATATAGTGATTGGATAAAAAGCCTCATCTTCAGGTTTTATTTTTGAAAGTACATAAAGAAATATTTTTTGTTCTTGGAGTGGTAAAGATAGTTGCCATTGGCGAACTATTCTATTTCCTTTTGCAACAATTTGAGCTAATTCTTTTTGTTGTTTTAATAACTTATCCATTTTCTTTTTTTCCTTTCTGTGTAGATGAGGTAGGGCATGTCCACTTTAATGTGTAGAATGTTTGTGTCTTCTACACATTATACGGGTTTTTTCTACACACTTCAAGCACCGACTAAATGTGTAGAAAAAAACACCACCTACACATTAAACGGGGATTACCTACACATTAAACGGGGATTACCTACACATTAAACGGGGATTACCTACACATATAAATCTCGAAACCACGTGACAGCCGAAATCCCCATTTCCCTAAGTATATAAGTATTTAATACTTAGGGAGTAGTAGCAGGAAAATCACAACTTTTCAAAATAATTTAAACAAAAAAGTGCACACCAAAAAATTGCAGCTTTTTTTGTTTTTTACAAAGTCGTAAGCCACTTATTTTTTGCTTTTGAAAAAATAATCAACGATAATTAAGGCAACTACTTCCACTACAACTTTTCCGATAAAGCAAAACAAAATATCCATTTACGAAAAACCTCCTTTTATTTTTTAGTATGTCGAAGTTTTAGCATAGATAACTATTCTCTACATCGAAAAGTTGATATAATGACAACAAAGAGGTGATGATAATGCACTATGAAATCAATTTTACGTGGGATAGCGACGCCGCTGTGTGGCTTGCAACAAGCGAAGAGGTAAAAGGCCTTGTTCTTGAATCAGGCTCGTTAGACGCTCTTATAGAGCGTGTGCGTTATGCTGTTCCAGAACTTTTGTCACTTAATCACGATAAAATTTCAGAAACCATAGAGATTTGTTTCAAATTAGAACGAAACGATAGAGTATATGCGTAATGGCAGAATATGAAAAAAAGGTCAGAGAAATACTTAGTGAACATGATTGTAAATTTGTGAGACATGGAAAAGGGGACCACGATATTTGGTATAGCCCTATCAGTGAAACCCATTTTGTTGTTGATGGTAAAATAAAATCCAGACATACAGCAAATGCAATTATGAAACAAAGTGGAATTAACCATCATTTTTAATAAAAATCAACGTTGTTTCTTTCTATCCTCAATCATTTTCATAATTAAGGTAGCTTCAAGTTCAATTTTTGCTTTTTCCTTTGGTGTGACTCGACTTTCGTCAGCCATATATTCGGCAAAAGTATAGGTTTTTAAATGTTTCTTTCTCATATTTTTAACCTCCGTTTTTATCATCAGTATAAAAAACGCACATACAAAAGTAATACACAGTAATACCTTTTAACATAATCTACTAATGAGCATAAGACAGGTTTCACCTGTATGCTCTAAAATCTCGGCACTGCCGAGATTTTTCCAATCACCGTTGCAAGGTGATTGTATGTCAAAAAGTATGGTGTTGCATACCTTTTGACATACAGGGTAATACCTTTTACCATACAAGGTATTACCGATTACCATGCAAAGTAATACAATTTGACATACACAGTATTACCTTTTGACATACAAGGTAATACTTTTTGACATACAGATGCCATAGTTCGGAATAGAAAATCAGTTATTGTTTTCCTGTAAGCCTTTTCCAAAAAGTTTTTTTTGATGAATCGGATTCAGCTGAAAGATTTTTTTGTGTAAGTATTTGCAATTTTTGCTGTTGATCTAATAAGGTTTGCAAATTTGCAATTTGCACGTCCTTTTCCTTAAGTTGTTCATTTTTTTTCTCAATTTCGTTTTGCAATATTTCTACAATAAAGTTATTGTGTGTTGTTTCCGATCGATTTTCGACAACACGTTTACTTTTCGAATCGCTAAATGCAGCTTTTAATATGTTTATTCCATCATCAACTATGTAAACAACACCGTCAATAATTGTTGTAAATTGCTGTAAAGTGTTTGACAGATTTTTGCTCTTTCTTTTCTGATGAACAGCCTGCTTTGTAACTCCAATTTCATCAGCTATTTGCTTGATTGTTTTACCTGCCATAAATCAAATCCTCCTAAGTGACATCTTCTAATTTCATTTGACGGCGTGCAATTTCATCTTCTGTTTCCCTATATTCTTCCAATCCTCGTTTTTCTCTCATGGTAAATTCGATTTCATATATTTCTCGACCTAATCTGAATGTCTCATATTCAACATAGTAATTCGAAACGGCATTGATTTCGGACACAGCAGTATCAATAACCCACTTTTTGAAATTACGCCAGTCTTTGTAAATATCCACACAATCTAACCATTCTCGAAATTGAGGAATTGTGAAATGATGTGTCAGCATTTCACCTCGTTTATAATCGAAAGATTTTAGAATTTCGTATAAACGTATGGCATATGATGATTTCATATGCCATACATCCTGCAAGGAATATGATGTATATTGAGTTTTTAAATTTAACAAAAATGGCTGTAAATGCTTATCTAATCGGACGGTTACAACGCCATTTCTTTTTTTGATTGACGGTTTTTCTATCAAGCTCACAACAGCTTCTGTTTCATCGTCAATATCCATCCATCTCATTCTAGCGGCTAATTTCAAAATGTTTTTTTTCAAATGAATATAATCTTTTCCTCCGGGATCTTTTAGTCCGAGTAATTTCCCGAATTCTTTAACTGATATAGTGATTGGATAAAAAGCCTCATCTTCAGGTTTTATTTTTGAAAGTACATAAAGAAATATTTTTTGTTCTTGGAGTGGTAAAGATAGTTGCCATTGGCGAACTATTCTATTTCCTTTTGCAACAATTTGAGCTAATTCTTTTTGTTGTTTTAATAACTTATCCATTTTCTTTTTTTCCTTTCTGTGTAGATGAGGTAGGGCATGTCCACTTTAATGTGTAGAATGTTTGTGTCTTCTACACATTATACGGGTTTTTTCTACACACTTCAAGCACCGACTAAATGTGTAGAAAAAAACACCACCTACACATTAAACGGGGATTACCTACACATTAAACGGGGATTACCTACACATTAAACGGGGATTACCTACACATATAAATCTCGAAACCACGTGACAGCCGAAATCCCCATTTCCCTAAGTATATAAGTATTTAATACTTAGGGAGTAGTAGCAGGAAAATCACAACTTTTCAAAATAATTTAAACAAAAAAGTGCACACCAAAAAATTGCAGCTTTTTTTGTTTTTTACAAAGTCGTAAGCCACTTATTTTTTGCTTTTGAAAAAATAATCAACGATAATTAAGGCAACTACTTCCACTACAACTTTTCCGATAAAGCAAAACAAAATATCCATTTACGAAAAACCTCCTTTTATTTTTTAGTATGTCGAAGTTTTAGCATAGATAACTATTCTCTACATCGAAAAGTTGATATAATGACAACAAAGAGGTGATGATAATGCACTATGAAATCAATTTTACGTGGGATAGCGACGCCGCTGTGTGGCTTGCAACAAGCGAAGAGGTAAAAGGCCTTGTTCTTGAATCAGGCTCGTTAGACGCTCTTATAGAGCGTGTGCGTTATGCTGTTCCAGAACTTTTGTCACTTAATCACGATAAAATTTCAGAAACCATAGAGATTTGTTTCAAATTAGAACGAAACGATAGAGTATATGCGTAATGGCAGAATATGAAAAAAAGGTCAGAGAAATACTTAGTGAACATGATTGTAAATTTGTGAGACATGGAAAAGGGGACCACGATATTTGGTATAGCCCTATCAGTGAAACCCATTTTGTTGTTGATGGTAAAATAAAATCCAGACATACAGCAAATGCAATTATGAAACAAAGTGGAATTAACCATCATTTTTAATAAAAATCAACGTTGTTTCTTTCTATCCTCAATCATTTTCATAATTAAGGTAGCTTCAAGTTCAATTTTTGCTTTTTCCTTTGGTGTGACTCGACTTTCGTCAGCCATATATTCGGCAAAAGTATAGGTTTTTAAATGTTTCTTTCTCATATTTTTAACCTCCGTTTTTATCATCAGTATAAAAAACGCACATACAAAAGTAATACACAGTAATACCTTTTAACATAATCTACTAATGAGCATAAGACAGGTTTCACCTGTATGCTCTAAAATCTCGGCACTGCCGAGATTTTTCCAATCACCGTTGCAAGGTGATTGTATGTCAAAAAGTATGGTGTTGCATACCTTTTGACATACAGGGTAATACCTTTTACCATACAAGGTATTACCGATTACCATGCAAAGTAATACAATTTGACATACACAGTATTACCTTTTGACATACAAGGTAATACTTTTTGACATACAGATGCCATAGTTCGGAATAGAAAATCAGTTATTGTTTTCCTGTAAGCCTTTTCCAAAAAGTTTTTTTTGATGAATCGGATTCAGCTGAAAGATTTTTTTGTGTAAGTATTTGCAATTTTTGCTGTTGATCTAATAAGGTTTGCAAATTTGCAATTTGCACGTCCTTTTCCTTAAGTTGTTCATTTTTTTTCTCAATTTCGTTTTGCAATATTTCTACAATAAAGTTATTGTGTGTTGTTTCCGATCGATTTTCGACAACACGTTTACTTTTCGAATCGCTAAATGCAGCTTTTAATATGTTTATTCCATCATCAACTATGTAAACAACACCGTCAATAATTGTTGTAAATTGCTGTAAAGTGTTTGACAGATTTTTGCTCTTTCTTTTCTGATGAACAGCCTGCTTTGTAACTCCAATTTCATCAGCTATTTGCTTGATTGTTTTACCTGCCATAAATCAAATCCTCCTAAGTGACATCTTCTAATTTCATTTGACGGCGTGCAATTTCATCTTCTGTTTCCCTATATTCTTCCAATCCTCGTTTTTCTCTCATGGTAAATTCGATTTCATATATTTCTCGACCTAATCTGAATGTCTCATATTCAACATAGTAATTCGAAACGGCATTGATTTCGGACACAGCAGTATCAATAACCCACTTTTTGAAATTACGCCAGTCTTTGTAAATATCCACACAATCTAACCATTCTCGAAATTGAGGAATTGTGAAATGATGTGTCAGCATTTCACCTCGTTTATAATCGAAAGATTTTAGAATTTCGTATAAACGTATGGCATATGATGATTTCATATGCCATACATCCTGCAAGGAATATGATGTATATTGAGTTTTTAAATTTAACAAAAATGGCTGTAAATGCTTATCTAATCGGACGGTTACAACGCCATTTCTTTTTTTGATTGACGGTTTTTCTATCAAGCTCACAACAGCTTCTGTTTCATCGTCAATATCCATCCATCTCATTCTAGCGGCTAATTTCAAAATGTTTTTTTTCAAATGAATATAATCTTTTCCTCCGGGATCTTTTAGTCCGAGTAATTTCCCGAATTCTTTAACTGATATAGTGATTGGATAAAAAGCCTCATCTTCAGGTTTTATTTTTGAAAGTACATAAAGAAATATTTTTTGTTCTTGGAGTGGTAAAGATAGTTGCCATTGGCGAACTATTCTATTTCCTTTTGCAACAATTTGAGCTAATTCTTTTTGTTGTTTTAATAACTTATCCATTTTCTTTTTTTCCTTTCTGTGTAGATGAGGTAGGGCATGTCCACTTTAATGTGTAGAATGTTTGTGTCTTCTACACATTATACGGGTTTTTTCTACACACTTCAAGCACCGACTAAATGTGTAGAAAAAAACACCACCTACACATTAAACGGGGATTACCTACACATTAAACGGGGATTACCTACACATTAAACGGGGATTACCTACACATATAAATCTCGAAACCACGTGACAGCCGAAATCCCCATTTCCCTAAGTATATAAGTATTTAATACTTAGGGAGTAGTAGCAGGAAAATCACAACTTTTCAAAATAATTTAAACAAAAAAGTGCACACCAAAAAATTGCAGCTTTTTTTGTTTTTTACAAAGTCGTAAGCCACTTATTTTTTGCTTTTGAAAAAATAATCAACGATAATTAAGGCAACTACTTCCACTACAACTTTTCCGATAAAGCAAAACAAAATATCCATTTACGAAAAACCTCCTTTTATTTTTTAGTATGTCGAAGTTTTAGCATAGATAACTATTCTCTACATCGAAAAGTTGATATAATGACAACAAAGAGGTGATGATAATGCACTATGAAATCAATTTTACGTGGGATAGCGACGCCGCTGTGTGGCTTGCAACAAGCGAAGAGGTAAAAGGCCTTGTTCTTGAATCAGGCTCGTTAGACGCTCTTATAGAGCGTGTGCGTTATGCTGTTCCAGAACTTTTGTCACTTAATCACGATAAAATTTCAGAAACCATAGAGATTTGTTTCAAATTAGAACGAAACGATAGAGTATATGCGTAATGGCAGAATATGAAAAAAAGGTCAGAGAAATACTTAGTGAACATGATTGTAAATTTGTGAGACATGGAAAAGGGGACCACGATATTTGGTATAGCCCTATCAGTGAAACCCATTTTGTTGTTGATGGTAAAATAAAATCCAGACATACAGCAAATGCAATTATGAAACAAAGTGGAATTAACCATCATTTTTAATAAAAATCAACGTTGTTTCTTTCTATCCTCAATCATTTTCATAATTAAGGTAGCTTCAAGTTCAATTTTTGCTTTTTCCTTTGGTGTGACTCGACTTTCGTCAGCCATATATTCGGCAAAAGTATAGGTTTTTAAATGTTTCTTTCTCATATTTTTAACCTCCGTTTTTATCATCAGTATAAAAAACGCACATACAAAAGTAATACACAGTAATACCTTTTAACATAATCTACTAATGAGCATAAGACAGGTTTCACCTGTATGCTCTAAAATCTCGGCACTGCCGAGATTTTTCCAATCACCGTTGCAAGGTGATTGTATGTCAAAAAGTATGGTGTTGCATACCTTTTGACATACAGGGTAATACCTTTTACCATACAAGGTATTACCGATTACCATGCAAAGTAATACAATTTGACATACACAGTATTACCTTTTGACATACAAGGTAATACTTTTTGACATACAGATGCCATAGTTCGGAATAGAAAATCAGTTATTGTTTTCCTGTAAGCCTTTTCCAAAAAGTTTTTTTTGATGAATCGGATTCAGCTGAAAGATTTTTTTGTGTAAGTATTTGCAATTTTTGCTGTTGATCTAATAAGGTTTGCAAATTTGCAATTTGCACGTCCTTTTCCTTAAGTTGTTCATTTTTTTTCTCAATTTCGTTTTGCAATATTTCTACAATAAAGTTATTGTGTGTTGTTTCCGATCGATTTTCGACAACACGTTTACTTTTCGAATCGCTAAATGCAGCTTTTAATATGTTTATTCCATCATCAACTATGTAAACAACACCGTCAATAATTGTTGTAAATTGCTGTAAAGTGTTTGACAGATTTTTGCTCTTTCTTTTCTGATGAACAGCCTGCTTTGTAACTCCAATTTCATCAGCTATTTGCTTGATTGTTTTACCTGCCATAAATCAAATCCTCCTAAGTGACATCTTCTAATTTCATTTGACGGCGTGCAATTTCATCTTCTGTTTCCCTATATTCTTCCAATCCTCGTTTTTCTCTCATGGTAAATTCGATTTCATATATTTCTCGACCTAATCTGAATGTCTCATATTCAACATAGTAATTCGAAACGGCATTGATTTCGGACACAGCAGTATCAATAACCCACTTTTTGAAATTACGCCAGTCTTTGTAAATATCCACACAATCTAACCATTCTCGAAATTGAGGAATTGTGAAATGATGTGTCAGCATTTCACCTCGTTTATAATCGAAAGATTTTAGAATTTCGTATAAACGTATGGCATATGATGATTTCATATGCCATACATCCTGCAAGGAATATGATGTATATTGAGTTTTTAAATTTAACAAAAATGGCTGTAAATGCTTATCTAATCGGACGGTTACAACGCCATTTCTTTTTTTGATTGACGGTTTTTCTATCAAGCTCACAACAGCTTCTGTTTCATCGTCAATATCCATCCATCTCATTCTAGCGGCTAATTTCAAAATGTTTTTTTTCAAATGAATATAATCTTTTCCTCCGGGATCTTTTAGTCCGAGTAATTTCCCGAATTCTTTAACTGATATAGTGATTGGATAAAAAGCCTCATCTTCAGGTTTTATTTTTGAAAGTACATAAAGAAATATTTTTTGTTCTTGGAGTGGTAAAGATAGTTGCCATTGGCGAACTATTCTATTTCCTTTTGCAACAATTTGAGCTAATTCTTTTTGTTGTTTTAATAACTTATCCATTTTCTTTTTTTCCTTTCTGTGTAGATGAGGTAGGGCATGTCCACTTTAATGTGTAGAATGTTTGTGTCTTCTACACATTATACGGGTTTTTTCTACACACTTCAAGCACCGACTAAATGTGTAGAAAAAAACACCACCTACACATTAAACGGGGATTACCTACACATTAAACGGGGATTACCTACACATTAAACGGGGATTACCTACACATATAAATCTCGAAACCACGTGACAGCCGAAATCCCCATTTCCCTAAGTATATAAGTATTTAATACTTAGGGAGTAGTAGCAGGAAAATCACAACTTTTCAAAATAATTTAAACAAAAAAGTGCACACCAAAAAATTGCAGCTTTTTTTGTTTTTTACAAAGTCGTAAGCCACTTATTTTTTGCTTTTGAAAAAATAATCAACGATAATTAAGGCAACTACTTCCACTACAACTTTTCCGATAAAGCAAAACAAAATATCCATTTACGAAAAACCTCCTTTTATTTTTTAGTATGTCGAAGTTTTAGCATAGATAACTATTCTCTACATCGAAAAGTTGATATAATGACAACAAAGAGGTGATGATAATGCACTATGAAATCAATTTTACGTGGGATAGCGACGCCGCTGTGTGGCTTGCAACAAGCGAAGAGGTAAAAGGCCTTGTTCTTGAATCAGGCTCGTTAGACGCTCTTATAGAGCGTGTGCGTTATGCTGTTCCAGAACTTTTGTCACTTAATCACGATAAAATTTCAGAAACCATAGAGATTTGTTTCAAATTAGAACGAAACGATAGAGTATATGCGTAATGGCAGAATATGAAAAAAAGGTCAGAGAAATACTTAGTGAACATGATTGTAAATTTGTGAGACATGGAAAAGGGGACCACGATATTTGGTATAGCCCTATCAGTGAAACCCATTTTGTTGTTGATGGTAAAATAAAATCCAGACATACAGCAAATGCAATTATGAAACAAAGTGGAATTAACCATCATTTTTAATAAAAATCAACGTTGTTTCTTTCTATCCTCAATCATTTTCATAATTAAGGTAGCTTCAAGTTCAATTTTTGCTTTTTCCTTTGGTGTGACTCGACTTTCGTCAGCCATATATTCGGCAAAAGTATAGGTTTTTAAATGTTTCTTTCTCATATTTTTAACCTCCGTTTTTATCATCAGTATAAAAAACGCACATACAAAAGTAATACACAGTAATACCTTTTAACATAATCTACTAATGAGCATAAGACAGGTTTCACCTGTATGCTCTAAAATCTCGGCACTGCCGAGATTTTTCCAATCACCGTTGCAAGGTGATTGTATGTCAAAAAGTATGGTGTTGCATACCTTTTGACATACAGGGTAATACCTTTTACCATACAAGGTATTACCGATTACCATGCAAAGTAATACAATTTGACATACACAGTATTACCTTTTGACATACAAGGTAATACTTTTTGACATACAGATGCCATAGTTCGGAATAGAAAATCAGTTATTGTTTTCCTGTAAGCCTTTTCCAAAAAGTTTTTTTTGATGAATCGGATTCAGCTGAAAGATTTTTTTGTGTAAGTATTTGCAATTTTTGCTGTTGATCTAATAAGGTTTGCAAATTTGCAATTTGCAC
>JGI994J12354_10003922_pt1 | contig 13632 bp, 14 predicted proteins | sample IntmicLarv3ML3BL_FD_12354 | JGI IMG/M metagenome (IMG submission 12354)
TTTCTGGTATATAACACTATAAATCTAACGGAAACACAAATGCGAACACCTCACCGAATACTATCGGCTCAGAGTTCGCATTTGTTCCAATTGGCGGAGAAGGAGAGACTCGAACTCTCGCGCCGGTTACCCGACCTACGCCCTTAGCAGGGGCGTCTCGTGATCCACTTGGAACTCATACGAAATAAAAATCGCCTAAATCGGTTTGTAAACAGCTACCTAAAACCATCTAATATATTAACCATGAAAGGAGGCGCATGTTATGGAAATCAAGCGTGAAAACGTAATGATACAGGATATTATTGAATCATCTGACTTGTTGGAGCTTGCGGACAAAGTGGACCATTTTCTACAGTACATTCAGTCTGAATCGAAGCAAAAAACTTTGATTCATAAATTGGAGCAGGAAATCAATACATCACAGAGCTTTTTCAGATTAATGGATGATGAAAACAATCCCTACCAGATTTTAAACGGCAAGTCAGTTATCATACAATACCTATACAATATTTTACCCTATGGGTTTCGCGAAAAAGAGTCCCTCGTCTCCATTCGCAACAACATAAATCACATTCGCGCAACCATTGAAAACCCCCAAGGAAAGCGGCTATGTGAAAAGGATATTCGAAAAATCATGGCTCACCTGGAGAATCGTTTTAAGTATTGCAGCAGGGTGCTAAAATCCGATCATCTCAGAATTTCGCTGCTAAACAATTCTTTTAAAACAATGAACAGCATATATACTTCGAAAATCCTGACAAATGATGTGATTATTCACTCCATATTTCTTGCACACGAAAAGAAAAGCTTTGGACATCCACAAGAGTACACGCTACTACACGAACTTGGTCATGCTTTGCATACCGAAATAACGAGAAAGCAAGCGACGCTACCGGAATCGTTTCGTTCTGTTCAAGAGCTAATGTTCCGTAAAAGTTTGGATTTTCCGCCAATCCAAGTGGTTGAGATATTCGCGGATTGTTTTACTTGTGTTGCGTCACTGGGTACGGAATTGGAAAAGAATAACCCATTGAATGCGATTCATCCGGACGACAAAGCCTTGCTTGTGAAATATTTTGATTATCTTATGGTAGAGCTGGATAAGACTTCTGCATAAAATAACATTAAGTTTTAGAAAAGCCGTTTTGGTGCAGCGAATTCACTCATCGTTCTTAAATATCTGCTACATATCTCCGAATCTGTAATTTAACAAAGCAATGAAACTTGAAAATTAAATATTGTTAGGAGGGATTTGCGTGAAAGTTGATTTGCTCAGATTATAGTATGCAGCTTGCCATGTTAAAACAATTGCTTTCCAAATCCCTGCTGACGGAAAAGGAATACGCCACTATAAAAGCCCAATTGATGAAAGACTATAATATTTCATCTGATATCACGAGTGCCTCTTGAAATGTATTCCTTTTTATGATATTATAAATATATAATAGGAACACAAAAGCAGGGAGGGACTTTGCATTGAAGCAAGTTGAAATAATTAAGGCGAACAGTACGCTTTCAAATAGAGCATTTCGTAAGAAAATTGAGCAATATAGGGTTGCCGCTTATTGCCGCGTCAGCACAGACAGTGAAGATCAGCTTAACAGCTACAAGTCACAAGTTCAATACTATACTGATCTCATTAATGAAAAAAACGAGTGGGTGCTTGCTGATATTTATGCCGATGAAGCCATCACCGGAACACAAGTTAAAAAGAGAGAAGATTTTCAGCGTCTCATTCAAGATTCCTTGAACGGTGAAATTGATATGATTATTACAAAATCAATCTCTCGATTCGCTCGGAACACACTGGATACTTTGAAATATGTTCGCATGTTGAAAGAGAAAAATGTAGCCGTTTTCTTTGAAGAAGAAAATATTAACACCCTTACGATGGATGGCGAACTACTGCTTGTTATTTTAAGTTCTGTGGCACAGCAGGAGGTTGAAAATATTTCTGCGAATGTGAAAAAGGGGCTCAAAATGAAAATGCAGCGTGGAGAGTTAGTTGGATTTCAAGGTTGCTTGGGCTATGACTATAACAAAGAGGATAAAAGCATTTCCATAAACGAAAAAGAAGCAGAAATCGTTCGTTATATATTTAATCGTTACGTTGAGGGCGCAGGCTGTTATATGATAGGTCATGAACTGGAGCGGCTTGGATACAAAACTAAACGTGGATATAGCACATGGGCTGAAAGCACAGTTATGGGCATCATCAAAAACGAAAAATACAAAGGCGATATTCGGCAAGGTAAAACTTTCACGCTCGACCCCATATCAAAACGCCGTTTAGATAATTTTGGCGAGGAAGATCAATATTATATCCATAACCATCATGAGCCAATTATAAGCGAAGAAGTTTTTGAGAGCGCCCAGAGAATTGTTCAGCGAAGAGCCAAAGGCAGAAAGGCTGTAGAGGGCAAAAGGGAGAAATACAGCCGCAAATATACATTCAGCTCATTGCTTGAATGTGGTTTTTGCAATAGCAATCTTTCCCGCAGAAGTTGGCATAGTGGCAGCAACTATTATAAAGTGATTTGGCAATGTATTACCAACACCAAAATGGGTAAGGAATATTGCCCCGATGCGAAAGGGATAGCTGAAGAAACGATTGAAAATGCTTTTCTTGAAAGTTACCGTCTTTTATGTCATAATAACAAGGACATCATGGACGAACTGTTAGGTCGCATCGAAAGTACTCTTTGCACAGGCAATCCGGTAAAAGAGCTTTCTCGTATTGAAAAGGAAATTTCAGCGATTGAGCAAAAGCGCAAAAAATTGGTTGACATGCGTTTGGAGGATACGATTGATAAAGAAACCTACGACCAAAAATATTATGAGTTGTCCGCCTCAATCGCCAAGCTTCAAGAAGAAGGAGTTTCTATACAAAACTCCGCAGACAATGAAACGACGATTAAGAATCGCATAATGGATTTTCGATGTGTGTTGGAGCGAAACGAAGTATTGACCGAATTTGATCGATATGTTTTTGAAAGCATAGTTGATAAAGTTATTGTCGGTGGCTTTGATGATGATGGCAGCAAAGACCCGAGCCTTTTGACGTTTATTTATAAAACTGGATTTACAAACAGCATTGATTCTTCCGTTCATAAGCCCGAACGGAAGAATGCCAAAAAGCGTTCTGACAAATTGTGTTCCGATGCTAATAACGAGGGCGAAAAATTATCTTTACAACATAGCGGTGACACATGTGGAGACGGTAGTGCTTCTTTCCCACCAAAAACCAGATAGTTATATCAATGTAAAAGTGGAGTTCGGTGAAGGTGAAGGCAAAATACCGATTGAGGGAATTTCTGAAAAAGTTGAAACGGAGCTGCTTGAAAAGGAGAAAAAATGAGTGAATTATGGGATGTTTTGGACATTGATGGAAATAAAACAGGGCGAATCCACGAACGCGGAAAACCGATGCAAAAAGGAGAAGGACATCTTGTCGTGCTTATTTGGATTTTAAATTCCAATGCAACATAAAGAATGTCTTGATTTTTCTTTACTTTCATGATATATTATAAAAATATTAAAATGATAATATGGAGGGTTTTTATGAAAAAGTATTTAGCAGAGTTTATTGGAACGTTTATTTTGGTTTTTATGGGATGCGGCAGCGCTATGGTTCTTGGCTGCGATGCTGCGGGCGGACATCTTGCTGTTGCGCTGGCGTTTGGGCTGTCGATTGTAGCAACAGCGTATGTCATTGGTGATGTGTCCGGGTGTCATATCAATCCTGCTGTTTCGCTGGCTATGCTTATTGTTAAAAAATTAAGCGCACTTGATTTTGTTGGTTATGTAATTGCTCAGCTGGCCGGTGCGATTGCAGGAGCCGGACTGCTCAAAGCACTTACAGGCTTTGGCATTGCTGATTTGACAGAGGCGCTTGGCTCAAACGGGGTTGCCAACGCAGGCGGCATTGGAGGAGCGCTGATTATAGAAATTGTTCTGACTTTTATTTTCATATTTGCAATTTTAGGAGTCACTTCTTCAAAAAGCAATGGAAGTGTTGCGGGAATCGTGATTGGTCTTACATTGACCTTCGTTCACATTGTCGGGATTCCGCTTACGGGCACATCGGTAAATCCTGCCCGCAGCATAGGCCCGGCGCTTTTTGCCGGCGGAGATGCGCTTAGTAATGTTTGGGTGTTCGTTCTCGCGCCTCTTGTCGGCGCGGCTTTGGCTGCTGTTATATTCAACTGTGTTATAAAAGTCAAAACAGTAAAAAAAGCATAAAGCCGCTGTTGAGTTGGTGTCTTTGATTGACAATCAAAATACCGCCAACGAAAAAGCAGACAATAAAGTTTCCTGTCTGAAGGAGTTTCAGACAGGAGACTTTGTTTTTGCGGCGGCGAGTTATCCTATTTTTCCGGCTCTTTCAAGCGCGATTCTCAAAAAATCAACAGGGTCTGAAATAGGCTCAAAGCCTTTGTTAAGGATTTCAAGAGCGATGGCGCCCTGATAATCAAGTGTTGTCAATTGACGGGAGATTTTGTTCCAGTCTACAGTGCCTGTAAAGGGCAGCGCGTGAGAATCTTCCCCGGCGTTATTGTCATGCAAATGCAGAGCCATGAGCTTATCTCCGTACAAATCAAGCAAATCGAGAGCAGGGGAATAACAATTTTCATGTCCGCTGTCAAAGCAGAAGCCAAGCCTGTCCGACCGGAGGTTTTTAAAAACATAGTCAATGTATTCCGGATTCCCCTGATTTTCAACAGCCAAATTGATGCCGTGTTTTTCCGCGGCGTCAATAATTTTTTTAAACCGCTCAAGCCCCGTATTGCCCAGAGGTAAGGGCGGCTGTCCGTTGGCCGGATGGACAACAAGAGTGGGAATCTGATAAGAGGCGCAATCTTCAATGCACCTGATTATGTGAGATGTATACTCCTGACCCTCCAAAGAATCCTGCCAAAGTGTATTTGACTGCTTATAGGGCGCATGAGCGTTTTCGACATATAAGCCTTCTTTCTCCGCGTATTCGGGAAAGCGCTTATAATCGCTGTCGAAATAATCAGCCCATAATAGAATCACTCCGTTGAAGTCTGCTTCCCTGATGGCCCGCATTCGATCGGGAGGAGGCAGGTTATAGCCGAAATAATCCACGATTGTATAGCCGGGCATAGAGCGGCCCTCCAAACCATTGTGTGTTGTCTGCGCGAATATCCGCACCATCAGTATATCGCGTGACAAACCGTATGTCAATGAATTCTGTGCGCTGCATTTCATTCTCGTTTTGCATGAAAAAAAGAGCGTTTTTTTGGTTGCGTTATGGGAAAGATTATGGTATACTGTACGAAAACTATGAAGCTTCCTCTTATTTCAGAGGGAATGCTTTGAAAATGTAAAGGAGTGGCCGGTATGATAAAAACTCTGGTGCTTTATACAAATGAAATAGATGATGCTGAACTGGCGGTGAAAAGTATTCTCGAACAGCTGAATCAAGAAACCTTGTGCAAAAATTCCGTGGGGATTATTTCTTTTCATTATGATTTTGTTTCCTCCGGAGCTATGAAAGCGATATGTGAAGCGCTTCCCTTTGATGTGGTTGGCGCGTCCGCGCCCCTGCACGGAAACACAACAGAGGTGGATACTTATTTATTAAGCATTATGGTGCTGACCAGCGATGATGCTTCCTTTGTTATGCGAACCGCAGGGATTTTGGGAGAGGATGCTTACAGCGAGGTGGGGGAAACCTATAAAAAGGTTCTTGCGGAACGGGAGGATACGCCGGTCGTCGCCTTTTCCTATGTGCCTTTTATTTTTGATTTTTATTTTGACAGGTATATGGAGGTTTTTACCGAGGTTTCCGAAGGCGTTCCCTGCTTCGGTACCGTCGCGCTGGACGATACCAACGCCTTTGAGAACGCGTGTATCTGCGTCAACGGCGGGCATTATAAAGACCGTATGGCCATGATTTTTGTATACGGTGATGTTAAGCCGAAGTTTTTGCTGGGGTTTTTGTCCCCCGAAAAAATATTGCCTCAGCCGGCCCTGATTACCAAAAGTCAGGACAACATTTTGCAAGAGGTCAACGGGCATTCCATGGAGAAGTACTTTGAAGATTTAGGTCTTTCCGAATCCCGGGACAATCAGTATGAAATGGCGTCGGTTCCGTTCATGCTGGATTACGGTGACGGAACGCCGCCTGTTTCAAAGGCTTTTGTGGGCCAGACGCCCGAGGGCTATGCCGTGTCAGCGGGGCTGATTCCGGAGGGCGCGACCCTGAAGGTGGCTGTGTTTGACAAAGACGACGTGCTGCTTACCACAGGCAAAACGGTGGAGGAAGCGCTGGAGGTATACAAAAAAGGCGCAAGCGGTATGCTTATTTATTCCTGTTTGGCGCGGTATATGTCCTTGGAAGGGGACAGTATGGCCGAGCTTGATCTTGTGCGGGACAAGCTTTCCGGCAGCGTACCCTTCATCATGGCCTATTCAGGCGGCGAAATCTGCCCCACACGGGTCAGCGAGTCAAAAGCCATAAACCGTTTTCATAACAATACCTTTATTGTTTGTATTTTTTAACAAGCAAAATGGAAAAATGCCGCGAAAGGAGGAAGAACTTTGTCCGAACAAACACCGCCGGACAGCTGTGAAGAGCTTTTGAATTTGCAAGAGGAAAACAAACAGCTGAACCGTGAAATTTCCCGTTTGAACCGTGAGCTGAAGGGCACAAAAACCTTTTTAAGCAACGCCACAAAGGCGATGAATGCCAAGGATGCCATGAGCCGTGTTTTGTCCGAAACCTCCGCCCGGCAGCGCGCTTATACAAACATGCTTTTGGAAAACTGCCCCAGCATTATCCTGCTTTTAAACAAGTCCGGTAATTTTGTTCTGAGCACAAAAGCCTTCCTCAAGGAAGCCAATATCCACAATTTTGACTTCATTAAAAACACGCATTATAAAACGGTTTTTTCCAAGTATTTAAGCAAGGAATCTCTGGATAAATTTGAAGAGGCTGTCCGTCAGGTGGCCGAGTGCCGGGAATCTCTGATTATTGACGATTGGATTGATTTTTCCGGGTCCGGCAACAAACGGTATTATTCCATAGAGATCAGCGCCGGGCAGGGCAATGAGGACACCGGCGACAGTGAGGATTTTGGTGTGATTGCCGTCTTTCTGGATTTGACGGATTTTATGCGTGAAAAACAGCGGGCGGAGGATGCCAGTAACGCCAAATCGGACTTTTTGGCCACCATGAGCCATGAAATACGCACGCCCATGAACGCCATTTTAGGCATGAGTGAAATGCTAGGCCGTTCAAATCTTGATGACACTCAGCAAAAATATCTTTCGGACATACAAAAATCCTCTCAGTCCCTTTTGTCCATCATCAATGACGTGCTTGATTTTTCAAAAATAGAAGCCGGCCGGATGGAGCTTGTGCAAACCAATTACAACCTCCGGGGGCTTTTGGACAATCTGTATTCCATGTTTTCTCATCTGTTTCAGGGCAAAGGGCTTGAGTTTGCTTTTGAAATTGACAGCAATTTTCCGTATTATGTATGCGGCGATGAAAACCGGCTCCGTCAGATTTTGACCAATCTGTTGTCCAACGCGCTTAAGTACACCCAGCAGGGCCGTGTACGCATGAGCGTTTATTTGCAGAATGACGATACCCTCGCCTTTGATATACAGGACAGCGGCATCGGCATCCGAGAAGAGGATAAGAACAAGCTTTTTGCCCCCTTTGAGCAGCTTGACCTCCGGAAAAATAAAAATGTTGTGGGGACAGGCCTCGGTTTGGCCATAAGCTTCAATTTGTGCAGAGTCATGGGAGGGCGTCTGTGGCTGGAAAGTGAATACGGGCACGGATCGACCTTCCATGCGGAAATTCCTTACACAGCGGCAGAGGAAGCGTTTGAAGAACAGCAGTCAGAGGTTTCTGACTTTACGGCTCCCGGCGCTTCGGTGCTTGTGGTGGACGATATGGAAATCAATCTTGCCGTGGCTGAGGCTATGCTCAGCGTCTTCGGTATTGAGCCGGATATGGTATCCGGCGGCTTTGAAGCTGTTAAGCGCACCAATGAGAAGCAATATGACGTTATTTTCATGGACCACATGATGCCGGATATGGACGGTGTGGAGGCCGCAAAAATCATTCACACAACCGCGGGGCCGAATAAAAATACAGTCATTGTAGCGCTGACAGCCAACGTTGTGAACGGGATGCGGGAGATGTTTCTTAAAAACGGTTTTGACGATTTTCTCTCAAAGCCCCTTGAAATTTCATCTCTCAACCTATGCCTGCGCCGGTGGCTGCCGGCGGAATTGATTACCGGGGGAGAATAACGCAGTGGAAGAAGCGGTACAAAGGGAAGAATATTTAAAAAACTGCCGGGAAATTATGCTCAGGGAGCTTATTTTTATAGATGGGGTTTGTAAAAAAGAAAACATAAGCTATACCCTCATAAGCGGCACGCTATTGGGCGCTGTCCGGTATAAGGGCTTCATTCCGTGGGACGACGACGCGGACATTGCCATGACAAGAGGCGAATTTGAAAAGTTCAGAAAAGCGGTTCCTGCCTATCTCGGCGATGAGTTTGTTTTCGGGAAAAACGGACGCGTCAATGGAATCACTATAAAAAACCTTTCGGAAAAGTACGGTGAGAAATACGCAAATGTCCGGACGGATATTTTTGTGGCGGACAACATTCCGGACAATGCTCTGAGGCTGCGGCTTCACATGCTGCGGCTGAAATTCATACATGGCATGATGAAGCGCAAGCCGGATTACAAAACATACGGTTTGCCGGGAAAAATTCTGGTTTTTGTTACTTCCACTACGGGAAAGCTTTTTAAAGAAGAAACGATTTTTTCCATGTTTGAAAAGGCCAGTATCGCATATAATAAACGCAATACGAAATTTGTTTCGGTGAAAGACGGAAAATACGAGCATCTGCATTTGAAATTGGAAACAAAATTTTATCTGGAGACCTTTCTGTTTCCTTTTGAGAATACGGAGCTGTTCGTTTCAAAACATTACCACGCGCTTTTATCGGCGCTGTACGGCGAAAATTATATGACGCCGCCGTCAAAAGAAAAACAGGTTCCCGGGCACGGATGATATAACATCGGCTGATATATAGAGGGTTGAAAAATTCTTGTGTGTCAGCTGTTTTTTTATCGGTATATTTCTTACTTTTTTTCACACACTAAAGGTATGTTGAAATTGAAAAAGGTAAGGATGGTAATCAATATGAAACAAAACGATTGTTTTTTGTGGACGGCAGAGTACAAAGCGCCCGTTCAATATCCATGGCTTGACAAGCCCGAGGACTGTGATGTTCTGGTAGTGGGCGGAGGCTGCACAGGAGCTATGATTGCCTACAGGCTTGCCAAAGCCGGTATCAATACGGTGATTGTGTCGGCGGATAAAATAGGCTTCGGGCAAACCTCTCAGGCACCGGCTTTTGTTACCTATGAGCTGTCAAAAAGTATGGAAAAGTTATCGGAATGTATAGGCGCCGAGAAAGCCCTGGAGGCTTATCAAATGTCCTCCCGGGCCATGGAGAGCCTTGACGCGCTGATTCATGAGCTGGGGCAGGATGTGGGGTATGTGCAAAGAGATTCCCTGTATTATTCGGACAGTGAAAAAGGCGCCGAAGACCTTAAGGCAGAGTATCTGCTTCGCAAGCATAACGGTTTTCCGGTGGAATTTGTATCGGGAAACAGCGGTGTGGATGATTTTTCCTTTCCGATTCAGGCGGGAATTTATACAACAGGGCTGTCCGCCTCCGTCAATCCCTATCTGCTTACCCATGCCCTATTGCAGCGGGCGCAGGAGGCGGGAGCCAGAATATACGAAAACACAGGGGTTGACTGCATTGAGAAGCGGCAGGAAAAACAGACGGCCGTAACCGATACGCGTCAGTGTATCACGGCCAATCGCGTGGTCATAGCCACCGGCCGGGGTGCGGACGGATATCTTGAAGGCTGTACGGTTTCCCGAACACTTTTTACGCTGGCCTCCGATCCTTTGCCGCAAATACCGGCCGGGTGGAAAAACGCCTGTCTTATTAAAAACGACAGTGATTTAACCGCCTGTACCGCCCTGACGGCGGACAACAGAATTGTGGTCAGCAAAATAGAGAGCGGTCTGCTTACGGGTGAGGGGAAAATCGCCGGATGCGTACCGGTGCAATCCCTTGAAAACAGAAAGTATATCAATCTGGAAAAAGAATTGGTGCGTATGTTCCCGGCTATGCAGGGGATGACGCCGCGCTACCGGTATGTTTCCCCGCTGGAATTGACGTGCGACGGGCTGCCGCTGGCGGGGACCCATGAGGAATACGAAGGATACTATTTTGCCCGGTGCGTGGGAGGTAATCTGCTGTTTTCCGAAATTGCGGGGCGTTTTATCACAGAGCTTCATCAGGGAAAAACACCGGCGCATAAAGACTTACTTGCGCCTGACCGTTTTTCGGAGGAGTAAAAACATCATAAAAAATACTAAAAAAAGGTTAATTTTTTATTATTGAAAATGCTTGACAATGCAGGGAAAAGGTTGTATGATAGGAAAGAGAAATATGAAGTGAAAAGATAATGGAGGTATAACGAATGAAAAAGGGAATTGCAGCATTGCTGTTTATAGTTCTTGCATTTTCAGTTTTTGCCCCATTTGCTATGGCGGCAACTAAAGATGATATATTAGGCGAAGTTAAAAAATCCATCTATAAAAATTATTTGTCGATTCAGATGGAAAACAGCATTAGAGCCATTCCTCTAACGGCGGCGCAGGGTGATAAGCTTCTTGACATTGTAAAGCGAGGTATCGCGTATTTACCGAACACCAGAGAGCCTTCGGCTCATGCCTATACAGAGGCGCAAATGATATATATTCTGGCTCTTGTGGACGAAGCTTGTACCTATATGGGCTTCACCTATGATTTTAAACCCTCAGCCAACCCCAAGCATATAAATGATATTGTTTTCCGCGTATATGACCAAAGCGGAAATGTCGTTTTCGAATACGACGGTGACTTGATTAAAAAAACAGACGCACCGGCCAATACTTCACAGCCTGACAGTAACGCCGTTTATCTGGTGCTTGGCTCTGCTTTGATTCTGCTGGCAGCAAGCGGAATCTTCATTTCAAAGAAAGCGAAGATATCCCTTGTCCGGTAAAAGTGATATTAACAACAAAAAAAAGGGCAGTTCTGCAGGGGTATTTAAAGGAGCCCTTATAGGATTGCCTTTTTTGTTGTATTTGGCAGGTGTGTTTTTCCTCAGTCTTTACTTGTATAACGGCGTGCTGCTCGCCTCTCCGAAGCTCTCTTTTCTTTTCGGGGATACAATTAATGACGGTTCGGTAAACACAGAGCTTCCGGTAGACAGAATACCGGAAAAAGGGGAAAATGCCGGCGAAAATTTTTATGTGCCGGAGGATTTCCCTATCATTCAGTACAATGAGCAATGGGCCACCATGGATATTGAGGACATTGGTGTACACACAGTACCTGTCTTTTTCGGGGACAGTGATGAAAATCTGGCCAAGGGCATCGGTCACTTTGCCGGTTCCCGTTTTCCGGGGCAGATGGGTAATATTGTTATGTCCGGTCATGCCACAAAGCCATTCAGCAAGCTTCAGGACATTAAAGCAGGTGCTGTTATCAAGCTGCATACCAAATACGGCGAATATGAGTATGTTGTAGATGAGACAATTTTGTTTCATTATGAGGATACCCAATATGTGATGCCTACAGACGGCACGGAACGTCTTACCGTCTATACCTGCTATCCGGCCGGAGTGGGCTTTAAAACCCAGCGCTTTGCCGTTATTTGCAGTAAGGTTTCGGGCAAAAACTGGATGACACCGGAAGTAAAGTAGGCGTTTTTTTAACAGCGGAAACGGCAAAAGCAGAAAGGTATGAGAAGGCAGATGAATCAAGAGCGTAAACGAAAAGAGGAAACGCTGAAAAAAACAGCCAATATACTGTTGAGCGTTTTGCTCTTTTGTATGGTTGCGCTGACCGGCCTTTCCATTTTTGTTCAGGAAGCTGTTGTAGATACTGAAAAATACATAAAAATTATTGTGGATGATGAGTATATGGAGCTTACCATGGCTGATATACACAGGTCGTTGGAAGCTGAATGTCTTTACCTCAGCATACCGGTGGAGGAAATCATAAAGGGCGTAGACCGGCAGACGGTGCGCCAAATGTGCGAGGACAACACCCGAATGGCTCTGGCACGCATTTTCAAGGATGTTCCGGTGAGTTTTACGCACTATCCGGCCTCCAAGCTTATGCCGGTGGTCAGTGAATATCTACAGCGTTACAGTCAGGAAAACGGCGTAGTGGTGGAAAAAAGCTTTGAAACAGACGTAGTACAAGCGCTTAATGAGGCCATCACACGGCCGGTGAATTTTATCAATCAATCGCTTCTTCCCAGGCTTCCGTCCTTTTCAAAGGCCTATAAAACGGCCTCAAGGCTTGCGGAGGCAAGAGCCTTTTTGATGATAGCTGTCGGCGGAACAACAGTTCTTTTGCTTTTTATCAACCGAAAGAAGTTTTTTGACGGCATTTTTTATGTTATGTCCGCAGTGTGGACAGGGGTTATTGCTGTTTCGGTTCCCATTTGGGTGATGGCAGGCAGTGAAATCGAGCAAAAAATCCGTTTGGTAAAATCTCCGCTGCGTGTTATGTTTGTTAATATGATGGGAGATATTCTTCACAATGCCACGGGCATAACGATCGCTGTAACCGCGGCGGCTACAGTGTTTTTGATACTGGCGGTCGTGCTGCGCCTCTCCGCTCTTAAGCGGGAGGGGGAAATGCAGCTTGAGGAAGAACTGATTTTACCGTAGTCATATCCAAAGCAGTCAAATAAATAGTATAAGGTGTGCTTTTGTGGACATAAAACAGCGTGAAGATTTAATTATTGGCCGGAATCCCGTTCTGGAGGCTCTCCGGGCCGGGCGTACCATCGACAGTGTGCTGGTGGCCAGCGGAGAGAAAAAAGGCACAATTGTGCAAATTTTGGGTAAATGCCGCGAACGGGGAATCGTCGTTAAAGAGGTGGCTTCCTCCAAGCTTGATTTCATGTGCGTTAATCAAAACCATCAGGGCGTGGTGGCCGTTTGCGCCATGAGTGAGTATGCGGAGATAGAGGAGATTTTCGGCCGTGCCGCCCAACGGGGGGAAGATCTCTTTGTTTTGATATGTGATGAAATTGAAGATCCGCACAATCTGGGTGCGTTGATTCGAACGGCCGAGGTGGTAGGCGCTCATGGTGTTATCATTCCCAAACGGCGCAGCGCGTCGCTTACTTTTTCCACAGCCAAAGCGTCAGCCGGCGCGGTGGAGTATATTCCGGTGTGCAAGGTATCCAGTCTGGTGCAGGCCATTGACGCGTTAAAAGCAAAAGGCGTGTGGGTACACGGGGCGGATATGAACGGGCGGATATGGCACAATGCCGATTTAAAAGGCCCTGTGGCCATCGTAATCGGCTCCGAAGGCAAAGGCCTCGGCGCGTTGGTGAAAAAGAAATGTGACGGTATACTTTCCCTGCCGGTGCGGGGGCAGATTAATTCCCTAAACGCGTCGGTAGCCGGAGGCGTACTGATGTATGAGGTGGCTCGTCAGCGGATGGAAGCGGATATTAAAGGGTAAAATGAGTTGGATGCAG
>JGI994J12354_10003923_pt1 | contig 13632 bp, 15 predicted proteins | sample IntmicLarv3ML3BL_FD_12354 | JGI IMG/M metagenome (IMG submission 12354)
GGCAATACCCCGCCTATACCGCCAAAACCCTTGCCTTTTCGCCCCCTATCTACGATCCCTATGGCGGAAGCGACGAGGAGTACGAGCGCACCGCCGCGCTGATTGAATCGCAAATAAAGGAGCTGTTCCCATGATCACACTGAAAAACGGCATGTCCCTTATCCTTCGCAAAGCCAAAAAGGAGGATGCCGCCGCTATCGTGGCTTATCTGAACCAAGTCGGCGGCGAAAGCGATAACTTGCTCTTTGGCGAAAACGAGTTTCGCCTTACTGTAGAGGAAGAAGAAGCCTTCATCGAACACATGGAGGGCAGCAAAACCACAGCCTTATTCATCGGCCTTATCGAAGATGAAATCGTGTGCGTTCTTTCCCTGATGGGAAATGGCCGTCCGCGTATCGCACATCAGGCGGATATCGCCCTGTCAGTCAAGAAAAGCCACTGGCATTTAGGCATCGCCACCGCCGCCATGGAACATGCTGTCGCATTCGCCAAACGAAGCGGGCAAATCGTGATCCTCCATCTGGGCGTCCGCGCGGACAACGCCCGCGCTATCAGCCTCTACGAGCGCGTGGGCTTCACAAAAATCGGATGCTATCCCAAGTTTTTCAAGATCGGCGATGCCTATTACGACGAAATCCTTATGAACCTCTACATTTAGGCTTGACAAGCACCCTTAATTTGTTATATGATAGCCATTGGCATCAATAGACTCCGCTAGCCCCGGGTTTTATTGAAACAAGGCGAATCTTGTGCGACCATCATGAGAAACGCGAACGACTTTTTCTTACCTAAATGAAGGAGGAACTCCCTTTGAAGACGTTTATGCCTAAAGCAGAATCCATCGAGCGTAAATGGTACGTTGTCGATGCAAGCGGCATGGTGCTGGGCCGACTGGCCAGCCAGGTTGCGAATATCCTTCGCGGCAAAACCAAGCCCATTTATACCCCCTATGTGGATACCGGCGATTATGTGATTATCATCAACGCCGATAAAGCGATTCTCACCGGCAAAAAGCTGGATCAGAAGATTTATTACCATCACAGCGGCTACGCCGGCGGTTTGAAAGAAACCAAGTACCGCGATTTGATGGCCAACAAGCCTGAGTTTGCTATCAAGCACGCCGTTGTCGGCATGCTGCCCAAGGGTCCCCTTGGCCGCAAGATGGCAACCAAGCTCAAAGTATATTCAGGCCCCGAGCATGAGCATGAAGCGCAAAAGCCCGAAGTCCTGGAACTGATTAAGTGAGCGAAAGGAGATTAATTATCATGGCTAAAGTAGATTACAGTGCCGTAGGCCGCCGCAAGAAGGCGATCGCTCGCGTCCGCTTGGTGGCAGGCGAAGGCAAAATTATTATCAACAAGCGTGAAATCGATAACTATTTCGGTCTGGAAACCTTGAAAATGACAGTCCGTCAGCCCCTCGTTCTCACAAACCAGGGTGGCTCCTTCGACGTTCTCGTCAGCGTCAATGGCGGCGGCCTCACAGGTCAGTCCGGCGCGATTCGCCACGGCATCAGCCGTGCCCTTTGCAAGGCCGATCCCGAGCTGCGCGGCGCCCTCAAAAAGGCAGGCTTCCTCACCCGCGATCCTCGTATGAAGGAACGTAAAAAGTACGGCCTCAAAGCCGCCCGCCGCGCTCCCCAGTTCTCCAAGAGGTAAAATCACGCCTTTGGGGTTTTACGGAATTCAGTGTTTACAAGGCTTTGCGGCTCCTACAGTGGCCCAAATTCTCAATGAATTTGGAAACGTATGTTGCAAGCAAGCGACACAAAATAGACAAAGTGCAGCATATAGCAGCGCATCAGAGATGTTTTTCACAGTTCGTGGAAAGCATCTCTTTTTTATTCGCATATCTTGTTCACCGCATCAATCAGCACCCCAATATCCCAAACCACAGCGCCAAACTTAATCGTGGATATTGAGCGCAACTTGAAAATCAAAAACAGTCCCGCCTACAAACAATGGGCAAGCGTTTTCAATTTGAAGCAGGCTGCTCAAACCCTCATCTTTTTGCAAGAACATGGGCTGGAGCATTATGACGCGCTCGAAAAAGCCAGCAGCGACGCCTATCAAAAAGTCAGCAGCTTATCTGCCAAACTCAAACAAAGTAATCATCGCCTAAACGATATTTCCGAACTGCAAAAACAAATCAGTGTCTACAGGCGCACCCGCGATGCCTATGTTCAATATCGTGAAGGCAAACTCAAATCCCCCACCCCCGATGTCCTCCTTCACAAAGCTGCGAAGAAATATTTCGATTCACTCAATCTCAAAAAGCTCCCAACCATCAACGCCCTCAAAACAGAGTACGCCGCCCTCTCCGCTTCAAAAAACAAACTCTACGCTGAATACCGAAAAGCGAATGAAGAAATGAAAAAGCTTCTCACCGCAAAAGCCAATGTCGATCACCTCCTCCGCAACCCACAACCCAAACACGCCAAATCCAAAACCCGCAACGAGTCCAAAAGATAACCCTTCCATCCCGCCCTCAAAAAAGCAGACGCAACGCGGCTTAAGAAAAATAGCGCCGCTTATTTTTGAAAAGGGTTTGGGAATATCCCAACAAGCAAAGCAACACCTGCCCCGGCAGGTGTTGTCTTTTAGCCAAAAGTATATACCGAGGCATTGCTTGCTAGTAGTATGAAAGTAGAAAGTATCTACGGCATATAAACCCCAGCGCATCTACACATTACCTACCTGAAACGCTATTTTGCCTTTACTTTTTTACGCAATTCACATATACTTATTTTGAGAAACACTAAAAAACAGGAGAAGCAGAAATGAGTAAAAGATCATCTATCATTAAGCAATTTGCATTATACTTATTATTAGCTTGTCTTTTTTTCACTTCAGCGAATGCTGCAGAAGCCAATAACGAAACGGTATTTTTTGAAAGCGGTGCAGAATATATCGGCGAAGTTATATTTGGATCGCTCCCGCATGGTCGCGGAACAGTTGTTTGGCCAGATGGCGCTTCCTATGACGGCGAGTTTTTCAACGGCATGCTCCATGGCAAAGGTACGCTAACCTATGATAACGAAGATGTTTACACAGGAGATTTTAGCTATGGTTATCGAAGCGGAAAAGGAACCATGACCTTCGCAAACGGTGACACATATACAGGCGAGTGGTCAGCGGATATGATGCATGGAAACGGCAAATACACCTTTAAGGCACCTGACCCCGCACGGCCGAAGAAAAACGATGTCTATTCAGGTGCATGGTGTTTTAACATGATGCATGGAAAAGGCACTTACACCTATGCAAATGGTAAATCGCAAAGCGGTTATTGGCTTAAAAACCAATACATGGGTTCCAAATTGACAAATGAAATTAAAGCGGCCTTAAAGGAGTGGAAATAGTGAATACAAAGGACAAACACGTTTCTGTGCTCCCTAAAATAAGAGAGTCCATTCAAGATTTTTTATATGATGAGGAAGCAAGCATCCCACGCGGAAAAATGATTATGGTTGGTTCGATTATGGTCGTTCTCGCCGTTATGATTAATTTTCAAGAAGCATTGGCCGCACATCGTAGCCACAGCAGCCATCGCAGTCATAGTAGCCATCGTAGTCATAGCAGTCACCGAAGCCACAGTAGCGGTTCACATTCTAATCACTCCAGTCACAGCAATGCAACACCAAGACCTACTGCACGTCCTACCCCGACACCTACACCTCATGCAAATCACAATAGTTATGTTAACGCTCCTGCCTCGTATTTTTCGGCACAACATTCTCCCAGTGTTTTAGAAGCACCAATTTCAATTCAAGAGGCACTCATGGATAGTTGGGAAATGATACCCGATGCCAACGGCGATGCGGTGATGCAAATTCCACAAATCCCGCCCAAAACGCCAGAACTATAATTATAGGTGACATAAATGCAAAACAAAAAAACAAAAACAGCTGCTGGCTTTTCACTTAATCTTGATATGTCAGTATACCCGAGGGCAGCAGTAATGAAAGCATTGTATAAATGGACCGACGTATATTCTGTTTCATTTTATAGAAAAAGCAATATGCTAATAGTAGATTTTGATACGAAGGCCAATGAATCAAGAGATTATTATGCAGATAAGCAACAAGCCTTAAACGATTTATATTTTGAAACCATCCGAAGAGATGTTATCAGTCAAACATCAAATTTGCGAGAGTTACTCGTCGGTCGAGCATTGTATGCTACCTGTATTGAGCAGAATGATGTAGAACAGAGTGAAAAAAGCGCTACCCTCTCCTCTTGGCGAGAAGACGCCCAGGCAATTTTATCTACTTGGCAGGAGGTTGATACTTGAACAGCACATGGCTAATTTACAGATGCTTGTTGTTAGCAGCTTTATGCATCGGATCATTTTATACAGATATTCGACACGGAAAAGTATACAATATCTTCCTGTTGACAATTTTTATCGCTTATTTTCTTCCGCAATGTTTCACTCTTCTCCCTTGGTTGGAAGCATTGCCGAGCTATACCTACATTACGAATATTTTGTTATGCTTCACAACAGCCATTGGATTGTATGTTGCTGATATATGGGCACCAGGTGACTCGAAAATGTTTATAGTCGTTGTTTTGATTTTTCCTCACCTTTTATACGCATCGCCCTATGAATCGATTTTTAAAGCATTGCAAATACTCATTTGGTCCTTTTCGTTTGGTTATCTTTTCTTAATATTAGATAACTTTAAAAAATCAACTCGCCATAAGGAAGCCGATCCTTTAAACAAGAAACCGTTTCCCAAAATGCTCTCTGAATATCTTTTTTTAAAGACTTTTTCACCAATAATTAAAAGTTTCATACTCAACTTTTTTCTATCTGCTGCCACAACAACAATTCTCACATTATATATCCCGCAATTTTATGATGCAAATAAATCCCTATGCATTCTGTCAAATATCCTTGTATGCATCTGGTTGAACAAAAGAAAAGCGCCTCTAAGAATTGCAGTTTTCATCATTTCGCTTTTGGTTTTTACCATACGTTTTTTTTCATATCACAATATCGTCTTTCACGTCCGTATGCTGCTTCCCGTGATTATCGCCTTGATATCCGGAATGATTACCCGCACGGTTTCCCAAAACAACTATACGGCAATTAATACAAGCGAATTGAAACCTGGCATGATTCTTTCATACTATACACTCAACGAAATCAAGAAAACAAAGCTAATATTCAAAAACATGCCCGAAGCAACCACCGAATCCCGAAAATCCCGATTAAGCACCGAAAACATTGATGCTCTCAAGCAGTGGGGAAACAAAACACAAAAGCCGATTTTAATTGTAAATATACTCCCATTTGCCCCTTTTATTGCACTTGGCACATTGTTTGAAATGGTCTTAGGAATATTTTCATTATGAGGTATATTATGCAGTATGATGTAACGCGCATTTTTCGGATTTGCGAATCTGATGAGACCATTTACATTCCACAAGACAAATGCATATTAACAACACAAAGCGATGATACAACCAGCATAGAAGGTTTCAGCGGATATTATTTACTTAACACATCTTCAGAAAAAAATGCGATCGTACTACTTAGTGGCAGAGAAAAATTCCATGTGCCATCCCAACTATTCTTGCAACCGGGGGATTTTATCTATTTAGATGAAGAAAGCAAGGAAGTTGTTCTCCTGGAATCCTCTGATGTTCCCGATCGGGTACTATTCTTAACAGGACAATGCAATTCCAATTGTATTATGTGTCCTTATACACACAAATGGCGTACAAAAGCAAAGGCTTCTGATTTCGCATTGCTAAAGCGTTTCGTTGACTTGATGAATCCGTATGCCGAATATGTCTGTGTGACCGGCGGTGAGCCCACTCTATTGGGTGAAGGGTTTCTAACTCTTCTATCCCACATCAAACAGCATTTCGTTAATCCTTTGGTTCATATTTTGACAAACGGCAGGGTTTTTTATTATCCCGATTTTGTCGAAGATTATATGAATGTCTGTTCACCAAACACGCTGTTGGGGATTCCAATATATGGACATAACGCACAAACCCACGATTACATCACTCAAACTCCGGGAAGCTTTTTACAAACGCAGGAAGGTATTCAGAACTTGCTGCATAAAAAAAGTCGAATTGAGATCAGAATTGTGGTATCCGCTTTGAATGCAACCAGTCTATTGCACATTGGGGCATATATCATTGAAAAACTATCTTCCGTGCATATCGTAAGCATCATGGGAATCGAAATGATGGGAAGTGCTTTCATTCATAAAGAAATTGTTTGGATAGATTTTGATGAGTTGAAATCTGCTTTATATGATTTATGCTTGATGTTAATAGAAAACGGAATTCAAGTTCAACTCTATAACTTTCCGTTGTGCAAGCTTCATCCTTCTTTATGGGGAATAGCAAAAAAAAGTATTTCTTCCAACAAAGTGGAATATTTTCCTATATGTGACACATGTACCGTAAAAGACAGTTGCGGCGGCTTCTTCAACAGCACCATTCATATGCCGAGCGTAACTGCCCAACCTGTCATAGGAGGTGTTGAGCAATGAGTTACAATCTCGCTCCATTTCACTTTGCGTCGTTTCAAGATACTATCATGCTAACAAATGATGCAGGACGTTTCATTTTTATGCCGCAAGAAAGTTTTTCTGCATTCGTACAGGGTTGCCTAAATTCATCTGATGCATATTACGACATGCTTAACAATCATGGTTTTTTGATTTCTCAATCAAAGCAATCTTTTGTTGACTACTGGGCTTCTGAAATTCGTTATAATAAATCCTGCCATTTTCAAGCCACACAGCTTTTCATTTTGGTATTGACAACTGCTTGTAATCAGCAATGTCTTTATTGTCAAGCCTCCGCAGGAAAAAACGCTTTTCATATGACTTTAGATACCGCTATTCATGCGATAGATATCGCTTTTGAAAGCCCTGCATCCTATATAACAATTGAATTTCAAGGCGGTGAACCATCACTAAATGACGGTGTGTTGAGAGACGCAATTGTTTATGCCCGTAAAAAAGAAAAAGAATCAAACAAGGAGGTGTCGCTCACTCTTGTAACCAATTTCACCTCCGCTAATGAAGAGCAATTGGATTGGTTAATGAGCAAACAGGTATCAATATGCACCTCCCTTGACGGACCTCCGGCATTACATAATCGCAACCGACCTCTGTTGTCGAAAAAAGACTCCTATAATTGCTTTGAAAAGGGCGCGCAGATATTTCTCGATTTGTGCACTAAACATAATATGCCGCCAATTATCCAAGCCATTCAAACAACAACCCGTTTTCCCCTGTCATTAGGGCGTGAAATTGTCGATGAATATCGAAAGTGGAATATTGAAAGCATTTATTTGAGGCCCTTAACACCATTAGGTTTAGCCAGTACAAATTGGAATCATATCGGATATACACCTACAGAATATATTATGTTTTACATTGACGTAATCGAATATATGTTGTCCTTAGAAAAAAGAGGCATCCCCATCCGCGAAACAACTGCATCAATGTATCTCCGCCGCATTTTAAAAAACGAAGCTCTGCATCATAGTGAATTTAGATCTCCCTGTGGTGGAGCCGTTGGGCAAATGGCAATAGATTACAATGGCAAAATATATACTTGCGATGAAGCTCGTATGCTGGCTTCGCTGGGCGATGACTCCTTTTTACTCGGAACGGTTAACAACACATACCGCGAGCTCATCAAATCACCCGTAGCACACGCCCTTTGCACCGCATCTTGCATTGAAGCTCTCCCCATGTGCTCTGACTGTGTATATCAGCCGTACTGTGCGACATGCCCTGTCGTGACATATGGCATAGATAAAACACTTTTTTCTTCGGAAACCGAGGGATATCGTTGCGCAATTGCAAAAGGAATACTTTCATTTTTCTTTTCCCTTATCAAAAAAAATGATGAGGAAGAAATGGAAATCCTCTATCGTTGGGCGGAATTTTAACTAAATGGCTGATTCCTTCCAAAGCCTATATGCCTGTTCAATCACCCTCTTCTCACCTGTAAATTTTTATCCTCTCAAGGATAAAAATGATATTATGATATTTGTTGCTTTAGTGGCGAAAAATGATTACGAACAAACACAGATATGATTCTAAAAAACATTATTGTCTATAGTTCCAAATGAGTTGATACTATGCCGTCTTTTTATGATACAATGTCATATAGAAAGATACTGTGTCTCGAGAGTATTGCCGTGTAGTCATGTTCGGGCATTTTGTAGTACGGGTTCAGAAAAGAGGTTAAACTTGCTTATGCGAAAGAAAAAAGCTCTTCCCTTTGTCGATTTGCCAACAAGTGTTGAAGACTATACGCAAAGCGCAAATTCTCTCTTCCATTTCATGAAAAGACAATCTTTTTTAGAAAGCGCTTTGCAAAAGAAAGCTTTGATACCAAGGTTTTGCTTAGAGGACGTTCATTATTTAAAACTAACTGTCGGCGAGGATACCTTCGGTGAAATAGCTATCTTACAAAAGTGTTTTTGCGATATACCTTTACATAAAATCACCGCAACCATCGAACTATCTTTGACAGAAGAATGCAAAAGGGATAATAATAATCTTGATGAAACAAAGCTATTGCAAGATAATAACCATCCTGGATTCTATGGTCGATTTGGGATAGCTTTTTCAAAAAAATGGTGTGAACTAAAAAATCTGCAGCCAATTCACTATGTAAACAGCGCAGCTTCATATGCTCACAGCTTTTCGACGCTTTTTGAAAAAGCAGTAACTGCCGAGAACTTAGAGGAAGGATTTGCAGACGATATACTACAGCGATTGGCACTCATGAAACCATTGCGAGGAAAAATGAAACGACCAACTCAAATTAAGGAGAACCAAACCGAATTGGAATTCAACAAAAATTTTCATGATGAGCAGGAATGGCGCTATGTACCAAATTTGTCAACGATCCAGGACATAAACAAAAAGACGGGATGTACACTAACTCCAATAATAGCAAATCCCAACTTGCTATCATTTCCAACAATGTCGAAAAATAGTTTCATAAATGAACAGTCCGAAATGATATGCGAAAATGAATACAGCCCAATTTGGTTAGACTTTGAGTATTCAGATATTAAGCACATCATTGTGCCGGACACTCAAGCACGACTTGACATAATTGACTCAATCATAGACTTGCCAACTCCAAATTTCACAAGGAGCTTCGCACTAAAGGAAAAGCATATCCTAATAAGCAAAATCCTTGTTTTAGATGAGATAGGAAAGGATTGGTAACATGAATAATACTCTTAAAGATATTTTTACAAAAGAAAAGCCAAAATATTTTGGAACATTAAGCTTTAACAGCGAAGCCGATCTGAATGAGTTTATGAGTGCCATAAGCGAAGCAACCGAAAACGAGAAGATGATTAGCGTACCAAGCATCAAGGGCATTAACCACTTTGTGCAGATCTCAGGAAAAAAGCAGTTATTACGCAAACCTAAAGGCGAAGTAACATCAGTATTTGTGGGGCCGTATGTAGAGCCGTGTCCCTTTACCGTACAAACAGATTACGGGCCGTACACTTTCAATTTCAAACGAATAAAAAAGCAGGAAGGAGTCGTGCTCCAAAATTCCGAAAACGCCGTCGTCCATATACGAATGATAGTCAAGCCAGAAGACGGTGGCGGAGTCACTTATACATTCAAGACCAATCCAACATTGGCGAAAACAATAACTTCAATTGGTTGTGAATATAATGCCCTGCGACACTTAATTGCACACCTTCATCCGCCTGAGCCAACAAAAAAAGTGAAAAAAGTGTTAGATGCATTACGATCACTAGAAGAATATTGGGGGCGGGTTGGTGAACTTGAAAAAGTGTTAGGAGTTCCATTTGAGCCATCAAACATTACAGATTCAATGACCGATGAAGCAAATATGGAAAAACTATATGTGTTATTAATCAAAAAATATGCACTCAGAGAATCTCTCAATGATATAACCGTGACATATAAAGATTCAAACGAACCATTTCGACATTCTGTTGGTACACACATTGGTCTTACGACACGGGATGAAATGACTTTCTTTATATACGGAGTAGAAATAAAGGTTTACGCAAGTAGCATTTATTTTAATGCAATTGTCGACGCTATAGAAGATGATATCGAACCCGCATCATACAAGGTAAGATTCTGCGGAACAGAAACGAAACCATTATTCAAGGTTATTCGAGGCTATCTACGAGAAGAAGACGTGCCTGAAAAAGAAGATTTCAACAAACTCTATAAAGAATTCTCAGATGCCAAAACTTTCAATCAAATTATTGATGAGCTACAGTCTGAATATCATGTTGGAGTCCGAGTAATGGAGTAATTTCTTCTCTGCCCTAACATTTATGATTGACGATTTATGCAGCAGTTATCTAAAGGGGAGGACGAATCAAGTGGCAACCAAAATATCCATTCGCTTTTTTGATGATAGTGAAGTTCGTGCCGTTTGGGATGAGGAATCTGCCAAATGGTGGTTCTCGGTTCTTGATATCGTGGGCGTTTTGCGCGGTGAACAGGATTATGTGAAAAACCGCAATTATTGGAAGTATTTGAAAGCGAAGTTGAAAAGCGAAAACAATCAACTGGGTAGTCACACTACCCAGTTCAAATTCACAGCGCCGGATGGCAAAAAGCGTGCCGCGAACGTGCTTGATTATGATGGCATCATTGAGCTCGCCAAGAATTTTCCAAGCAAAAAGGCGAACCGCTTTATCGAATGGTTCACCTATAGCGATGATACGATTGATGGCAAGAGTAAATCGAAAGCATATGCCCTTTTCGATAGCTCGCTTCTCGATACCATTGAAGTCGGCACAATCAAAGGCTTGCAGCAGATCCACGGCTATTTATTTGGCGGGCTTTATGATTTTGCCGGGCAGATACGGACTTTGAACATCGCCAAAGGCGGATTTCAATTCGCTTTGGCACACTTTCTGCCCGAAACCTTGAAAACCATCGAAGTCATGCCTGAAAGCAATTTTGATGAAATTGCAAATAAGTATGTGGAAATGAACGTCGCCCATCCGTTTATGGAGGGTAACGGCAGAAGCACCCGCATTTGGCTCGATTTGATTTTGAAAAAGAATCTGAAACGTTGCGTTGACTGGAGTAAGATAGATAAGAAGGATTACCTGGCCGCCATGAAGGTGAGCGTTTCCGATTCCAAGCCCATTAAAGCCCTGCTGAACGCCGCACTTACAGACAAGATAAACGATCGTGAAATGTTTATGAAGGGCGTGGATTATTCTTACTACTATGAACAGGAAGATGATGTACGGGAATAAAGCGATGTTTGAGCTCTCAATTCAAGCCACCTGCAAACGCACACACGAAGCAATTTCGTGTGTGCGTTTGTAGAAAATTCTCATGCTTTTTGAAGCGTATGTTGCAAACGAAAAAGCCGCAAAGCCTTATTACATAGAGAACTGGGGCGAGAACTTTTCCTGCGTAAGTTGCGGGTATGCTGCAAATTTTGTCACATGTGCCTGCAAAATAAGGGTTTGAGGGAAGGCGAAAATTCTCCAAGAGATAACAAAAATCGCTCGAACGCAGGTTCGGGCGTTTTTATTTGCGTCGCGCTGTGGTATAATATAGCCTATCAGGTCGACAAAGAATGACCTGGATCAAAGGAGCGGCATAATGAACATTGCGGTATTTGCTTCCCATGGCGGCTCCGATCTGCAAGCGATTATTGATGCGTGCAATCAGGGGCACTTAAATGCCAAGGTTTGTGTTGTCATAAGCAATAACAGTGATTCAATGGCGCTGAAAAGGGCAAGAGTCAATGGCATACCCGCCTACCATTTCAGTCAGAAAGTGATAGAAGACGCGCAAGCCTTGGAAAAAGCGATACTCAATACGCTGATAAAACATGAAACGCAACTCGTGTTCTTGGCCGGTTATTTAAAAAAGCTTAGTTCTGCCATTTTGCATACGTATGAAGGCCGCATATACAACATCCATCCGTCGCTGTTGCCTAAATATGGCGGAAAGGGCATGCATGGGCTGAACGTCCACACGGCTGTTTTAGCAGCAAAGGAAACAGAAACGGGCATCACCATTCATCGAGTGAGCGATGAATACGATACAGGCGAAATCATTGTACAAAAACGTGTTCCTGTTATTAATGGGGACACACCCGAAACCCTGTCGGCACGGGTATTAGCGCAAGAGCATGTGTTTATCATTGAAGCCCTTTCGCAAATCATAAAAGCAAACGACCGCATGAAATAAATCCATACAGTCGTTTTTTTCCTTCATGCCGCTACTTCAAATACTCCCATGTATACATCGCCCCAATGAAGGCGGAACCGCCGACAATGTTGCCCAGCGTGACGGGGATGAGGCGGATGAAGAAGTTGGCGACTGTCAGCCCTTCCAGCTTTGCCTGGCTTACGTGAAGGGTCTCCAGCGCTACTGCCACATAGCCCGGGTTCGTCTTGGCAAGCAGGCCTGCTGTGATATAGTACATGTTGGCCACACAGTGCTCGAACCCGCCCAGCACGAAAACCACCAGCGGAAAGAAGCAACCGAAGATTTTGCCGATAGCGTCCGTAGAGGCGGCCGCCGCCCAGATAGCCAGGCAGACCATAATATTGCAAAGGATGCCCGAAACAAAGGCGGGCATGAGGCCGATGGCCGTTTTATCTGCCGCCAGCTTGATCACATAGCCTCCTAACAGGCCACCGTTCATGTCCCATTGGGGGGTTAAGAAGGTGAGCAGGGCTCCCACAGCCCCGCCGATAAAATTAAACAGCCACACAAGCAGCAACAGCCTGAAGAATTTTCGCCAGGGCATTTTCTTTTGAATACAGGCGATGGCCGCCAGGCAATCGCCCGTAAACAGCTCCGCGCCGCAAAGCAGGAGCATGATAAGGCCTGTGGGAAATACCACAGCGGAAATCATTTTTTGCGCGGCGGCGCTTTCAAAGGCATGGGCGGCGACACTCGCGCCCATGGCGCCCAGGCCGATGAACAAGCCGCCGAAAATGGATAGAATCGCCAGCTTTTTAACTTTCTGATTGGCTTTGTATACGCCGATTTCTTCTGTCAGCGCCGCTATTTGTGCCGGTGTATTCATGCTCTGTCGCTCCTTATTACAGTATCGTTTGTATATATTGCCCTTCGGAATCGAAGCGGTTGAAGGGCAGCTCCGCGCCCCGTTCAATACCCTCATGCTTCACATTAATTGAAGCCGCAGGGGTGACGGTTGCCATGGCGACAGCATCTTCAAAGGGAATCCCCCATGCCGCCATGTTCGACACGGCGCGATGCATAAGCAGGGTCGATCCCGCCAGCACGCCATCCTTCAGCCGCGCCGCGCCATCCTTTACAAACACGACCTGTCCGCCCAGCTGGTATTCCCCGTCGGGCATGCCTGTCGCTTCCATGGCATCGGTTATCAGCACCAGCTTCTCCCTGCCCTTGCAGCGGGCGGCAATCTTCAAAATATCCGAATGCAGGTGTACCCCATCGGCGATGAACTCGGCATAAAGCCTGTCATCGCAAAGGGCCGCGCCGGGCACGCCCGGCTCACGGTGGTTCAACGGGGTTTGGGCGTTGAAAGTGTGGGTCACATGGGTCGCGCCCGCGTTTGCGGCATCGTGCGCCGTCTTCGCATTTGCCGAGGTGTGCCCGATGGA